>ERZ650307.200-NODE-200-length-32106-cov-13.482169_pt1 | contig 32106 bp, 34 predicted proteins | sample MGYA00376243_ERZ650307 | MGnify/ENA primary metagenome ERZ650307 (study PRJEB26733, sample SAMN07839242) | wastewater metagenome | biome: urban; feature: artificial channel; material: waste water | place: USA: North Carolina | collected 2016-03-31 ... | reverse complement strand
TTTTAAGTCTAAATGCAGCAGTTGAAGCAGCAACAGCAGGAGAAGCTGGAAAAGGATTTGCAGTTGTTGCTCAAGAGGTAAGAAATCTAGCATCTCGTTCAGCAGAAGCAGCTAAAGAGATAAAAGATATAGTAGAAAATGCAACTAAAAAAGCAAATGAAGGTAAAGATATAGCAAATGAGATGATAGAAGGGTATAAAGGATTAAATGATTCAATTAATCAAACTATAAACCTAATTTCAGATATAGAGATGTCAAGTAAAGAACAACTTCTTGGAATAGAACAGATAAATGATGCAGTAAATAGTCTTGATCAACAAACACAACAAAATGCAATGGTAGCTTCACAATCTCATGATATAGCTCTAAGTACAGATAAGATAGCAAAATTAGTAGTAAGTAATGCAAATGCTAAAGAGTTTATTGGTAAAAATGAAGTAAGAGCAAAAGATGTAGGGATGAAAAAAGAGCTTAAAGAACATATAATAGCTTCGACTCCTAAAAAAATAGTTAAAACTTCAAATCCTTCAAAACCAAATATTAACTCTACAAAAGAGATAAAAAGTAATTCTAATGATGACGAGTGGGAGAGTTTTTAAAATTTAATTACGCATAGTAAAAAGCTATGCGTAATTTTGTGTTACTTTTTTTCCTTTACTTAGAAAAAAATATAAAATAGAATAAAATAAAACTGTTGAATAAGATTAATTCAATAAAATACGATATCAAAAATATTTTAAGGTATAAAAGATGAATGAAGAGATAAAAAGAGAAAAATCTATTACAATGACTATGCTAATGACTCCAGATAAAGCAAATTTTTCTGGAAAAAATGTACATGGTGGTGAAATATTAAAAATGCTTGATCAAGTAGCTTATGCTTGTGCAGCTAGATATTCTGGTCACTATGCTGTTACGCTTTCTGTTGATATGGTGCTATTTAAAAATCCAGTTAAAATTGGCTCTTTGGTAACTTTTCATGCTTCAGTAAACTACACAGGACGAACATCTATGGAAATAGGTATAAAAGTTATATCAGAAGATATAAAAGATCACACTATGAAAAATACAAATGTTTGCTATTTTACAATGATTGCAGTTGATGAAGATGGAAAACCTGTACCTGTTCCAAAATTAGAACTTATAACAGAAGATGATAAAAGAAGATATAACGATGCTTTAAAAAGAAGAGACTTTAGAATGTCATCAAGACATGCAAAATGATAAAAAAGGCTAAAAAAGCCTTTTTTATTAAGCTGATTTAGACTCCATAAACTCTTCATAACTTCCTTTAAAGTCAATAATAGTTCCATCATTTTGAATTTCAATAATTCTATTTGCATAAGCATCAAGTAACTCTCTATCATGAGATACACAAATAACTGAACCAGCATATTGATGTAACCCCTCTCCTAAAGCAATAATAGCTTCAAGGTCAAGGTGGTTTGTAGGCTCATCTAGTAAAAGGAAATTTCCTTGTTCTAACATAATTTTTGATAGCATCATTCTATGTTTTTCTCCCCCACTACAAGAATCTACTTTTTTCTCTTGCTCTTGACCGTTAAATAACATTCTTCCAAGACAATTTCTAATCTCTCCAATATCTGCATCTCTATCAAAACCTCTCAACCAATCATATAAAGTCATATCACCATTTATAATATCAGTTGTATTTTGTGGGAAATAAGAGTTTTGAATAGTTGCTCCCCATAAAACCTCTCCACTATCAGCTTGTAAATTACCTACTAAGATTTCACAAAGTGTTGTTTTTCCAACTCCATTTGGACCAATTAATGCAATTTTATCACCTTTTTCAAGAGTAAATGAAATATCTTTTAATACTACTTTATCTCCATAAGATTTTGAGATATTTTTAACAGTTAAAAGCTCTTTCCCAACCTCTCTTTTTTGTCTAAATATAATAGATGGATCCCTTCTACTTGATACTTCAATAGCTTGAATATCTAATTTATCAAGTTGTTTTTGTCTTGAAGTTGCTTGTTTTGCTTTTGATGCATTTGCACTAAATCTAGCAATAAATTTTTCAAGCTCCTCTTTCTCTTTTTGCTTTTTATTTACATCTATTTGTTGCTGTTTTGCAATTAAAGTTGAAGCTATATACCAATCATCATAAGTTCCACTAAACTCTCTTATTTTTTTGAAATCAACATCTAAAATATTTGTACAAACAGCATTTAAAAAGTGTCTATCATGAGAGATTACAACCATTGTTCCATCGTGGTGTTGAAGTTGATTTTCAAGCCAACCAATAGTATCAATATCTAAGTTATTTGTAGGCTCATCTAAAAATAAAATATCTGGTTTTGGATATAAAACTTGTGCTAAAAGTATTTTAACTTTATCACCACCTGTTAAAGTACTCATTAAATTTTGTTGAGTAGAAGCTGGAAATCCTAAATCTTCAAGAATTTTTGTAACTTTAATATCATATTCATAAGTTGGGTCTTCTTCACAACAAATAATTTCAAGCTCTGCTAATCTATTATTTACTTCATCTGTAAATTCAGGACTTAAATACAACTCCTCTTTCTCTTTTATAGCATCATATAGTCTTTTATTTCCCATTAAAACTGTATCAAAAAGAGTAAAGTTTTCAAAAGCAAATTGATTTTGAGATAAAACCCCTACTTTTTTACCATTTTGAATTTGCACTTCTCCTTCAGTAGCCTCTTCTTGTCCTGAAAGAATTTTTAGAAATGTAGTTTTCCCAGCACCATTTGCACCAATTAAACCATATCTTTTCCCTGCATCTAGCTTTAGATTTATCTCAGCAAAAAGAACTCTTGCTCCGAAAGATTTTTTTAAATTAACTATTTGAACCATATTACAACTTCTCCATTTTTATTTAACTATTTCTGTTTTTTTGTGATTTTTTAATTTTAATTTGGCGATTATATCCAAAAAATAAGTTTTATGGCTTAAAAGAGCTTAGAGCTCTTTCTCAAATGCCAATTTCATAATATCATCTTCACTTATAATATCACTATTATCTTCATTTGGTGGATTTTTTATCCATAAAACTTTTGTTTTTAATTGGTCAAGCTGATATTTTGTAAGATTTTTAATTAAGTTATCTGTTATCATCTCTTTTGTAAGTGTGTTTGCATTTAACATTTTTTTGATAACTTTTTCTAAATTCTTTTTAGTACTTTCAAATGCTTTTTCTTCATCTGTTAATGAAATATACTCTTCATCTAAATATTTCATAACAGCATCACCTGGATATTTATAAGTTGTAATCCCTTTATAGTTATATTTTTGACACTTAAGTCTTGGAATATAAACTCCTGTAAAAACATATCCTTGAACTGAGTTTATACCCTCTAAAGTTCTTAAAGGATTATGAGAACATATATAATCATCTTTTACAATAGTTGGAGAGTTTTGAAGAGATGTTATGTTGTTATGTAATATTACAAAACTTCCTTTAACCTCTTTTGGACCTCCACGAAGAGAGTTTAATTCATTTTTATGAGCAAAAAAACTTCCTCCAACTCTTGTAGGGCTTCCTTCTAAAGAAGTTAATTCATTTTCACTTATATCAAAATCTCCATCTACACAATTAAAATTTATTGGTAGTTTTGAAAGGTTTGGAAGTCTATTTGATAACTTTACATCACCGTGGACATCAACAGAGTTATCAGGCAAAATTGTAGTTCCTTTTATATCAAACTTATCAAGCCATGCTTGAATATCTTCATTATTTGTTAATGCAACTACTGGTCTATAAATATGAGAGACAGCTTCGCTACCTTTATATCTATAAAACTGTCCATCTTCTTCAAATTTAGAAGTAATATTTAGTTTAATATCTGTTACTAAATCTCCTCCTATTTCATCTGCAACTCCATCTAAATCAGTTAATCTATTTGTATGACAAAGATAATCCTCTTTTACTGAAATTGGTCCACCAATTAATCTTTCAATAATATTATTTGAACAATCAAAATATGTATCAATACTTTTTGGTCCACCTTCTAAAGTAGTAAGACGATTATTGTTGCACTTAAAATGACCTTTTACAGTACGAGGACTTGCTTTTATTGAAATTAGTTCATTAAAAGAGCAATCATAAAATCCTTTTACCTCTTTTGGTCCATATGATAAGTTTTTTAGATTATTATGAGAACAATCAAAATCACCAACTTCAACAGGACAATCAAATAGCGAAGTTAATTTATTGTATGAACAGTTAAAATCTTTCATTACAATTTTTGGACAACCTTCAAGACTAGGTAACTCATTATTACTTATATCAAAATATCCATCTATTCTATCAAACTTAATAGGGAGTTTTTGACCCTTTAATTTCTCACTTAGATTTACATTTCCTTGAACTGAAACATAAAAATCTTCTGATATATGATAGTTGCTTATACCATAATCTCTAAGCCAGTTTTCAATATCACTAATACTTAGCATCTTTTTAAGCCCTTAAATAATTTTTTAAATTTTGATATATATTAACATTTTATTACTTAGTTTATAAATTCAACAATATCCTCAAGGCTTTCTCTTATTTGTCTGCTTTGCTCTTTTATTCTATATCCAAAAGGAACAATTACAGAAAGTTGATACTCTTTTGTATTTAAGTTTAAAACTTTTTCAACATTCTCTTTTTCAAATCCTTCAATTGGACAAGAGTCAATTCCTTTTACAGCAGCAGCTGTTATCATATTTGCCATTGCAATATATGTTTGTCTTGATGTCCAAGCAAGAGTTTTTTCATCACTACTAAAAGTATCTTCTAAATGGCTAGAATATTTTTTAATATAGGCTTCAACCATCTCTTGTGATAATCCTCTTCTATTAAACTTTCTTAAAACTTCACTTGAAGTTGGTTTTGTACTTTCAATTGCTGCTAAAAGAACAACTAAGTGTGAGCAAGTTGTAATTTGTGGTTGATCCCAACAAAAAGGTCTTATTTTTGCTTTTAATTCAGGATTTGTAATAACTAAAAATTTCCAAGGCTCTTGTCCAAATGAGCTAGGAGATTTTCTTCCTGCTTCTAAAATAAAATTTAAATCATCACTACTTATTTTTTTTGTCTCATCAAATATTTTACAAGCATGTCTAAAATCCATTGCTTCCATAAAAGTTTTTTCCATAAATTTATCCTTATTTTTTATTAATATTATTTTAAAAATGCTCTTGCATAAGAGCTATTAATTTTCTCTTTTTCGTTTAGTTCATTTGCAGCATAAAATACAAGATTTGGATTTTTAAGCAACTCTCTTCCATATGCAACAAAATCACAAAAACTATTTTCAAGAAGATATTCACCCTCTTTTGCTGTTGTTATTAAACCAACAGCAATAACAGGAATATCTACACTTTTTTTAATCTCTTTTGCCCAATTAGCTTGATAAAATGGTTCAATTTTTGGTATCTTATCTGGATTTTCTATATTTCCACCACTTGAAACATGAATACAATCAACTCCAACTTTTTCTAACTCTTTACATAAATAGATAGAGTCTTCTATATTCCATCCATTTTGCATCCATTCATCAGCACTAATTCTAACAATAAGGGGTAATTTTACCCTATTTTTTATCTCTTTTGCAGTTTCAATTACTAATCTACACCTATTTTCTAAACTTCCACCATAAATATCATCTCTTTTATTTGTTAAAGGTGATAAAAATTCACACAACAAATATCCATGAGCAGCGTGAAGTTCTACTGAATCATAATTTGCTTTTTCGGCTCTAATTGCAGCATTTACAAACAACTCTTTTATTTTTGTTATCTCTTCAAGACTTAACGCTTTTGGAACTTTATATGGTGATTTTTGACTAAAAGCAATTGAGCTTGGAGCTACACAAATATCATCAACAACTTCAGATTTTCTTCCTGCATGAGCTAATTGTATAGAACTTTTTGCTCCAAATAAGTGTAACTTCTCATTCATTTTTTTATGATTTTCAATTAAAGAATCATCCCAAAGTCCTAAATCAAAAGATGAAATTCTTCCTTTTGGCTCAACTGATGTTGCTTCAACAATAATTAAACCAACATCAGCCATTGCTCTTGAAGTATAGTGAAACATATGGAAATCTTTTAATTCTCCACTATTATCACTTTTATACATACACATAGGTGGCATTACAACTCTATTTTTTAGTTCCAAATTACCTATTTTACCTTTGTTTAATAATAAACTCATTGTCAAATCCTCTATTTTTATAAAAAATTCTCTCTTAAAGTATCTTCAAATTTAGCTAACTCTTTATTTAAATCCAAATCTCCTTTAAAAATATCATGCACAGAGTAAGTTTTTAAAGGTTCTAATCCAACAAATTGAAAAGTTTTATGAGTAGCAACATTTGCTTCATCTAGTGATAATCCATCAAAAAAACCATTTGGATTATTAAATTCACTCTTTGGACAGTTGTATGTGATACTTAACATATATTTTTTACCCTTTAAAAGTCCTCCACTTCCATAAGTTTTACTCTCATCACTTCTACTTCTTCCATCACTTGTATAGTGTCTTCCTTGAGTAAAAGTTTCATCAAAATATTTTTTACTAATCCAAGGAACTCCCATCCAATAAGTAGGATATTGAAATAAAACTGCATCAGCCCACTCAAATTTATCACACTCTTCTTTTATATCATAACCCTTTTCAATATGTGTATATTTAACATCAAATCCATTTTGTTTAAAAAAATCAGTTGCACGTTCTATAATTTTATTTGTTAATTCACCCTTAGCTACAACATCATAATATTGATGCCCATTTACAATTAAAATATTTTTCATAATAGCTCCTTAAATTAAATATATCAAATTATATATACACTAAACTTAAAATTCTCTTACTTTACTTTAGGTAAGTAATGGAGTTTAATACTCTTTATGATATAATAAAGTTCTTTTTTAGATTTAAGGATTTTATGATGTATTATATAAACGATAAAGAGTATAAATGTAGTGTTGCTGTTACACTTGATATTTTTAACGATAGATGGAAATTATCAATAATTTGGCATCTATTAGATGGTAAAAAAAGATTTAAAGAGTTGAATGAGATAATAAGTGAGATAACTCAAAAAACATTAACTGTAAAATTAAAAGAGCTGGAAGAAAAAAATATAATACATAGAGAAGTATATGCAGAAGTTCCTCCTAAAGTTGAATATAGTTTAACTTCAAGTGGTGAAAAACTTCGTCCTGTGCTAGAAAATATGTCAAAATGGGGAATTGGCTACGTTAATGAGTTTGGAAAAATAACTCCTGAAAATATGTGTGAAACAAATATATGTAAGTAGGCATGATGGAAAATATATTATTAATTTTATTTGCCCTATTCTTAGGATATATGTTAAATCGTTTAAATATTATGCAAAGGGATGGTTCAATTGCTTTAAATAAATTTGTACTTTATGTATCATATCCTGCAATTGTACTTTTACAAACACCAAAAATAAGCTTCTCTTTAGAGCTTATGATTCCAGCGATTGTTGCTTGGGTTGTTATGACTTTGAGTGCTTTTTTAATTCTTTTTTTATCAAAGATTTTTGATTTTAGTAAAGAGGTAACTGGAAGTTTAATGCTAGTTGCTATTTTGACAAATAGCTCATTTTTAGGTATTCCACTACTAAATACTTATTTGCCAAATGATAATTTTATGCCATATTTACTAGTTTATGATCAACTAGGAACTTTTTTGGCATTTTCAATATATGGAACATTTATAGTATCAATATATACAAGTAAAACAAAGGTTACTTTTAAGCTAATCACTATAAAAGTTCTAACTTTTCCACCATTTTTAACTCTTGTTTTTGCTCTATTTCTTGTAGGTGTTGAGTTTCATCCAACTATTACAAAAGTATTAGAAGCTTTTGCCCTAACAACTGTTCCAGTTGCACTTGTAGCAGCTGGACTTCAACTTCAACTTAGACTTCCAAAAGAGGATATAAAACCTTTTAGTGTAGCTTTATTTGTTAAACTTATTTTTGCTCCAATTATTGCAATTATTGTTTGTAAAGTTTTTGGATGGAATAATCTAGCTTCAACTGTATCAATACTAGAAGCTGCTATGGCTCCAATGATAACAGCAGGTGCAATAGCAGCAATGGCTGGACTTGCTCCAAGACTTAGTTCTGCAATAGTTGGTTATGGAATTTTAATATCATTTGTTACAACATATCTAGTTAAAATCTTAATAATGTAATTCATCAACTATTAACCAAATTTTAGTAAGAATTGCAAAAAAATTTTAAGGAAAAGAATGTTTAGAATATTAAAAAATGTAATATTTCTATCTTTGTTACTAGTTTTAAACCTAGAAGCAAAAGAAAAAGAGCTAACAAACAAACAGATGCTAGAGTTTGAAAGCTTAGAACTGTTTAAAAAAGCTGGTATAAAAGTTGAAAAAGCTTACGATATAGGAAGCTTATATCTTCTTTCAATAGTTGTTCAAGGAAATAAAGATGAAATTTTCTTAACAAAAGATAAAAACTATCTTATATCAGGTGCTGTTATAAATACAACAACTGGTATGCAAATAAAAGCTCCTGTAAACTTAGCTATTTTAAAAGATAAAGAGGCTTTTACTTATGGAAATGGAAAGGATGAGTATACTCTTTTTACAGATCCAGAGTGTTCATATTGCAAAAAGTTTGAGTCATTTTTACCACAAATAAAAGATAAAGTAAAAATAAAAGTATTTTTCTTCCCTTTAGACTTTCATGAAAATGCAAAAGATTTAAGTATATACATTATGAGTAAAAAAACAAGAGATGAAAAAATTAATGCAATGTTTGAATTTAATATTGGTGATAACTTAAGTAAAGTAAAAAATGCAAAATACTCTAAAAATGAGTTAGAAAAACTAGAGAAAAAGCTTGAAGAGCATATAAATTTAGGAATAAGTTTAAATGTACAAGGAACGCCAGCACTATTTGATAAAGATGGAAATAGCATTGTTTGGGTTAATCTTTTAGAAAAATATGGAATAGAGTTTAAATAATTAAAAAATGAAGATAGAGTTAAAAATCTATCTTCATTCTATAATATCTAGGAAAATGACTTTTTAGATTTTCTTCAATTTTTAAAGGGAAAATCTCTTCTATTTGCGGCTTTACTTTATTAAAATAATCACTATTTCCATTTAGAAAAGTTAATTGTTCATAACTTCCATCTTTTAAAATAGTCACTCTAATATTTACAAATTCACCTCTTTTAAAAGTTGTTTTATCAAAATTTCTATCTATATTACTATAAACTTTTTTCTCAAATCTATCAAAAAAGTCATCAATATTTGATACTTCATGATGAGCTTCTTCACTGTTCTCATCTGTTTTTACATCTTCTAAAGTTTTTGTTTCTAATGTAGTTTTTGGTTCAAGTAAAATAGTTTCATCTTTATGATCATTATCTTTAATTTGTTGAACTGGCTCTTCATTTTTTTGCTCTGTAGCTAATTTATTTTCAACTCTTTGCTCAACTACATTTTCAACAACTTTATCTTTTATCTCTTCTTGTTTTAAAGCTTCAATATTTCTATTTTCTGTAGAGATATTTTCTTCATTTTTAGTAGTTTGTTCTTGTTGAGTATTTAAATCCTCTTTTACTCTCTCTTCTTGTTTTGATAATATTTCAGCTCTTTGAGAAAGATAGATATTTTTTGTATTATCTTCTTTATTTTCCTCTTCAACTTTTTTTATAGTTAAAAGTTCATTATTATCTGCAAAGAGTTTATTTTTTATATCTTCATAGATTTGAGATAAAAAACCATTTTCAGAAACAAATACTTTTGAATCTTTTGTTTCCATTTCTACTTTACTCTCTTTTGTTGCTGTTTCAAATGATAAATCATTATCTTTTGAAAAAACAAAAAAATAGATTAAATATAAAATAAACAATACACCAATAATAATTAATATATCTTCAACAAAATTTTTAGTTCTTCTTTTCATATTTCCCTCTTATGTTAATCTTTAATATAAATCTCATCAAGCAGACTATCTACAAAATAATCTGGACTAAATTCTATTAAATCATCTTGTTTTTCACCAACACCTATATAAAAAATAGGAAGTTCAAGCTGATTTGATATAGAAAATAGTGCTCCACCTTTAGCAGTTCCATCTAGTTTTGTTACAATAATACCATCTATTCCTACAATTTCATTAAAAGCTTTTGCTTGAGCAATTGCACTATTTCCTTGAGTTCCATCTAAAATCATTAGTTTTTGATAAGGTCTATTTTCTAAAGCCTTCTCACAAACCTTTACTATCTTTTTTAACTCATTGTTTAAGTTTGATTGAGTTTGAAGTCTTCCTGCTGTATCAATAATAACATTATCAATATTTCTAGCAATTGCTGAACAAATTGTATCGTATGCAACAGCACTTGAATCATGACCTTGTTTTGTTTTTATAATTGGAATATCAAGTTTATTTGCCCAAGAAGTAAGTTGTTCAATAGCAGCAGCTCTAAAAGTATCTCCTGCTCCTAAAATTACACTTTGTCCCTCTTTTTTTAATTTAGCTGCTAACTTTGCTATAGTTGTAGTTTTTCCAGCACCATTTACTCCAATTATCAATCTTACATAAGGTTTTGGAATATTTGATAAATCAACATTTGGAGCATGTTCAAAAAGCATTACAAGTCTATGTCTTAACTCTTTTCTTGAAATCATAGAAGGTAAACCATTCATAGCTTTTTCTATAATTTCATATTCAACATCTGCTTCAATTAAAATCTCTTCAATCTCTTCAAAAGATATTTTCTCTTTTTTTTGAGGTACTACACTTTTTATTGAAGCAAAAGTTTTACTAAAAGCTTTTGAAAAAAAGTTCTCACTTACTTCACTATTTTCAACAACTTGATTATCTTTATCTTTATTTTTTTTAAGAAAACTAAACATTTTTTATCCTATCTCTCTAAAAGCTTTTTAATATCAACTTCTAACATCTCATTTGGAACTAAACCTGTATATTTTTGAAAAAATGTTCCATGCTTATCTATTAAAAATATAGTAGGAATTGCTTTAATTCCACCCAATGATTTTGCTAAATCAAAAGCTTCACTTGAGTTTGTTACTGTATAGTTTATATTGTAAGATTTTAACAACTCATTTATCTCTTCATTTGTTTTAAACTCTTCAAGCAAAATTCCAACTACAACAATATCATTTTTATAAGTTTCTTGAATTTGAACTAAATTTGAAATTTCAACTTTGCAAGCTGGACACCAAGTTGTAAAGAAGTTTAATAAAACTATTTTATCATTTGTATCTTTTAAAATTATCTTATCTTGATTTAAAGATATATTTATTTGTGAGTTATTAATTGTATTTAAATTAAATTGCTTTTCAGCGCTATTTATTGTAGGTTTTTGATTTTTATCACTTTTTGAATCACAAGCAGTAAAAAATAAAATTGGTAAAATAGTTAAAATTGCTAAAGTTTTAAACTTCATTTTAATTCCTTTAGATAAAATTGTTTTTTAGGTAGAGATTTTACCTAAGTGAGGCTTAAATGAACACAAATCACAAAAGTGATTTTCGACAATCGTGTATTAAAAGATTAAAATTTGTGGCACTTTTTTCAAAATACTCAAGAAACAAGAGAGTTATTAAAAAATTAAAGAGTATTATACAAATTAGTGATGCAAAAAATATTTTATTGTATCTTCCACTTGATATAGAAGTAGATACAACACTTTTAATAAATGAGTTAAGAAGAGAAAAAAAAATAGTTTATGTACCATTTATGGAAGATGATAGTTTTAAAATAGTAAAGTATAGACTACCTCTTCATAAAAAAAAGTTTAATATTAAAGAGCCTACAAACTCTTTTTTAAAACCAAATAAGATTGACTTAGCAGTAGTTCCTATTGTTGGAATTGATGCTTTAAATAAAAGAATAGGATTTGGTAAAGGTATGTATGATAGATTTTTTTATAGATTAAAATACAGACCAAAAATAGTTTTTATACAACTTGAACTTTGTAAAAGTAAAGAAATTTTAAGTGATAATTACGATATTGAAGCAGATTATATAATTACGGGATAGGTTAAAATGGAGATTTTATTAATATCTGTTGCATTTGGGGCTTTTAGTTCACTTGTTACAGTTTTTATTTCAAAGAAGATAAATAAAGCTAAGTTTGAAGTTTTCATAGAACAAGCAAAGGCAAAAGCAAGAGTTATAGAACACGAAGCAGAAGTTGCATTAAAAGATGCACAATTAAAAGCTAAATTTGAGTGTGATAGAGAGTTTAAAAATGCTAGAAAAGAGTATGAAAATATGCTTTTTAAGATCGAAAAGAAAGAAAAAGAGCTAAATGAGCATCTTGAAAATGAATTAAGACTTATTAAAGCACAAAAAGAAGAAATTAGCGAAAATAATAGAAAAATTGCTATCTTAAAAGATGGTATTGAAGAGCAAAAAAGAACTTATGAGCAAAAAACTCTTGAAGCTATAAAAATCTTGGAAAATGCTAGTGGACTTACAAAAAGTGAAGCAAAAGAGCTGATGCTAAAAAAAGTTGAAGAGGATTCAAGAGCTGAAATTGCTTCAATCTTTAGAAAAAAATATAAATTAGCAGAACAAAACTCAAAACAAGAGGTAAATAATATTTTATCTCAAGCAGTTACTAGATATGCAGGAGAGTTTGCAGCGGAGCGACTTATAAATAATATTCCTTTAAATGATGAAGAGACAAAAGGAAAGATTATTGGTAAAGAAGGACGTAATATAAAAGCTCTTGAGATGCTTTTAGGAGTTGATATTATAATAGATGATACTCCAAATACTATCACTGTTTCATCTTTTAATTTATATAGACGTGCCATTGCTACAAGAACAATTCAAGAACTACTTGAAGATGGAAGAATTCAGCCTGCAAGAATTGAAGAGATTTATAACAAAGTAAAAACTGAATTTGATAAAAAGATACAAAAAGAGGGTGAAGATGTTGTTATGGAGCTTGGAATTAAATCTATGCATCCTGAACTTATTAAACTTGTTGGAAGATTAAGATATAGAGCAAGTTATGGACAAAATGCTTTAGCACATACTTTAGAAGTTGCTCATCTTGCAGGTCTTATTGCGGCTCAAATGGGTGGAGATGCAATACTTGCACGTCGTGCTGGTCTTATGCATGATATTGGAAAAGCTTTAACTCATGAAGCACCTGGAAGCCATGTTGATTTAGGAGCTGATATTTGTAAAAGATATGGAGAGTGTGAAACTGTAATAAATGCAATTTATGCTCATCATGGTCATGAAGAACCAATAAATGTTGAAAGTGCAGCTGTTTGTGCAGCAGATGCTTTAAGTGCTGCAAGACCAGGTGCACGAAGAGAAGTTTTAGAGAGCTTCTTAAAACGAGTTGAAGAGATTGAAAATATAACTACAAGTAAAATTGGAGTTACAAATGCTTATGCTATAAATGCAGGAAGAGAAGTAAGAGTTATAGTAAATGCTAAACTTGTAAATGATGATGAAGCAGTTTTATTAGCAACAGAGATAGCAAAAGAGATTGAAGAAAAAGTTCAATATCCAGGTGAGATAAAAATAAATGTAATAAGAGAGTTAAGAGCTGAAAGTTATGCTAGATAATCTAGAAAAAGGCAAAAAATGAACGAAACGAAACAGATAACAAAACCAACAACAAAAATAATTGCAGGTGCATACAAAGGTAAAGTTTTAAGCCTTCCATCTTTGGATGTAACAAGAAGTTCAAAAGCAGTTTTAAAAGAGTCTGTATTTAATGTTTTACAATTTGATATTATTGATAAAATCTTTATAGAATCGTTTGCTGGTAGTGGTTCTATTGGACTTGAAGCTATTAGTAGAGGTGCAAAAAGAGCTTATTTTATTGAGCTTGACAAAAAATCTTACTCTATTTTAGTTAAAAATTGTAAAAGTATAAATATTGAAAAGTGTCAAACTATTCAAGGAAATGCTTTTGTTCAAACTCCTCTTATTTTAGAATTTTTAAAAAATTCTAAAGAAGAAGTTATCTTATATGTTGATCCCCCTTTTGATTACAGAGAAGGAATGGAAGATATTTATGATAAATCTTTTAGAATGATTGAAAATATTGAAAATAGTAATATTTTCAAAATCATAATTGAACATGAGTCAAAACTTGAAGTTCCAAAAATTTTAGGAAAATTTAGTTTAGAAAAAACTAGAAAGTTTGGTAAAAGTTCACTATCTTACTTTAGTTATAAAGATTAATGTTTAGATTTTCTTTAATTTTATTAATAGTTGTAGCTTTAGGTATGTTTATAGCTCCAATTTTTTATACGGTTTCTCCATATGAATTAAATCCAAATAAAATCCTTCTATCTCCATCTTTGGAACATATCATGGGCACAGATAGATTAGGAAGAGATGTTTTTGCTAGGATTTTGCAAGGTGGTCAAACTTCACTTATAATAGGATTTTTAGCCGCATCTTTTTCATCTTTTTTAGGACTTATTATTGGAATAACTGCAGGTTATTTTAAAGGAAATATTGATAAAACTATTACTATTGTAATTGACCTATTTTTAACTTTTCCAACATTTTTTCTTCTTTTAGCTTTAGTTTCATACATTGAAGCAAATAGTCTTGTTTTGATACTTGTAATCTCAATAACTGGTTGGATGGGAATGTCAAGAATGATAAGAAGTGAAAGTTTTGCACTTAGCAATAAGCCATTTATAAAAATATTAAAAATAGCAAATGTAAGTAAAACAAAAATTATTTTAAAATATTTTGCTCCACTTTTAGCTCCTATTTTCCTTATCTCTTTTTCATTTGGAGTTGCAGGTGCAATATTGGCAGAATCTGGTCTTTCATTTTTGGGTCTTGGAGTAAATCCACCACAAATGAGCTGGGGAAGCCTTTTAAGTGATGGAAAAGCTGTAATTGATATTGCTTGGCATTTAAGCTTTTTTCCAGGACTTATGATATTTATAATAACTTTTTGTCTAATCCAAATAAGTGATTATTTACAAAATATGGCAAATAAAAAAGATTTACTTAAAAATTAATAAATACCAAAATATTGTTTAAATGGATTTACAACAAAATTTTGGTATTATCCACACCATAAATTACCAAAAATAGGAAAAAATTATGAGTAAAAAAGATATTAAAAAAGTTGTACTTGCTTATAGCGGTGGGCTTGATACATCTATTATTTTAAAATGGCTTCAAGATGAATATGATGCAGAGGTTATAACTTTTACAGCTGATTTAGGACAAGGTGAAGAGGTTGAACCTGCACGTGCAAAAGCTATTGCTTGTGGAATTAAACCAGAAAATGTATATATTTTAGATGTTAAAGAAGAGTTTGTAAAAGATTATGTATTCCCAATGTTTAGAGCAAATGCTATTTATGAGGGTGAGTATCTTTTAGGAACTTCAATAGCAAGACCACTGATTGCAAAAAAACTTGTTGAAATTGCAAATGAAAAAGGTGCACAAGCTGTATCTCACGGAGCAACTGGAAAAGGAAATGACCAAGTTAGATTTGAACTTGGAGCCTTAGCTTTAAATCCAGATTTAAAAGTAATTGCACCTTGGAGAGAGTGGGAGTTAAACTCAAGAGAATCACTACTTGAGTATGCAAAAAAACATGGAATTGAAATTTCTCAAAAGCATGTTGATGAAAATGGAAACCCAAAAATAAGCCCATATTCAATGGATGCAAACCTTTTACATATCTCTTATGAAGGACTTCATTTAGAAAATCCAGCTGCTGAACCTGAAGAGTCTATGTGGTTATGGACAACATCTCCAGAAAAAGCTCCTGATCAAGCTGAAATTATTGAAATTGAGTATAAAAATGGAGACCCAATTGCACTAAATGGTGAGAAATTATCTCCTGCAAATCTTTTATTAGCTTTAAATAAACTTGGAAATAAACATGGTATTGGAAGAGTTGATATTGTTGAAAATAGATATGTTGGTATGAAGGCTCGTGGTTGTTATGAAACTCCAGGTGGAACAATTATGTTAAAAGCTCATAGAGCAATTGAATCTTTAACTTTAGATAGAGAAGCTGCTCACTTAAAAGATGAGTTAATGCCAAGATATGCAAAACTAATATATCAAGGATATTGGTTCTCACCTGAGAGAGAAATGCTTCAAGCAGCAATTGATGCAACTCAAAAAAATGTAGAAGGAAAAGTAAGACTTAAACTTTACAAAGGTAATGTTATGGTTATTGGAAGAGAATCAAGTAAATCTTTATATGATGATGCATATTCAACATTTGAAAAAGATGAAGTTTATAATCAAAAAGATGCAGAAGGATTTATTAGATTAAATGCTTTAAGACTTGTAATTGCAGGTAAAAAACAAAAATAATTTTGATTTAAAAAAGATAAAAGACTCATAAATTATATTTATGAGTCTTTATATTTAAAATAATTTTACTGACAACTTTCACAAATACCATATAATTGCATTGAATGGTCAGTTATTTTAAACTTATTTGCTTTTGCTATTTTTTCTTGTCGTTTTTCAATCTCTTCATCAACAAACTCAACTATTTTTCCACAGTCTGTGCAGATTAAATGGTCATGATGAGATTTAATATTACTCTCATATTTCTTTCCATCTACACCAAAATTAAGTGAAGCGATAAGCTCAACTTCCTCTAAAAAACTTAAAGCTCTATAAACAGTTGCAATTCCAACATTTGAGTTTGGATAATCTTTTTTTATTTGATTGTAAACCTCTTCTGCAGTTAAATGACCATCTGCTTGAAGTAATATACTTAAAACAATCTCTCTTTGCTCAGTATATTTAAGACCTTTTTGCTTAACAATCTTTTTTAACTCTTCTATAATCTCTTCATAATTATTCAACATAAAAACACCTTTAAAAAATAAAAATCTAGTATATCTAAAGTTTAAAAAAAATTCAAATATTTCTTATATTTTATTGATATATGTTAATACAATTTAATCTATTTTACATTATAATAATCATTATTAATATTTAAAGGTATAAAATGTCTCTAAATGACTTAGATTTACAAAAAAAGGCTAATATAAAAGCTATAAATTGTGATGATGTTTTAAAAAAAAGACTCTATTCTTTTGGAATAATTGTTGGAACTGAAATTTGTGTAACAGCAAAATCTTTAGCTAAAAAAACTATTGAGATAAAAATAAATCAATCAAAAGTTGCATTAAGACATAGCGAAGCTATCAATATTAAAGTTGGATAAAATAAAATGAATAAAACTATAAAAATAGCTCTTGTAGGTCAACCTAATGTTGGTAAGTCAATGCTTATTAACTCAATTTCAAATTCAAGATTGAAAGTAGGTAATTTTTCAGGTGTTACTGTTGAAAAGAAAGAGGTAATTTTTAAATATAAAGATTATAATATTAAAATTATTGATTTACCTGGTTCTTATTCTCTTGAAAACTACTCATTAGAGGAAAAAGTTGTAAAAAACTTTTTAAATCAAAATGAGTATGATATTATCTTAAATGTTATTGATTCAACAAATCTTCAAAGAAATCTTCTACTTACTAGTGAATTATTAGATTTAAATAAAAAAATGGTTATTGCACTAAATATGAGTGATGAAGCAAAAAAAGAGAATATTTTAATTAATAATGAAAAACTATCATCTCTTTTAAATACACCTTGTATAAAAACAAGTGCTACAAAAAAAGATGGAATTACAGAGCTTCTAGAACAAATTATAAAAACTTTCAAAGAAGATAAAACTACTTTTAAACACTCTTTTACCACACATATTTTAAACCATGATGAGATTTTGGCTAAAAGGTTTAATTTTATAAAAAACCTTATTCAACAATGCGTAAAAATTGAAGAGATTAAAGAAAAAACTACTACTGAAAAAATTGACTCAATTTTGATGAATAAATTTATAGGTCTTCCTATATTTTTATTTTTAATGTGGGGATTATTTCAGCTAACTTTTACCTTAGGAGAAATTCCTATGGACTATATTGACACTTTTTTTTCTTCATTTATAGATGTTATTAAAAATATAATTGGAGATAATCAACTCTCTTCACTTTTAGGAGATGGTGTAATAGCTGGAGTTAGTGCTGTTGTAATGTTTTTACCAAATATTTTGATTTTATTTTTAGGAATTTCCCTACTTGAAGGAACTGGCTATATGAGTAGAGTTGCTTTTTTACTAGATGGAACTTTCCATAAATTTGGACTTCATGGTAAATCATTTATTCCTCTTGTTACTGGTTTTGGTTGTAGTGTTCCAGCTTATATGGCAGCTAGGACTTTAAAAAATGAAAGAGATAAATTATTAACTCTATTTATTATTGGATTTATGTCTTGTGGTGCGAGATTACCTATTTATGTACTTTTTGTAGGTGCATTTTTTGGTTCTAATAATGCTGGAAATATTCTATTTGTAATCTATATTAGTGGCGCTATTTTGGGATTATTTGCTGCAAAATTTTTAAGAGCAGTAGTTTTTAAAGGAAAAGATGAGCCATTTGTTATGGAGATGCCAAAATATAGATTACCTTCACTAAAACTAGTTTACAAAGAGATTACAAACAAGGCTTTTATGTATCTAAAAAAAGCTGGTACATTTATATTAGCAGCTTCAATTTTAATATGGTTTATGAGTAACTACCCAAAATATCCAAATATTGAAGATGAAATAAATCAAAAAATAGAGTTAGCAATAAATGATGAAGTAAAAAAAGAGTTACAAAATGAGTTAGCTTTATACAATCTTGAAAACTCATATTTAGGAAAACTTGGAAAATTTAGTGAGCCTTTTTTTGCTCCTTTGGGGTTTGATTGGAAAATGGCTGTTGCACTTGAAGCTGGATTAGCTGCTAAAGAGGTTGTTGTTTCGACTCTATCTATTTTATATGGATTAGGAGAGAGTGAAAATCCAGATGAACCAACTACTACTTTAGTTGAAAAAATAAAAACAAATATTCCTTTTGAAGCTGCAATCTCATTTATAGTATTTGTAATGATTTATCTGCCTTGCTTGGCGGCTTCTATGGTATTTACAAAAGAAGCTGGAGGATGGAAATATCTTGTGTATCTATTTATTTTTACTACAACAACTGCTTGGATAATGTCATTTATAGCATATAACATTACAAAAATAGTATTAGCCTAAAAAAGCTACTACTATTTTAATTCAAATTTTGTTGTGTACTCTTGATTATTGTATATAATCTTAAAATCCCACTTACCTTTTTCTCTTCCATCTAAATATCTAAAATCATAAGCTGAAGTGTCACCTGCTGGTATTATCATCTCTCTCGTTCTTGAAACAGCACCATTTGGGTCAATCCAGTTTATAATCAATGTTTGATTATTCTCATTATTTAACTCAACTTCAAATTTACAAATTATTGAATTCTCATCTTCTAAAATAAGACAATCAACATTTGGGTTATATGTTTTTTGCTCAACACTACCTTCGGCAAAAAGCAAAGTGGCAAAAGATAGAAAAATAACTAATTTTTTCATACAAATCCTTCGTTTTAAATTTCTATTATATTTAAAATTTATTTTAATTATAATGATTTTTTTAATATTTAGAAAAAAACTACTTCTATTGTATGAATTTTTCCCATATTGGCTCTTCATTTAAGTTTGCTCTATTTTTTAAAACCTCAAAAGGCATATACTCTTTTTTATACCCCATTGAATAGTGATTATCTATCCAATATCCCAAATAAATATATGGAATATTTAACTCTTTTGCAATATTTATTTGAGTTAAAATAGAGAACTTTCCAATAGAAAACTCTTCAAAATCATGATCATAAAAACAGTAAATTGAAGATATTGCATTTGGTAAAATATCTACTAAAGCAACTCCTATTAACTCATCATCTCTAAGATATAAAAACTCTGTTGCGTATTTTGTATTTCCTTCAACATAAGATTTTATATAATCTTCATGGTCTATATGTACATACTTCCAATCTTTTTTATCTTGCATAATAGTATGATATTTATGGTACAAATCCATATGCTCTTTTGTTACAGTTGGAGGTCTTATAAAAACTTTTGTATCTTTGTTTTTATTTAAAACTCTTTTTTGTGATTTTGAAAACTGAAAATTCTTTACATCAATTCTCATAGATACACATTTTGTACAACTCTTACATTCAGGTACAAAATGTATTTTTCCGAACCTTCTCCAACCTCTTTCTAGCTTTTTTTGATACTCTTCAATACTACAAGAGTTTAAAAATCTATATCTCATATCTGATTTTTGATCCTCAAAATATGAACAATCTCTATTCTCTTCAAAAAACTCTAAATCAGGATTAATAAAATTCATCTTCTACTCGTTTATTTTTTGCTTTATCTCTTTTGCTATGCTAGATATTTTTTTGATTTTTTCATTATTATTTAAACTATCATCTAAAAGATGCTTAACAAAAGCACTTCCAACAATAACACCATCAAGATTTTTTGATTTTTCTTTACAAGTTTTTTCATCTATTCCAAAACCTATATATAGTGGAGTTTGTGAATACTCTCTAATATTTTCAATAATCTGTGATAAATCTTCTTCTCTTCCACTTCCAGTAATTCCAGCATATGCAACCATATAAATAAATTTAGAAGAGTTTTCTACAAGAGTTTTTATTCTCTCTTTTGGTGTTGTTGGTGCTACAAAAGTGATATTTGATTTATTATATTTTTTAAAAATTGGTTCATATTTTTGTGACATTTCATATGGTAAATCTGGAATTACTGTACCAGAAACTCCAAACTCTTCTGCTTTTTTTAAAAAGTTTTCTAAACCATAGTGATAAAATGGGTTCATATATCCCATCCATAAAGTGTCAATATCTTTTGCAATTTTTGATGAAACTTCAAAAAGATCATTAATTTTGAATCCATTTTTAAGAGCCAATAAATTTGCTTTTTCTATGATTGGTCCTTCAGCAACTGGATCTGAAAAAGGAACACCCAACTCCAAAATATCAACTCCACTATCTTTTAAACTATATGCCAAATCAACTGTAAAATTGTTACTTGGTAAAGATGTAGTAATATATCCAACTAATTTTTTCAACTCTTTTCCTAAAAATAAATTTTTTTGATTTTATCTAAAACCGAATTAAAATCTATTTTTAGTTATAATCTTAACTATTTTAATATAGGATTTTAAATATGAGTATAATTAAACACGATTTTGAAAAAATGAATATAACAAAGATAAAACAGACAAAAAATAGACAAAAATTAACAGTTATAACAGCCTATGATGCCCTATTTTCAAACCTATTTTCAAAAAGTGCTGATATGATACTTGTAGGAGATAGCTTAAATATGAGTTTTATGGGACAAAGTGATACATTAAGTGCAACTTTAGATCAGATGATTTATCACACAAAAGCTGTTTGTAATGGTGCAAAAGATGCTTTTGTTATAACTGATATGCCTTTTGCTACTTATATAAATAAAGATGAGGCATTAAAAAACTGTGCAAGAGTATATCAAGAAACACTTGCAAGTGCTGTAAAAATAGAAGGTGGAGAAGATAAAGCTGATATTATAAAACATCTTACATCAAATGCTATTGCTGTTATGGGACATATTGGTCTTATGCCTCAATATGTAAGAAGTGAAGGTGGTTACAAAGTAAGAGGAAAAACAAAAGAAGATGAAGAACAACTAATACGTGATGCAATAGCAGTTGAAAAAGCAGGAGCTTTTGCAATTGTTATTGAAGGTGTAAAAAGTGATGTTGCAAAAAAAATTACAGAAGCTGTAAATATTCCAACTATTGGAATAGGAGCTGGAAATGAGACAGATGGTCAAGTTCTAGTTTGGTCTGATATGTTAGGTTTTTTTGAAGATTTTAAACCAAAATTTGTAAGACACTATTTAAATGGAGCTAAACTTGTAAAAGAAGCTGTAAATAGCTACAGAGATGATGTACAAACACAAAATTTTCCATCAAAAGAAGAAGAGTACTAAAATGAATTTTAAAAGTGGAGCTTTATAGTGCAAAGATTAGTAGAAGTAGAAACTGTATCTTTTGAAGAAGAGAGTAATGAGCAAAGCTTAAGACCTTCAAATTGGGATGATTATATAGGTCAAGAAAAAATAAAAAAGAATTTAAGAGTTTTTATTGATGCTTCAAGAAAAAGAGCAGAAGCACTTGATCATATTTTATTTTATGGACCTCCAGGTTTAGGAAAAACTACCCTTTCATATCTTATTTCAAATGAGATGAACTCAAATATAAAAATAACAGCTGGTCCTATGATAGAAAAAAGTGGTGATTTAGCAGCAATTTTAACAAATCTTGAAGAGGGAGATATTCTTTTTATAGATGAAATTCATCGTTTAAGTCCTGCTGTTGAAGAGATTTTATATCCAGCAATGGAAGATTATAGGCTTGATATAATAATTGGTTCAGGACCTGCTGCGCAAACTGTAAAAATAGATTTACCAAGATTTACTCTAATTGGTGCAACTACACGTGCTGGAATGCTTTCAAATCCACTAAGAGAGAGATTTGGAATGCATTTTAGAATGCAGTTTTATACAGAAGAAGAGCTAGCAAAAATTATTCAAAAAGCTTCTATAAAATTGGGAATTGAATGTGAAGATGACTCAAGCTTAGAGATGTCAAAAAGAAGCCGAGGAACACCTAGAGTTGCTTTAAGACTTTTACGAAGGGTTAGAGATTTTTCACAAGTAAAAGGTGAAAAAACTATACTTTTAAATACTTGTAAATATGCTTTAGATGAGCTAGGAATAAATGAAAATGGTTTTGATGAGATGGATATAAATTTACTTGAACTTCTTATATCAAATCGTGGAAGACCTATGGGATTAGGAACTATGGCAGCAGCTTTGAGTGAAGATGAGGGAACTATTGAAGATGCTATTGAGCCATATTTACTTGCTAATGGATATATAGAAAGAACTGCACGTGGAAGAGTTGCTAGTGTTAAAACATATGAGATGTTTAGATTAACTCCTCCTCAAAATAAATTAGATGAGAATAATCAAGGAAGCCTATTTTGAAACCAGCATATTTTTTAATGCTTTTAGCATTTGTTCTATTCTATTTTCTAATAGAACTTTTTGACCCATTTTTAAAATCAATTTCAGTAGCAGCTTTGCTTACTATTGCTACAAACTCAATGTTTTTAAGAATAAATAATAAAGTAAAAAATAGAGCCTTTTCTACAACAATTTTTACTCTTGCTATGACAGCATTATTTTTCTTACCTATTTTATATTGTATAATCTCATTTGCAACATTTTTTAATCAAGTGGACCAACAACACCTAATACAAAATTTAACAGAGATAAAAACTATGATTATTGGCTTTTTAGGTGAATTTAGCTTCTTAAATGATTTTATAAATAAAATATCATCATCTGTGGATATAGGAAAAACAGTACAACAGCTTGTATCTTTTAGTGCATCTTTAGGTAAAAATAGTGCAAAATTTATGATTGATATGATTTTGATTTTAATCTTTTTCTTCTTTTTTACCCTATTTTCAAACCAAATTGCAACTTATCTAAAAAATATAACTCCTATCAATAACGAAGATGCAAATATATTATTTAATGAATCATCAAGTGTAATGAGTGTAGTTTTTTACTCTATTTTAGTAACTGCAATATTTCAAGGTTTTCTTTTTGGAGCTTTTTTGAGTAGTTTTGGTTATGATGGGCTTTTACTTGGAGTTTTATATGGTTTTGCATCTTTAGTTCCTGTTATTGGTGGAGTTATTATGTGGCTTCCGGTAGCTTTATATGAAGCAAGTACTGGAACTATATCAAATGCAATTTTTATAGCAGTTTACTCTATAATAGTTATTTCAATAATTGCAGATACTTTTATAAAACCGCTAATAATAAGCTACATAAATAAAAAAATAGTAAAAACACCTACAAAAATAAACTCATTAATAATCTTTTTTGCAATAGTTGCAGGACTTGGTACTTTTGGATTTTGGGGAATGATAATTGGACCTGCAATGGTGAGCTTATTTGTATCTACAATGCAACTTTTAAGAAAATATATAAAAGAGGTTGAAACTAAAAGTATTCTAGAATAATTTTAAAGAGCCAAATTTTATTTTGGCTCACCTCTTAAAGTTTCACCACCAAAACTCATAATTCCATAATCAAGATTTATAACTTTTGAAAAACCCATATTTAACATTATTCTTTGACAATAAGCACTTCTACTTCCACTATGACAATACAATATTATAGGTATATCTTTTTTATCATTTATCTGCTCTAAAGAGTTATAAAAACTAGTTGTTGGAACTAAAAAATCAGTTCCTTTTATTCTAATATTAACCCACTCCATCCACTCTCTTGTATCTACTAAACAAAAATTTACAGCACCCTCATCTCTTGCTTCTAAAAGTGCCTCTAGTTCTATAGAATTTATCTCATCATTGCTAAGTAAATCTTCACACTCTTTTTTTGTCAAACCTCTAAAGTGAGTAGCTATAGCCTCTTTTGTATCAATATTTAAAAGCAATTCATGAGCTTTCTCTTTTGTACAATAAATTCCACAGTGACAACTTCCATTTTTTGGTATCTCACTATTTAAAGCTGGTAAACATGGACAAAGTCTATTTTCATTTTCATCTTCAACTACCATAAAACAAGGGCAATATCTTTTTCCATAAATAAGCATATTTCTAGCTAATCCCATTTGTACAGATAAATTAACTTCATCATCAGGATTAAAAACAAAATTATATTTTTTTAATACATCTTTTGTAAACTCTTTTGTATTTTCAAGCTCATTTTGAAAATCCAAAGAGTTAATATCAATTTTTTTTATCATTTATAAACCTTTTAAAATAAGGTAAAATTATAATGAGTTTTTAAGTAGATTTGGCTTAAAAATATTTTTTAAGCCAAAATTTCTAAGATTCAGCCTCTGCTTTTTGTAGTGCCATCATCTGAGCTTTTACTCGCATCATATCTTCTGTTGGATATTGATTTTCAGAATTTCCTCTCTCAACTCTTACAAAAAAATCTTGAGAGCTACTATTAAATCCAAAATTCGTATTTGAAAGTACCACTTCATATTTACTCTTTGAAGCTGATTCATTTTGAGCTTTTTGTACATCAGAGTTTTCTTTTGCTTGATCTATACTCTTCTTTTGTATCTCTTTTAACTCTCTTTGTTCATCAGTTTTAGCTAAATTTGAAGTAGATTTTACCTGCTGCATCTCTACAGCTTTATTATCCTTGAACTGATCAATTTTCGGGATATTTCCAAGTTCCATAAATACTCCTTTTCTTAAATTTAGCTAATTATACTATATTTTTTTAGAAAAAGCATTTTATTTTGTTATAATATTTCAAACTTTATTAGGGATATTTATGAATAGCACTTTTGATTATGAAAAGTTAAAACTTTTTTATATTGGAAAAGAAAAAATTGACGGTCAAATCACACCTTTAGTTTATCAAAACAAAGATTTATTAACTCATGCAGCAATTATAGGAATGACAGGAAGTGGTAAAACAGGTCTTGGAATAACACTTCTAGAAGAAGCTGCTATTGATGCCATACCATCAATTATAATTGACCCAAAAGGAGATATGACAAATCTTCTGTTAAATTTTCCAGAATTAAATCCAAGTGATTTTGAACCTTGGTTAGATGATAGTGAAGTATCAAATAGTGGAGGAACAAAAGAAGAGTTAGCTATAAAAGTTTCAAATAGCTACAAAGAAGGAATACAAAGAGATTTTCAAGATTTAAGTAGAGTAAAAAAACTAAAAGATAGTGCTGATTTCACAATATACACTCCAGGAAGCAGCGCTGGAGTTCAAGTATCAATTCTTTCATCTTTTAAAGCACCTACAATAGAGATTTTAGAAGATATGGAGTTGTTTTCAAATATTATAAACTCAACAGTACACTCAATCTTATCTTTAATAGATAATAAAAGCGATGAAACATCAAAAGAGTCAATTCTTTTAGCATCTATTTTTACAAATTATTTTAAAGAACAAAAAGATTTAACTCTAGAAGAGTTAATAACTTTAATAGTAACTCCACCTTTTTCAAAAATTGGAGTTTTTGATTTGGAGACTTTTTTTCCTCAAAGTGATAGACTAAAATTTGCACTAAAAATAAATACAATTATTGCAAGTCCATCTTTTAGTAGTTGGTTAGAAGGTGAGAGTTTAGATATTTCAAAAATGTTATATAGCCAAAGTGGAAAAGCTAAAGTAAATATTTTTTCAATTGCACATCTAAATGACTCACAAAGAATGTTTTTTGTAACAATTTTACTAAATCAAATTTTAGCTTGGATGAGAAGACAAGAGGGAACTACCTCTTTAAAAGCCCTACTTTATATGGATGAGATTTTTGGATATTTTCCTCCTCAAGCAAATCCTCCATCAAAACAACCAATGCTAACACTTTTAAAACAAGCAAGAAGTTTTGGAATAGGAGTTATTCTTTCAACTCAAAATCCTGTAGATATTGATTATAAAGGATTATCAAATATAGGAACTTGGTTTATAGGTAGACTTCAAACTAAACAAGATATAGAAAAAGTAATTGATGGTTTAAGTAGTGCTAGTGAAAATGGATTAAATAAACAAGAGTTGTCTTTAGCTTTGGGAACACTTGCTAAAAGAAACTTTATTATGAAAAATATAAATGAAGAGAGTATAAAAACTTTTGAAACTAGATGGGCACTATCATATTTAAAAGGTCCTTTAAGCAAAGATGCTATCAAAAAACTAATGGAAAATAAAAAAAATAACTCTACAAAAAACCTAGAAGAAAAAAATAGTGAAGTAAATGAACCATTTATTGATGTTTCAAAAGGGAAATCAAAACCTATAATAGTAAGCAATATAAAAGAAAAGTATAGTTATAGTTCTCAAAATAACGCTTACTATATGCAAGGATATCTACTATTTTCTTGTAATGTTCACTATCTTTATACTCTAAAAAATGTAGATTTAAAAGAACATATAAATTTCAAAATATATTTAGATGAAAAAGCTTCTCAGATAAACTTTGATGAAAGAGAGGATGTTTTAACTGATACTTTTGATGAAAAAGAGAAACCAAACTCATTTTACTATGAACTTCCTAGTTTTATTCAAAATGAAAAAGAGTTAAAACTTTTAGAGAGAGATTTTGCTGATTATGTATATAGAAATTTCAAATTAACTCTATATAAAAATGATACTTTAAAAATATCATCAAAACAGTATGAGAGTTTAGATGATTTTAAAATAAGAATACAGGATAGATTAAACGAACAAATTGATGAAAAAATAGAAAATCTAAAACAAAAATTTGAAAAAGAGAATACTATTTTAGAACAAAAAATATCAAAACTTTTTGAGAAATTAAAAAAAGAGGAGCAAGACTCTCTTAGCGCTACAACAAATAGTATCATATCTATTGGAACATCAATTTTAGGGGCTTTTTTTGGAAAATCTAGTAAAACAGCAATCGTTTCAAAAGTAGCTACAAGCTCAAGAGGTGTAAGCAAAGCTTTAAAAGAGAGAAGTGATATAAAAACCGTTCAAGGTGAAATAGATGCTCTACAATCTTTACAAGATGGTTTGGAAGAAAAGTTAAAAATTGAAATAGAAAAGATAAATGATGAATTTAATATTTCAAAATATACAATAGAAGAGTTTTTTATAAAACCTAAAAGAACTGACATTTATGACATTAAAATAGAACTACTTTGGCAAGAGCAGTAAAATATTAAAAAATCTAAAACTTAAAATCTATTTCAAATTTTTTTTCTAGTTTTGGATTTTTTATAATACTATTTATAGAAATTTCATCTTTTTCATAAAAGCTACTTAAATATGTAAATAAATCTTCACCAAAAAGTTTAAAATATATATAATTTATAAGTTCTGTAGAGTACAATTTATCATTATTTAGATAAAAATCATAATCAAACTTAGTATTTGATTTTTGTAAATCATTTATAATATCTGATAGCTTTTTAACATCTATTTCATCTTTATATCTATAAACAGCTATTTTTGTTGAGAAATTTACAAAATCATTTAAATCTGATATTTGTAACTCATCATTTTTTTCATCAATATCTATATGTACAACTTTCAAACCATATTTTGTATCAATAATAAGTCCAATATGAGAATAACCAGAAGAGTCAAAAGTTGCTAGATAATTACTTAACTCATTATCTTCTCTTTTTAAAATAATATCTCCACTTTCAAGATTTATCTCTTTTTTTATATTTTCAACAGATAAATCATTTTTACTTTTACTAATAAATTTTTTTGCTTCAAAAGATGCAAATATTAGTAAAAAAAGTATTGCTACAACTCTAATTATCATTGTTTCTTAATATATTTCCATCTTCGGAAATTAAAACTGCTAGATTTTTTGTACTTTCAAATTGAGATAAAATAATCAATAAAATCATCATAATAGGAACAGCCAAAAACATACCTATAGTTCCCCACATAGCTCCCCAAACAACCAAAGATAAAATTACTACAAATTGAGATATATTTAGGCTCTTTCCCATAAGTTTTGGATAAATTACATTACCAATCACAAATTGAATTAATACTAAAAATATAAATAGATACAAAATTGAGCTAAGATCTGTTAGTTGGATAATGGCAAAAACTGTTGGAATTAAAACAGCTATTATAGTTCCAATTGTTGGAATAAAATTTAAAATAAATGCTATAAATCCCCATAAAACTGCACCTTGTAAACCAAAATATTGACATATTAAGAAAGTTAAAAAACCTGTAATTAAACTAACTATTGTTGTAATTAAAATATAAGTTCTTACTCCTTTTGAAATAGATGTTAATATATCTTTAGCTTTTTTTTTGCTATTTTCATTTTGAAATAGTGCATTTAATTTTAAATCAAAAAATCTCTGATCAATTAATAAAAAAAGAACATATAAAAATATCTGCATAGTATTACTCAAAATTGAACTAAAAGCAACAAAAATTCTATTTAATAATGTAGCCATATTAAACTCTTGAAAGAATTTTTGCAAAGGTTCTTTAAGATCAAAAGATGTCAAAGTTGATATTTTATCTATTACTACATTTATTTTTGAGTCAAGTTGAGCTACTACAGAACCTAACTCTATCATACTTGAAGTCACAAAAGTTCCTATTTTCACCATAGAATACAATATGATTATAAGAGATAATGGAGTTGCAACAAAATCTAAAACTCTCTTATTTATATATGGTATTTTTTTTATCTCATTTGCTAAACCGTTTATCAAAAACCAAATAAAAAAAGATATTGCAATTGGCGTTAGAATATTGCTTAAACTATTAAAAGAGTAAATCACTAAAAACATAAAAGCAAAAAAATAAAATGCTCTAGCAAAATTTATCTCTGTATTTAAGCTATTCATATACACTCCTTTTTTTATAATCTTTGCAATCTTTTATTCTCATCTTTTGCAAACTCCTGCATATCTGTAACCTGATCCATCTCATCAACAATTTCAATTCCTAAAAGTGTCTCTAAAGCATCTTCAAGAGTTACAACTCCACTTGTTTGACCATACTCATCTTGAACAATAAAAAGATGCATTTTCATTCTAATAAACATATCAAACAGAGTTGATACAGATATATTTTCTGGAACTTTATGAACAGGAACCATAATATCTTTTAAAAGAGTCTTTTTCTTCTTTTTTACTCTTTTTTCCAAAATAGTTTGTTTAAAAACAACTCCTGCTATATCATCTATTGATTCATTATATACAGGTATTCTTGAATAGACATATAAATTATCATTTAAAAGAGCCTCTTTTAGAGTTGTTTTAGAATCAAAAGCAAAAACAACAGTTCTTGGAGTCATAATATCTTTTGCTTTAATATTTTTTAGTTTAAACAAATTTTTTATTAAAATACTCTCTTTTGCCTGTAAAACACCCTCTTTCTCACTCATATTTACTATTGTAATAATCTCATCTTTTGAAAAGTTCACTTCATTTTTTCTACCTTTTTGCAAAGTGTTTGTTATAAAAGTAGCAATAAAAATAAATGGGTAAGTAATTTTAACCATAAACGATATTATATAAACAGCTGGAACTATAAACTTTCTCCAATAAATAGCACCAAGAGTTTTTGGAAATATCTCAGATATAAAAAGTACCATTAAAGTTAAAATAAAAGCAATCACAGCTTGCCAATTTGAACCAAAAATAATAGCAGCTTGTGCACCAACACCAGCTGCTCCCATAGTATTTGCAAAAGTGTTTAATGTAAGAATTGAAGATATTGATTTATCAATATTTTGTTTTACATCTTTTGCTAAATCAACAGTTTTTGGGCTATAACCTTTTTTATCTAAACTCTCAATATATGAAGAAGTTGAGGATAAAAGTGTAGCTTCAAGTAGTGAACACATAAAAGATAAAATAAGTGTTAAAAGTAAATATGTAACAAGTAGTGTCATTTTTTAAATTCAATTATTGAAATATTTTTTAAAATATGTTTTATATCTTTTGCATTTAAAAGATGTTTTTCTTCAAGAACTTTTGAAAAAAATCTCACCTCTGCATTTGTAAAACCATCTGGTTCTTTCTCTTTTATAGATGGTGTTTGACCATCTTCTAATCTTATTCTATATAGTTTTTTATTTTTAAGTTTTGCATAATATACTATGTCAATTTGAGTTTGAGTAACTTTTTCTAATGTTACAAAAACTCTATTACTCTCTAGTTCCATTTCAAAATCTTTATAAAACTCTTTGAAACAATCTATATTTAAATATCCAATATATAATTTTGTGTAAATATCAAAATATAAACTCATTTTAGAATTTGAAAAAAAACTTAAATCAATTTTAAATTTAGGATTTTTTCTAGCACCATTTAAAATCCATTCTAAAGTTGGAAAATATGCAAATTTTTTATATTTTAAACTAAAAGCTTCTAAATACTTTTTATTTTCTGGAGCTTTTAATGTCTGCAAATCATTTTTAACTTTTTTAGCAAAAATAATTTTTTCTATTAAATCATCATCATCTAAATCTTTTGTTACCCAAATCGTTGCATATGATGGAAAATTGTTTAATCCAACAGAACCAGCTGTTACAACAATCAAAGCATTTATCTCTAAAGATGGAAATATCATCTTTAAAAGTGCATACTTTTTTGCAAGTCTTTTATTTAAACTTGAAGTTTTTTTTGAAGTACTCATCTCTACAAAATATAGCTTATTTTCAGTAAAAAACATTGCATCAAATTCGCTTATATCTTTATATGCTGATTTAAAAACTATTTGTGAAGTTCTATCTATTAAAAGTCCACTTTTTATAAACTTGTTTTCCATATCTTGATATGGACCTTTTAGTACAAAACCTTTTATATCATCGTTATTTAAAGCATAATCCATCAAAAGTTCATATATTATATTTTCGTAAATCTCACCTTTAAAACTACTATGAGCTGTAATATAAGAGATATTATCTTTTGAAATATTATTTTTAAATAGAGATTTTAAAGTTTTACTATCATAAGAGTAGTGAAAAAGATTATCTTTTAATTCACCTATTTCTAAATTTTTTATCTTATTCGTAATTTTAAACTGCAAATCTTCTCTTTTTTTCATAATATCAATGATTATATCAAATATTTCTTGATATAATCCACTTTTAATTAAAGGATATAAAGTGAAAAAACTATTTTTAATAGATATACCAAACAAAACAAGAGAGCGACAAGTTGATAGTATCAAAAATGATATACGAAAATATATAAAAAGAGAAAAGAGTAAAAAACTACCAATTGGTTTTAACTCTTGGTTTTTTGATTGTAAGTTTGGACAAACAAAAGAAGATGCAAAAGTTATAAATTTTGCTGATGTTATAAAAAGTGTAGATTTAGCTCAAAGTGAGAACTATCCTAGTTTTTATCTTGAAATTGTTGCAAAAGCAATATTTAGAGAAAAAAAACTATCTAATGATGCTAATGATGATGAGATTTTAGAAGATTAAAATTTAGCAATTTTTGGATTGTTTATAAACTACAATTTTGTTAAAATTTGAAAAATAAAAATTGGAGAAAGAGATGAACTACATAACAAACGATAATTTAGAAGT
>ERZ650307.195-NODE-195-length-32294-cov-7.227085_pt1 | contig 32294 bp, 24 predicted proteins | sample MGYA00376243_ERZ650307 | MGnify/ENA primary metagenome ERZ650307 (study PRJEB26733, sample SAMN07839242) | wastewater metagenome | biome: urban; feature: artificial channel; material: waste water | place: USA: North Carolina | collected 2016-03-31 ... | reverse complement strand
GAGAATAAAACGCCGGGTTGCGGCCTTGGCGGCTTTAATCTAACTTATCTGTCTTTATTGCGGCCGGTTGCCTGGTAAGCTTATTCTTTATGAATGGATATTATCGATAAAGCCGATAGCCAGCAGGCCGTCTGAAACCGCGAAAGCACAACATGAGCCAAAAACTGAATCTGGATTTAAACGCCGCCATCGGCCTGCCGCAATACGACACACCGTTTTTGCGCGCCGATTGGCCGGCACCGGCGCAGGTGAAAACGCTGCTCACCACCCGCAAAGGCGGTGTGAGCAGAGCGCCTTTTGCCGGCTTGAATGTGGGCGCGCATGTGGGCGATGCGCCTGCCGATGTGGCACATAATCGGGCGCTCGTGGCGGCCGAAGCAGGGCGGCCGGTGGCTTATCTCAATCAGATTCACAGCCCCGATGTGGTGGAAGCCGCGCAAAGTGTGCACACCGCGCCGGATGCCGATGCCGCCGTCGACCGCAGCGGTGCGGCCGCCTGCGCGGTGATGACGGCCGATTGCCTGCCGGTGCTTTTTTGCGACCGCGCCGGCACCGTGGTGGGCGCGGCGCATGCCGGCTGGCGCGGGTTGGCGGCGGGTGTGTTGGAAAACACCGTGGCCGCTATGGGCGTGCCGGCGGCGGAAATCATGGCTTATCTGGGCCCTGCCATCGGCCCGGATGCGTTTGAAGTGGGGCAGGATGTGTTCGACACATTCTGCCTGCCGCTGCCGCAAGCCGAAGCCGCATTCGAGCCGATTGGCGGCGGCAAGTATTTGGCCGATATTTATGCGCTGGCGCGGCTGCGGCTGCAACGCGAGGGCGTGACGCAGATTTACGGCGGCACGCATTGCACGGTGCTCGAGCGCGACACGTTTTTCTCTTACCGCCGCGACGGCCAAACCGGCCGCATGGTGAGCCTGATTTGGCTGGAAAAGCCGGAAGGTTGAGGTTTGCGGCACGGGTTGTGTTGATCAGCAGAATAGGCCGTCTGAAAGTTTCAGACGGCCTTTATTTATTTTTAAAATCATCGTGTTAAATTTGAATGATTGGGCGGGGCAGTAAAAATAGCGGATACGGCGCAACACAGGAAATGCCATTTTCTGTAAAAAATCTGTTATATTCCACCCTTTTGCAGCGTTTTTGACGTGCTCGCGCCATCGGATGCCGAGGCCGTCTGAAAGCCTGCCGGCGCCGGATGCTTGATGCGCCAACGTGTTGAACCGATTGATAAAATAAGAAGGTGTGTGTATGGCAACCTCTACTCCCGCGGCCGGTGATAAATCTTTGTTTTGGGCGACCGGCCTGATGCTGTTTGCGCTGTTTTTCGGTGCGGGCAATTTGATTTTTCCTGCGGCCATGGGGCAGCAGGCAGGTGAGCATATTGTGTCGGCGATGTTGGGCTTTATGCTCACCGGCGCGGGTTTGCCGCTTTTGGGCGTGGCCGCCATCGGCTATTCGGGCTCGCGCGATGTGCAAGAGCTCGCTTCGCGTGTGACGCCACTTTACGGGCTGTTGTTTGCGGTGTTGCTTTATTTGTCGATAGGCCCTTTGTTTGCCATTCCGCGCACGGCCACGGTGTCGTTTGAAATCGGCGTGGTGCCGTTTTTGGGCGAGCCTTCCGAATCGCAGCGCACTTGGGCGCTGGCTGTGTTCAGCATTGCTTTTTTTGCGGTGTCTTATTGGCTGGCGATGTCGCCGGGCAAGCTGATCGACCGCATCGGCAAGGTGCTGACGCCGTTTTTGCTGCTGTGTATTGCGGTGTTGGTGGGCGCTTCGGTGCTGTGGCCGATGGGTGATTTTCAGGCGGCGCAGGGCGAATTTGTGACCCGGCCGCTGGTGAAAGGCTTTTTGGAAGGCTACAACACCATGGATGCGCTCGCTTCGCTGGTGTTTGCCATTATTGTGATCGACTCTATCCGCGCGCGCGGTGTGAGCGATAAAAAAGCGCTCACTTCGCTCACCATCCGCGCCGGTGTGTTGGCGGCGGCCTGTTTGGCGCTGGTGTATGCGCTGATTGCCTATATGGGCGCGAGCAGCGTGGGCTTGTTTGGCATGTTGGGCAATGGCGCGGCGGTGCTCTCGCAGGTGGCGCAGCATTATTTCGGCATGAGCGGCAATATTTTGCTGGCGGCCATTGTGTTTTTGGCGTGTTTGAGCACATCGGTGGGCTTGATTACCTCGTGTGCGGAATATTTCAACCGCATTTGGCCGCGCGTGTCTTACCGGCATTTTGCGATTGTGTTTACGTTGGTTTCCTGCCTGCTGGCGAATAAAGGTTTGGCCGGGATTATCAGCTTTTCGATTCCGATGCTGATGCTGCTTTATCCGCTCACGGTGGTGATTATTCTGCTGGCCTTTCTCGATAAATTGTTCGGCGGCAGCCGCTTGGTGTATGTGTGCACCATTTTCGCCACTTTGGTGGTGGGCTTGCTTGATGCCTATAAAACCGCTTTCGGCTTCAGCGATGAAGCGGCGGCGGCCATCAACAATGCTTTGCCGCTCTATGATATAGGCCTGGGCTGGCTGATGCCTGCGGCGGCGGGCTTTGTGTTGGGCTGCATTTTGAATGTGGCGAGTAAAAAGAAAAATTGATTGGTTTTATCAAACAGGCCGTCTGAAAGGTTTTCAGACGGCCTTTATGTTTTATACGGGTTTGTTTTATGCATATAGTGGCATGCAAGAAAAAGTGACACTAAACTGTATTCTGCAATAGCGTAGATTGGGTTGATAAACCCAAGGTTTCAGACGGCCTGTCGGCTTGTTGGGTTTTCAACCCAACCTACCCGCTTACGCCGCAAAAAGTGCGGTGTGCGCACCTCGGTCGAAAGCGGACGTAGATACGATTAGCTTTGCAAAGTAAAGTGTGATTGGGCGAATGAAACAGAAATGCCGTTTGAAAGCTTTCAGACGGCATCTGCGCTTCATTCTTTGCTTTTTTGCGCCAACATGGCAGTGAGGCCGGCGAGGCGGCTTTTGCCCTCGGCTTTGTCTATAATCGGCTCACCACCTTTGCGCCCCAATATTTTCAGGTCTTCCTGCGGCATTTCGTCGATAAAGCGGCTGGGCTCGGGAAACTGCCATTGCCCCTGCCTTTTGCGTTTGACGCAATAAGTGAGCGTGAGCTGGCGTTTGGCGCGGGTGATGCCCACATACATCAGCCGGCGCTCTTCTTCGAGGTTGCCCTCTTCAACGCTGTCGCCGTGGGGAAACAGGCCTTCTTCGCAGCCGACCAGAAACACAAACGGATATTCCAGCCCTTTGGAAGCATGCAGGGTAGACATTTTCACGGCATCCACTTCTTCATCGTCGCGGCCTTCGAGCAGGGTCATCAGGGCGATGGTTTGGGCGATTTCGATGATGTTTTTGCCGTCTTCTTCGCCTTTGCGCGTGAGCCAGCCGGCCAAATCCTGCACGTTGCGCCATTTGATTTCGCCGGCTTTGCCTTCTTCGCTGCCCAGCAGATGGGCTTCGTAGCCGATGTCGGCGAGCAGGCTTTGCACCAAGGCACCCGCAGGCTCTTGTTCGGCGCGGCTTTGGTAATCGTGCATCAGCTGCATAAATTGTTGCAGATGCTCGCGGCTTTTGCTGTTGAGTTCGGCCAAGGCTTCCATGCTCGAGGCCGTCTGAAACAGGCTGCAACTGTGTTGGCGTGCATATTCGTTGAGCTTGCCCAAGGTGGTGTCGCCGATGCCGCGCTTAGGCGTGGTGGCGGCGCGCAGAAAGGCCGGGTCGTCGTCGGGGTTGGCCAATAGGCGGATGTAGGCGAGCACATCTTTGATTTCGGCTTTGTCGAAAAAGCTTTGGCCGCCGGAGAGCTGATAGGGAATGCGGGCGGCGCGCAGCGCTTCTTCAAACACGCGCGCCTGATGGTTGCCGCGATAGAGAATGGCAAAATCGGCATAATTCACTTTGTCGCCGCCGATGAGCTTTTGGCGGCTGATGTAGCCGGTGACCACTTCGGCTTCGTGCTGCTCGTGCTGGCAGGCCACCACTTTCACAGGCTCGCCCAGGCCGTATTGCGACCATAATGTTTTGGGAAAAAGCTTGGGATTATTGGCAATCACTTGGTTGGCCACTTTGAGAATGCGCGCGCTGGAGCGGTAGTTTTGCTCGAGCTTGATGATTTTGAGCTGCGGATAGTCGGTTTGCAGCAGGCGCAGGTTTTCCATATTGGCACCGCGCCAGGCGTAGATGCTTTGGTCGTCGTCGCCCACGGCGGTAAACATGCCCTCAGCGCCGGTGAGAAGGCGCATCAGCGCGTATTGGCAGGTGTTGGTGTCTTGGCATTCGTCCACCAAAAGATAGCGCAGCCGCAGCTGCCATTTGTGGCGCACTTCGCTGTTGCGCTGCAACAATAAGGTGGGAAGGCGGATTAAGTCATCGAAATCAACGGCTTGATAGCTTTCCAGCGTGGCTTGGTAGCCGACATAAATCATGGCGATTTGGCGCTCCCATTCGTTGGCCGCCGCTTGCAGCGCCTGCTCGGGCGTTTGCAGATCGTTTTTCCACAGTGAGATTTGGTGCTGCGCTTTAAACACGGCTTCGCGGCCGCTGCTGCCCAATAATTCGTTGATGATTTTGCTGCTGTCGGTGGCATCGAGAATGGAGAAATTCTTTTTATAGCCGATGTGCGGCGCTTCTTCGCGCAGCATGCGCATGCCTAAAGAGTGAAAAGTGCACACGGTGAGCCCGCGCATGGCTTTTTTGCTCAACATGCCGCCGATGCGCTCCTGCATTTCTTTGGCGGCTTTGTTGGTAAAAGTGATGGCGGCGATATTGTGCGGCGGCCAGCCTTTTTGGGTGATCATATAGGCGATTTTTTCGGTAATCACACGGGTTTTGCCGCTGCCGGCACCGGCCAGCACGAATAAGGGGCCGCCGAGATAATGAATGGCTTGTTGCTGCTGGGGGTTGAGCTTCATGGTGTGTGCCGTGGAAAGAGGCCGTCTGAAAAGAGTGGCTGATTATAGCGCAATTTATCGCGCTGCCGATGCTGCGGCCTGATGGCGGTTGCTGTTTTCCTTGAGGTTGGCTTGTTGTATGATAAAGCTGTGGCGGCCCGAAGAAAGCGCTTGTGCTGCACTTAATTTAAATATAAATGAAAATATCTTATCCACAAAAAATTTAGATTTTATTTTTATATATTTCATATAGATATAATAAAAATTAAAATAATGTGTGAAATACATATCCATAAGCTGTTGAGTTTACGCCGGCCATACCCATATGGCTTTTATTCGACCATTGATCTATAGCGATATAAGGAGTGTATTGATGAGATTTGATAAATTAACCGCCAAATTCCAGCAAGCCCTGCAAACCGGGCAGAGTTTGGCTTTGGCGCAGGATTGCGGCTATTTGGAAGCCGGTTTTGTGTTGAAAGCGCTGCTGGATGATGCCGACAGCGGCATGTCTGCCCTCTTGGTGAAGGCGGGCGGCAATGTGGCGCAAATCAAGCGCGCTTTGCAGCAACAGCTTGATGCATTGCCCAAAGTGTCGGGGCAGGGCGGTGAAATTCTGCCCAGCCGCGAGCTGCAAAACACCTTAAACCTGATGGACAAAGCCGCCGCGAAGCGCGGCGATGCCTATATTGCCAGCGAATTGTTTTTGCTGGCGCTGGTGCAGGAAAACGGCACCACCGGCAAAATTCTGAAAAACGCCGGCATTACCGAGAGCAAGTTAAACGAAGCCATTGATGAAGTGCGTGGAGGAGAAACCGTGGACAACCCCAATGCCGAAGACCAACGTGAAGCCTTGAGCAAATACACGCTTGATTTAACCGAGCGCGCCCGCGAAGGCAAGCTCGACCCCGTGATCGGCCGCGACGATGAAATCCGCCGCGCCATTCAGGTGCTGCAACGGCGCACCAAGAATAATCCCGTGCTCATCGGCGAGCCCGGCGTGGGCAAAACCGCGATTGTGGAAGGCCTGGCGCAGCGCATCGTGGATGGCGAAGTGCCCGACAGCCTGCGCAACAAGCGCCTGCTGGTGCTCGATTTGGCCGCGCTGATTGCCGGTGCCAAATATCGCGGCGAATTTGAAGAGCGGCTCAAAGCCGTGCTCAACGATTTGGCCAAAGACGACGGCCAAACCCTGATTTTTATTGATGAAATCCACACCTTGGTGGGTGCGGGCAAAACCGATGGCGCGATGGATGCGGGCAATATGCTCAAACCTGCCTTGGCGCGCGGCGAATTGCACTGCATCGGCGCCACCACGCTCGATGAATACCGCCAATATATTGAAAAAGATGCCGCGCTGGAGCGCCGTTTCCAAAAAGTGCTGGTGAGCGAGCCGAGCGTGGAAGACACCATTGCCATTTTACGCGGTCTGCAAGAGCGCTATGAAATTCACCACGGCATCGACATCACCGACCCGGCGATTGTGGCTGCCGCCGAATTGAGCGACCGCTACATCACCGACCGCTTTTTACCCGATAAAGCGATTGATTTGATTGACGAAGCGGCCAGCCGCATCAAAATGGAGCTCGACAGCAAACCCGAGCAGATGGATAAGCTCGACCGGCGCATCATCCAATTGCGCATGGAAAAAATGCACGTTGAAAAAGAAAGCGACGAGGCGAGCAAAAAACGCTTGGTGCTGATCGACGAAGAAATCAGCGGCCTGCAAAAAGAATACGCCGATTTGGATGAAATCTGGAAAGCCGAAAAAGCGTCTTCTTCCAGCACCGCCGACATCAAAAAACAAATCGACGATATTAAAGTGAAAATCGAGCAGGCCAAGCGCCAAGGCGATTTCGGCCGTGCATCCGAGTTGGAATACGGCGAATTGCCCAAGCTGGGCGCGCAGCTGCAATCGGCAGAGAGCAACCCCGAAGCCAAGCAGGCCAACAAGCTTTTCCGCACGAAAGTGGGTGCGGACGAAGTGGCCGAAATCGTGTCGCGCATCACCGGCATTCCGGTGGCCAAAATGATGGAAGGCGAGCGTGAAAAGCTCTTGAAAATGGAAGATGTGCTGCATGCGCGCGTGGTGGGGCAGGATGAAGCCGTGCGCGCCGTGTCCGACGCCATCCGCCGCTCGCGCTCCGGCTTGGCCGACCCCAACAAACCTTACGGCAGCTTCTTATTTTTAGGCCCCACCGGCGTGGGCAAAACCGAATTGTGCAAAACGCTGGCGAGCTTTTTGTTTGACAGTGAAGACCATTTAATCCGCATCGATATGTCGGAATACATGGAAAAACACAGCGTTGCCCGCCTGATCGGCGCGCCGCCGGGCTATGTGGGCTATGAAGAGGGCGGCTATCTCACCGAGCAGGTGCGCCGCAAGCCTTACAGCGTGATTTTGCTCGACGAAGTGGAAAAAGCCCACCCCGATGTGTTTAACATTTTGCTGCAGGTGCTCGACGACGGCCGCCTCACCGACGGCCAAGGCCGCACGGTAGACTTTAAAAACACCGTGATTGTGATGACTTCCAATATCGGCAGCCAGCACATCCAGCAAATGGGCACCCACGATTACGAAGCGCTCAAAGAAGTGGTGATGGAAGACGTGAAAGCGCATTTCCGCCCCGAGCTGATCAACCGTATCGACGAAGTGGTGGTGTTCCACGGCTTGGATCAGGCCAATATCCGCAGCATCGCCAAAATCCAGCTGCGCAGTCTCGAAAAACGCCTGGCCGCCCAAAACCTGCATCTGCATGTGGACGATGCCGCGCTGGACATCATCGCCGAAGCCGGCTTCGACCCCGTGTATGGCGCCCGCCCGCTCAAACGCGCAATTCAGTCGGAAATCGAAAACCCGCTGGCCAAAGCGCTTTTGGAAGGTCGCTATCCGGCCGACAGCAGCATTAAAGTTGAAGCCGATCACGGCAGGCTGGTGTTTAAAAACTAAAGCGGTTTTGATGTGATGGAATCAATGTGATGCAAAAGGCCGTCTGAAAAACTTTCAGACGGCCTTTTTATTACCGCAAGATTGCGCTTAATGCTGGCTGTCTAGCCAGCGCTCAGCATCAAGCGCAGCTTGGCAGCCGGAGGCGGCGCTGGTGACGGCTTGGCGGTAGGTGTGGTCTTTCACATCGCCGGCGGCCCATACGCCTTCGATATTGGTGGCACCCACGTTGTCGGCGCTGCCGCCGCGGGTTTTCAGGTAGCCGGTGGCATCCATATCGAGCTGGCCTTTGAAGATTTCGGTGTTGGGCTGGTGGCCGATGGCGATAAACACGCCGCTCACGGCCAAATCTTCGCGGCTGCCGTCTTTATAGAGCAGGCGCGCGCCGGTTACGCCCATGTCGTTGCCGAGAATGTCTTCCAGGGTGGCGTTGAGCTTGAGGATGATTTTGCCTTCGGCCACGCGCTGCATCAGTTTGTCGACCATGATTTTTTCGGCACGGAAGGTGTCACGGCGGTGGATGAGGGTGACGGTGTTGGCGATATTGGCTAAATAAAGCGCTTCTTCTACGGCGGTGTTGCCGCCGCCGACCACGGCGATGTCTTGTTTTTTATAGAAAAAGCCGTCGCAGGTGGCGCAGGCCGACACGCCTTTGCCGGCGAAAATCTGCTCGCCGGGTAGGCCGAGGTATTTGGCTGATGCGCCGGTGGCGATAATCAGCGCGTCGCAGGTGTATTCGCCCGCATCGCCTTTGAGTGTGAAAGGGCGGTGCTGTAAATCCACGCTGTGGATTTGGTCGAAAATCATTTCGGTGCCGAAGCGCTCGGCGTGCGCCTGAAAGCGCGCCATCAGTTCGGGCCCTTGCACGCCTTGCGGGTCGGCGGGCCAGTTGTCTACATCGGTGGTGGTCATCAGCTGGCCGCCTTGGGCGATGCCGGTGATGATCACGGGGTGCAGGTTGGCGCGGGCGGCGTAAACGGCGGCGGTGTAGCCGGCGGGGCCGGAGCCGAGAATAATCAGTTTGTGGTGTTGGCTCATGATGCTTCCTTGAATGGAATGGGCAGAAAAGATTCAGACGGCCTATTTTACTATGAAACAGGCCGTCTGAAAGGGCAATAGTGCCGTTTGATGGTGTCGGTTAGCGGCGGCGGCCGAAGCTGCGGCGCTGCGGCTTGCGGTGGTTGGGCTGGGCTTGCTGCGCTTGGCGGTAGTTGGGGTTGGCGGCGCGGTTGGCATTTTGCGCGGGCACGGTGCGGGTGTTGAGCTGCTGGCTGCTCTGGCCGCGGAATTGCGCCGATTGGTGGTAATTGTTGCGCACTTGCTGGGCGGCCGGCGAATTGGCGGGCGCTTTGCTGAATTTGTTGGCCAGCATATTGCCGAGCATGGCGCCGGCGGCCGCGCCAATGAGGCTTTGCAGCAGCCAGCTGCCGCTGGATTGGTCGTAAACATATTGCTGGCCGTCGGTGCCGGTTACCGGCTCGCCGTTGTTACCGTTTTGGAATTCGGCCGGAATGGTGGAAGCCACGGCATCGGCGTTGAGCTGATACACGGTGTCGTCTTGCGCGGCCTGGCCGGCTTGGTTTTGCTGGGTAAGCTGTTGTTGCAGCGCTTCGATTTGCTTTTGCTGCGCTTGCAGCTGGGCTTGGGTGTCGTCTTTGCAGGCGGCCAGCGCGAAGGCGGAAAGGGCGGCCAGGGCGATTATGCGTTTCATGTGTTTTCCGTGTCGATTGAAGGAATAGGCGTTAATATGGGGTGGTTTGGGGGCTTATCAAGGGATTTGTTAAAAGCAAGGCCGTCTGAAACTTTTTCAGACGGCCTTGCTTTCAATTGACTAATCAATCGAGCTTTTTAAAATGTTTGCGGCGCTCGTGCTCTTGCAGCCAGCGTTTGCGCAGGCGGATGGATTGCGGGGTGATTTCCACCAATTCATCATCGTCGATAAATTCCACGGCGCTCTCAAGGGTGAGCTTCACCGGCGTGGTGAGGCGCACGGCTTCGTCGGTGCCGCTGGCGCGCACGTTGGTGAGCTTTTTGCCTTTGAGCGGATTCACCACCAAGTCGTTGTCGCGGCTGTGGATGCCGATAATCATGCCTTCGTAGATTTTGTCGCCGGGCGATACAAACATGCGGCCGCGGTCTTCCAAGTTCCACAGGGCATAAGCCACAGCTTCGCCTTGCTCTTGCGATACCAACACGCCGTTGTGGCGGCCGGGCATATCGGGTTTTACCGGGGCGTAGTCGTCAAACACATGGCTCATCAGGCCGGTGCCGCGCGTCATGGTCATGAATTCGCCTTGAAAGCCGATCAGGCCGCGGGCGGGCATGTGGTATTCGAGGCGGGTGCGGCCGTGGCCGTCGCTTTCCATATTGGTGAGCTCGCCGCGGCGGCGGCCCAGTTCTTCCATCACCGCGCCCTGGTTGTCGTCGGGCACATCGACGGTGAGGTTTTCATAAGGCTCGCATTTTTCGCCGTTGATGTCGCGATACACCACGCGCGGCTTGGCCACGGCCAATTCAAAGCCTTCGCGGCGCATGTTTTCCAGCAAAATGGTGAGGTGCAATTCGCCGCGGCCGGACACGCGGAAGATGTCGGCATCTTCGGTGTCTTCCACTCGCAAGGCCACGTTGGTGAGCAGCTCTTTTTGCAGGCGGTCGCGGATTTGGCGGCTGGTGACGAATTTGCCTTCGGTGCCGGCCAAGGGGCTGGTGTTCACCATAAAGTCCATGGTGAGGGTGGGCTCATCGACGCTGAGCATGGGCACGCCCACGGGGTTGTCTTTTTCGCAAATGGTCACGCCGATGCCGATGTCGTCGATGCCGGAAATAATCACGATTTCGCCGGCTTCGGCTTCATCTTGTGCCACACGCTCGAGGCCTTTGAAACCGAGCAGTTGGTTGATGCGGCCTTGTGCCACTTGTTTTTCGTGGTTCATCACCGCCACCACTTGGCCGGGCTTGATGCGGCCGTTGAGAATGCGGCCGATGCCCAGGCGGCCGGTGTAGCTGTCGTAATCGAGTTGCGAGATTTGCAGCTGCAACGGCGCATCGGCGCTGCCTGAGGGCGGCGGGGTGTGTTTGAGGATGGTTTCAAACAGCGGGCGCATATCGGTGCTGTCGTCTTCTTCTTCCAGTTTGGCAAAGCCGGAGAGGCCGGAAGCGTAAACGATGGGGAAATCGAGCTGCTCGTCGCTGGCGCCCAATTTGTCGAACAATTCAAATGTTTGGTCGACCACCCAGCTCGGGCGCGCGCTCGGTTTGTCGATTTTGTTGATCACCACAATCGGGCGCAAGCCCAGCGCCAAGGCTTTTTTGGTCACAAAACGGGTTTGCGGCATCGGGCCTTCTTGCGCATCCACCAGCAGCACCACGCAATCGACCATGCCCAACACGCGCTCCACTTCGCCGCCGAAATCGGCGTGTCCGGGGGTGTCGACGATATTGATGTGGTAGCCTTCGTATTCGATGGCGGTGTTTTTGGCCAAAATGGTGATGCCGCGCTCTTTTTCGATGTCGCCGCTGTCCATCACGCGCTCGTCAACGTGCTGGTTGCTGCGGAAGGTGCCTGATTGACGCAATAATTGGTCGACCAGGGTGGTTTTGCCGTGATCGACGTGGGCGATAATGGCGATGTTGCGGATTTGTTTCATGGCGGTTTATATGCCTTGTTTGATGTGATAATAAAAAGTAACTGCGGATTATAACACGGTTTTATGGCAGCTCTGTGGCACGGCTTGGGGCGTGTTTTGGGTGATGTTGGTTAAAAAACGTAAATTAATAAACTTTATGTGATAGGTTCTCAATATCATAAGCAACAAAATATCAGCGTAAACAGGCCGCTAGCTTTTCAGACGGCCTTTTTTTGATGTTGTTATATTTGATAATTATTTGTATTTTAAATAGAAAATTTGAAAAAAGTAGAAAGTTTGCTAGAATTCAAATCATCACAAAGATTGACGCACATCACCAAAAGGCGCTTTCAGACGGCCTTGTCAACGCCCAAGCGGCGCCACCACATCGAAAGGAAAGATTATGAAAGGCAATCAAGAAGTTATCGCTTATATGAACGAATTGCTCGCAGGCGAATTGGCCGCGCGCGACCAATATTTCATTCACTCGCGCATGTATGCCGAATGGGGCTACAACAAACTTTTCGAGCGCATCGGCCACGAAATGGAAGATGAAACCCAACACGCCGAAGCCTTTATCCGCCGCATTTTGATGCTGGAGGGCACACCCAATATGGTGCCGGCCAAAATCACCGTGGGCAAAGACGTGGTGGAAATGCTCAAAGCCGATTTAAACACCGAGTATGAAGTGCGCGACCACCTCAAAAAAGGCATCGCCTTGTGCGAGGAAAAGCAAGATTACGTTACCCGCGATTTGTTGGTCGGCCAATTGAAAGACACCGAAGAAGACCACGCCCATTGGCTGGAGCAGCAGCTGCGCCTGATTGATTTGATCGGCCTGCAAAACTATCTGCAAAGCCAGCTCTAAGTTTGACGCACCCTAAACACACCACATTAAATTAATAAGAGAGGAAAAATCATGCAAGGCGACCGTATGGTAATTCGCGAGCTGAATAAAAATCTCGGCTTGCTGCTGGTAACCATCAACCAGTATTTCCTGCACGCACGCATTCTGAAAAACTGGGGTTTTGAAGAGCTGGGCGAGCATTTTTACAAACAATCCATCACCGAAATGAAAGCGGCCGATGAAATTATCGAGCGCGTGCTGCTGCTCGAAGGCCTGCCCAACCTGCAAGAATTGGGCAAGCTTCTGATTGGCGAAGCGCCTGCCGAAATCATCGCTTGTGATTTAACCAAAGAGCGCGAAAAACACGAAGCGCTCACGGCAGCCATCGCGCTGTGTGAAGAGAAGCAGGATTATGTCAGCCGCGCTTTGTTGGAAAAGCAGAAAGACACCAACGAAGAGCACATCGACTGGCTGGAAACCCAGCAGGAATTGATTAGCAGCATCGGCCTGCCCAATTACCTGCAAAGCGGGGCGCAAGAGGACTAAAACCAAACCACTGCCAAAATAGCGGTTCTCAAGCGTTAAACAAGCGGCGCACCTTTTTCAGGTGTGCCGTTTTTTATCTGAGTTGGGCGGCGCAAACAAAAAAATACGGCAAATTAAAAAACTGAGGCCGTCTGAAAATATATGCCGCCGTTTGGCAAACATCACCGGCAAATCAGGTAAAATAACCCCTTTGCCTGCTTTTTTGCACACCGCCACATTCATGATAGAAATCAAAAACCTCACCCTGCAACGCGGCCTGAAAGTGTTGCTCGACAAAGCCAACCTCACCATCAACCCCAATCAGCGCGTGGGCTTGATCGGCAAAAACGGCACCGGCAAATCCAGCCTGTTTGCCCTGATAAAAGGCGAAATCAGCGCCGATGGCGGCGAAGTGCAACTGCCCAAACATTGGCGCCTGGCCTCTGTAGCGCAGGAAACGCCGGCGCTGGATGTTTCCGCGCTCGATTATGTGTTGCAGGGCGACGGGCAATTGCAAACCTTTCAGACGGCCTTGGCTGAAGCCGAAGCCGCCAACGAGGGCATGAAAATAGCCGAATACCATGCAAAGCTCGAAGAAATCGATGCCTACACGGCACCCGCGCGGGCAGCCAAGCTGCTCAACGGGCTGGGCTTTGCGCAAGAAGAGCACACGCAGCCGGTAAAAGCTTTTTCCGGCGGCTGGCGCATGCGCCTGAATCTGGCGCAGGCCTTGATGTGCCGCGCCGATTTGCTGCTGCTCGATGAACCCACCAACCATTTGGACTTAGAAACCGTGCTGTGGCTGGAAAACCATTTGGCCAATCTGCCGTGCACCCAAATCATCATCTCGCACGACCGCGATTTTCTCAATGCCACCACCACCCAAACCGTGGAATTGGCACAGCAAAAGCTCAGCCAATACGGCGGCAATTATGATTTCTACCAAACCGAGCGCGCCCAGCGCCTGGCGCAGCAGCAATCGGCTTACCAAAAGCAGCAAACCCAAATCAAGCACCTGCAATCTTTTATCGACCGCTTCAAAGCCAAAGCCACCAAAGCCGTGCAGGCGCAAAGCCGCATGAAAGCGCTGGCGCGGCTGGAGCGCATCGCACCGGCGCATTTGGACAGCGAATTTTCATTCGAATTCGACACCCCCGCCCATCTGCCCAACCCCTTGCTCAAGCTCGACCAAATCAACTTGGGCTATGAGGGCAAAGCCGTGGTGCACGACATCAATCTTTCGCTCGAAAGCGGCGCGCGCTACGGCTTGCTCGGCGTGAACGGCAGCGGCAAATCTACCTTGATTAAAGCGCTTTCAGACGGCCTCAAGCCCTTGAGCGGGCAGATTATCCGCGCCGACAAACTCAATATCGGCTATTTCGCCCAGCACCAGCTCGACACCTTGCGCGCCGACCAAAGCCCCGTGTGGCACATCCAACAGCTGTCGCCTGAAGTGCGGGAGCAGGAAATCCGCAATTTTCTCGGCGGCTTCCACTTTGTCGGCGACATGGCTTTGCAGGCCATCGAACCTTTTTCCGGCGGTGAAAAAGCGCGGCTCGCGCTGGCGATGATTGTGTGGCAAAAGCCCAATTTATTGCTGCTCGACGAGCCCACCAACCACCTTGATTTAGACATGCGCCACGCGCTCACGCTCGCCCTGCAAAGTTTTCAAGGCGCATTGATTGTGGTGTCGCACGACCGCAGCCTGCTGGAGGCCACCACCGATCAGTTTTTGCTGATTCACCAAGGCCGTCTGAACGAATTCGACGGCGATTTGAACGACTACCGCCTCTGGCGCCTAGCGCAGGAAAACGCCGCCGCTGCGCCCGCCGCATCCGCGCCCGGCCAAAGCCGCAAAGAGGCCAAACGCCAGGAAGCGCAAATCCGCCAGGAAAAAGCCCGCCGCGCCAAGCCCGTGCAGCAGCAAATCGACAAAGCCGAAAAAGAAATGGCACGCTTGAGCGGCGAAGCGGCCGAGTGTGAAGCATTTTTGGCACAAGAAGATGCGTATCTTGATGAAAATAAAGCCCGTTTGCAGCAAACACTCGCGCAATTGGCCGAAGTCAAAGTAAAATTATCCCAGTTGGAAGAAAATTGGCTGGCTTGGCAAGAAGAATTGGAGCAAATCCATCGCGAAATCGAGGCCGGCAGCTTTGTTTGATGTTTGAGAATAAGGGGGCGTTATGTGGCTTAAATCAGCCATTTTATTTGCTGTGTTGAGTGGTGGCATTGCCGCAGCCGATGCGGCGCCCGTGTATCACTGCGATAGCGGCAGCAGCCGGGTTTACACCTCAGAGCCGCAGCCTGATTGCCGCGAGCAGGCCGCGTTGCCGAAAATCAGCGCCTACACCGCCAGTCAAACCAAAGCCGCACCCCGCAAAGCCGCCGCTTCCAAAAAGCAAACCCGCAAAAGCCCGGCCAAAAAAAGCCAATCCAAGCCAACACGGCAGACCGCCAAGCCCAAAACCGCAAGCACACCGAAGAAAACATCTGAAAAAGGGCGGGGCCATAAAGGCTTTCCCGCCGCATTACCCAGCACAAAACCTGCACCATGAAAACATTACTTACCCTGAGCGCATTGGCCATTGGCCTGCTGCCCATGCAGCTTGCCCATGCCGGCAAAATTTACACCTGCACCGCCAACGGCCGTGTGACTTACACCACCAAGCCCAGCGGCAATTGCCACAGCGCCGATTTGCCGCCGATAGGCCGCTACAGCAGCCTGCGTTATGATGCCCCGCAAGCGCGCAGCGAGCCTGCCGCACCGGCACCGGCCAAGAACCGCACTGCCAAAGCCGCCGCGCCGCGCAATGTGCAAACCGCCGCCGCGCCGGTGGTGCCCGCTGCGCCGAAAGCAGCCGGCAGCAACGGCCGGCGCGCCATTTTGCAGCAAGAGCTGGCCAACGAGCGTCAAGCGCTTTCCAGCGACCAACAAGCACTCACGTCCGCCCGCACCGCCCAAGGCGGCTCGGTTAACCAGCAATTGGTTCACCGCCTGCAAGGCAGCGTGCTCGACCGCCAGCAGAATATTCAGGCTTTGCAGCGCGAATTGGCGCGCATGTAGCAGAAAAGTTCGGCGCTGATTTGTTTGTCGAGTAAGCATTCAAGGCCGTCTGAAAGGTTTTTTCAGACGGCCTTGAACAATTGCCGCTTGATTATTCGAGCGAGTGGAAATCTTTGAATCACTGCAATCTTTCAGCGGTGCGTAGGCCGGATTCTCGAATCCGACACTTGTTCGCAGAACAAGCGTCAGGGTTGTGGAAAATGTCGGATACAAGTATCCGACCTGCGGGTTGCAACCATGATTCAATTCACTTGCTATAGTGGAATGCAAAAAAAGTTATACAAAACTACGCTCTATAACGAAGCAGGCTGGGTTGATAAACCCAAAGTTTCAGACGGCCTGTGGGCTTGTTGGGTTTTCAACCCAACCTACCCGTTGTGCCACTTTTTTATGCATTCCACTATATCTGTATTGCCGCAGGCTTCTGCTTTCTTAGCTTACTTTTTTGAATGGGTATAAAACACCAAACACTTAAAATCAATAAATCAATCAAGCGCATAAAAGGCCGTCTGAAAACTTTTTCAGACGGCCTTTTGAAGCTGCGGCTGTTTATTTTGCCGGCATTTTGTTGCCTTCCACAATTTTCAGGCCGGCAGACACCAAGGCGCCGATGTCGGCCACGTTGGCGGGCATAATCAAGGTGTTGTTTTCTTTGGCGAGCTTGCCGAAGGCTTCCACATATTGCTCGGCCACTTTCAGGTTCACCGCTTCGTTGCCGCCGGGGTTTTGCAGGGCAGCGGCCACGGCGCGGATGGCGTCGGCATTGGCTTCAGCCACCAGGCGCAGGGCTTCGGCTTCACCTTGGGCGCGGTTGACTTGGGCGATGCGTTGGCCGTTGGATTCGTTGATGGCAGCCTGCATTTCGCCTTCGGATTGCTGGATGTCGGCTTCGCGGCGGCCGCTGGCGAGGTTGATTTGCTCGATTTTGCGGCCTTCGGATTCGGCGATGCGGGCGCGTTTTTCACGCTCGGCGGTGATTTGTGCCTGCATGGAGCGCAAAATTTCTTGCGGCGGCACCAAATCTTTGATTTCGTAGCGCAACACTTTCACGCCCCAAGAAATGGCGGCTTGGTCGAGCGAGGCCACCACGGTGGCGTTGATGTCGTCGCGCTCTTCAAAGGTTTTGTCCAATTCCATGCGGCCGATGACCGAGCGCAGCGTGGTTTGCGCCAGCTGGGTGATGGCCATGATGTAGTTGCTGGAGCCGTATGAAGCGAGCTTGGGGTCGGTTACTTGGAAATAAATGATGCCGTCGACGGTGAGCTGGGTGTTGTCGCGGGTGATACACACTTGGCTGGGCACGTCGAGCGGGATTTCTTTCAAGGTGTGTTTGTAGGCGATGCGGTCGATAAACGGAATCAGGATATTCAGGCCGGGGTTGAGCACTTTGTGGAAGCGGCCGAGGCGCTCGACCACATAGGCTTCTTGCTGCGGCACCACGGTGAATGATTTGAAACCGAAAATAATCACGGCGAGCAAGATTAAGAGGGGAAAGCTCAGCAGCAGCTCCATAGGGTTCTCCTTGTTGTGTGATGGGTGAATTAATTGATTTGAATCAGCAAGATGTTGCCGTTTTTGCCGGTGATGACGGCGGTTTGCGCATCGTTGGCGCCGCTTGAACCGACGGCTTCGGCCTGCCATTGTGCGCCGCGGTAAAACACTTCATATTGGTTGCCGTGCAGATGGCGCACGATTTGCACGGTTTGGCCGACATCCAAATCGCTGCGGGCGGCTTCGATTTCGGGGGCGCGGCGGTGGCGGCGTATCCAGCCTTTTGCCCACCAAATGCCCACGGCGGCGAGTACGGCGGCGGTGAGCACGCTGATGGTGGTTTGCCCGAACAATAATTCGGCCAAGCCGGCCCCGAAAAGCGCGGCGCTGACCACCAAAAGATAAATGGTGCCGACAAATAATTCGAAAATCAGAATCAGGGCGGCGGCGATAAACCAGCTCAGCATGAGAAGCGCTCCTTTTTGACGGGATGGGGTTTCAGACGGCCTGCGCGATGCTTGGTTGCGATGGCGGGCGTGTGTTGAATATGAGGCCTTTTGCCTGTGTTGCAAGAATCATAACAGAATATGAGCCGATTTCCGGCAAACGGCGGGGATATTTGTGTTTTTGAGAAAGATGTTGTTCAGGCCGTCTGAAACTTTTTCAGACGGCCTGATGTTTTATGCTTGCTCGGTTTTTAAGGTGCGCTGGCGGCGGGTTTCGCTCAACACCATGCCGGCGGACACGGAAACATTCATGCTCTCTACCGTGCCGAACATCGGTATCGACACCAATAAATCGCAATGCTCGCGCGTGAGCCGGCGCATGCCTTCGCCCTCGTTGCCCATCACCCAAGCCACGCTCTCGGGCAGCGCGCAGTGAAACAGGTCGGCCTCGCCGCTCATGTCGGTGCCCACGATCCAAATGCCGTATTCTTTTAGCTCGCGCAAGGTGCGGGCGAGGTTGGTGACGGTGATGTAGGGCACGGTTTCGGCAGCACCGCAGGCCACTTTGCTCACGGTGGCGTTGAGCCCGGCGCTTTTGTCTTTCGGCGCAATCACGGCGTGCACGCCCATGGCGTCGGCGGTGCGCAGGCAGGCGCCCAGGTTGTGCGGGTCGGTGATGCCGTCGAGCACCAAAAGCAAGGGCGGCTCGCTCAGGTTTTCGAGCACGTCTTCTAGGTGCACATGGTTTTTCGAGGCGTCGATAAAGCCGGCCACGCCCTGATGGCGCGCGCCTTTGCTGATGGCATCGAGCCTCGCGGCATCGGCAAAATGTACGCGCACGTTTTCGGCGGCGGCTTTTTCGAGCACATCGCGGGTGCGGGCATCGTTTCTGCCTTCTTGGATATACAGCTCGGTGATGCTTTTCGGGTTTTGCCACAGGCGGGCATTAACGGCGTGAAAGCCGTAAATCAATCGTTGGTTGGCCATGGTGTGCTTTAAAAATGGTTTCAGACGGCATTATACAGGGTTTGGCTTTGGGGTCTGTTCACATTTCATCGCGCGGCAATATTGTGGCTCAAAAACGCGCCTGCTGCGTTGAAAATGCGCGCAAGGTGTTCAACCTTGCTGCGCTTTTTGCCTGGCAAGCACGCTTTTGTGCTCAAAATCTTACGCGCGGATGAATTGTGAACAGGCTCTAGGCCGTCTGAAACCCGTTTCAAAAAATAAGCTTGCTGCATTGTTTGACTTTGAATGTGGAAAACACACAAATGCCGTCTGAAAAAAGGTTTCAAACGGCATTTGTGTGCCATGCGTAGGATTACGCTTTGTTTTGACAAAGCTAATCGTACCTACGCGTTGCTTGGCATACGATGCAATAAGGGTTTATTTAAGGCTTAAAAAAGCGTTTTGCTTTTCAGACGGCCTGAATGTAGGCATATTGGTAACTTTAGTGATATGATTTTTACGTCATTATCATTGCTGCGGAGATTATCGTTTGCGGGCTTATCTGTTGCCATTGTGGGCGCTGGGCGTGATTTTATCGTTTGCGCTGCCTGCCGTGCCTGCGTGGCCGGCGGTGGCGGCGCTGTGGCTGCTTTTGCTGGCGGCGGCTTGGCGCTGCAAACCTTTTATGTTGCTGTGTGCTTTGTTGGCCGGTATGGCTTACGGCGTGTGGCGCACCGAGCGGGATTTGGCGGCGCAATGGCCGTTGCAGGCGGCGGGCGGGGTGGCTTTGGTGATTACGGTGGCGGATTTGCCGCAGCGCGATGAGCGGCGGGTGCGCTTTGCGGCGGATGCGGTGGATGAGGCAGGGCAGCGCTATCGTTTGCAGCTTTCGGATTATCAGCTGCGCGAGTGGCCCTCGGGCAGCCGCTGGCGTGTGGCGGCGCGCATCAGGCCGCCGGTGGGCGAGGTGAATCCGGCCGGCTTCAACCGCGAAGCGTGGGCGCTGGCCGGCGGCATCGGCGGCATGGGCACGCTGGGCAAGGAGCGGCTGGAAATGCCGTCTGAAAGCGCGGGGCTTGTTTCGCCGCTTTTGGGCTGGCGCGAACACATCAGCCGCCGCTGGCAGGCGGTGGACACGCGCGGCTATGCGCTTTCAGACGGCCTCGGTTTGATGCGGGCGCTGAGTATAGGCGAGCAGGGCGCGTTGCCGCCGCAGGCTTGGCAGGCGTTTCGGCCTTTGGGGGTGAACCATTTGGTGAGCATTTCGGGGCTGCATGTGGGCATGGTGGCGCTGATGGCGGGCTGGCTGATGAAAAAGCTGCTGCGTTTTTCGCCTTATCTGCCCGGCCGGCCGCGCGCGTGGGTGTTGGCGGCTGCGGTGGCGGCGGGCTTGCTTTATGCGGGCTTGGCGGGCTTTTCGGTGCCGACAAAACGCAGCGTGTTGATGCTGCTGGCCTTGGCTTGGGCATGGTGGCGCGGCAGCGGCGCTTCGGTGTGGCGCGGTTGGTGGCAGGCTTTGGCGCTGGTGCTGCTGATGGCACCGGCGGCGGCGCTGAGCGTGGGCTTTTGGCTCTCGTTTGGTTTGGTGGCGGCTTTGCTGTGGGTGTCGTTCGGGCGGCTTGATGAGGGCAGGCGCGGCTGGCGATTGGCGCTGGAAGGGCAATGGGCGGTGTCGTTGCTGTCGGTGGTGGCGCTGGGGGTGTTGTTTGCTTCGCTGCCGTTGATCAGCCCGCTGGTGAATGCGCTGGCGATTCCTTGGTTTTCGTGGGTGTTGGTGCCTTTGGCGCTCATTGCTTCGCTGCTGCCGTGGCCGCCTTTGCAGTGGCTGGCGGCGGCGGCCGGCGAATACACTCTGCGCGCGCTGATTTGGCTGGCGGGGCATGCGCCGGAATATGCGGTGGCGGCGGCACCGTGGCCGCTGGTGGGGCTCTCGGTGGCCGCGGTGGGGCTTTTGCTGCTGCCGCGCGGCTTGGGTTTGCGGCCGTTTGCGTTGCTGGTGTTGGCAGGCTTTGTGTGTTACCGCCCACCGCCGGTGGCGGAAGGCCGTCTGAAAGCGGTGGTGTGGGATGCGGGGCAGGGCTTGTCGGTGTGGCTGCAAACGGCGGATCATGCGCTGTTGTTTGACACGGGCACTGAGGGCGCGGCCAATATGGCGGTGCTGCCGAGCCTGAATGCGGTGGGCGTGCGGCATCTGGATGCGTTGGTGCTCTCGCATCAAGATGCCGACCATGATGGCGGCTTTGCTGCGGTGGCGCAGGCGAAAAAGCCGGCGGTGTTGTGGGCGGGGCAGCCTGAGTTTTATCCGCAGGCGCGGCACTGTGCAGAGCAAAGCTGGCAGTGGAACGGCGTGCATTTTGAGTTTTTGAGGCCGTCTGAAGATTTTGCCGGCCAAAACGACAACGACCAAAGCTGCGTGTTGCGTGTGTTGGCCGGCAGCTCGGCTTTATTGCTAACCGGCGATTTGGGGCAGGCGGGCGAGCGGGCGCTGGTGGCACGCTATGGCGAAAAACTTTATAGCCAGGTGCTGCTGCTCGGCCATCACGGCAGCAATTCTTCATCGGCCGGCACGTTTCTAAATGCAGTTTCGCCGCGCTATGCCGTGGCTTCGAGCGGCTATGCCAATGCGTATAACCACCCCGCACCGGCCGTGCAGGCACGCGTGCGCGCCCACGGCGGCACGCTCTTGCGCACCGACAGGCAGGGGGCATTGCTTTTTGAGCTGGGCGGAGAAGAAGTAACGACAGGCCGTCTGAAAACATGGCAGCCTTATTGGCAGAAAAAACCGTTTGCGGATTAAGGTTTGGTTACCATTCATCCGTGAATGTGGCGGCCGGCAGGCTTGATTCATAAAGCCTTTTTAAAGCAATAATTCGACATGAAATAAGCCGAAAATGTAATAAAGATGCCGTCTGAAATGTTCAGGCGGCATCTTTATTGCAGATTGAATGATGAGTGTATATAACATAATAAATTATGTTATATTTTTAAAAAAACCAATAAAACCCAAGCTGCATAATTTCATTATTTTTAAAAATAGGGGAAAACATTGAAAACACAATATATCGCCCACGTCCGCCATGGCAGCGATGTGAAACAATCGCTTGCCACCCACCTCACCGAAACCGCCGCCATCGCTAAAATACTGGCCGCCAAGCTGGGCTTGGATTTGGCCGGTGAATTGCTCGGCCTGATGCACGATTTCGGCAAATATTCTTTGAAATTCCAAAAATATATTTACGATGCCACGGGCTTGATTAATCCGGATTTGGATGATGAAGAAAGCACGCCCGGCGGCAGTAAGGTCGATCATTCCACCGCTGGTGCGCAATGGGTTTACCGCCGTTTGGCGGCGATGGGGCAGAAAGAGAGCGGTGTGTTGTGCGGGCAGATGCTGGGCTTGTGCATTGCCTCGCACCACGGCGCAGGCTTGATTGATTGCCTCGATGACGAAGGCAATGTGGTGTGGCAAAAGCGTTTTAATAAAGACGACAGCCTCACCCATTTGAGCGAATGCCTGCAAAATGCCGATGAATCGGTGTTGCGGCAGGCCGAAGGTTTGGCAGACAAGGCTTTGTTGGTGCAGATGCTCGCGCCGCTTAAAGCGGTGTTGATGCTGCCTGAAGCGCAGGCCGGCCATCAAATCAAAGAATTTTATCTGGGCTGCTTCACCCGCTTTCTTTTCAGCTGCCTGATTGATGCCGACCGCATCAACAGCGCCGATTTCGAGCGGGAAAATCAAAAAAAAATCAGCCGTTTGCAAGAAAAGCCCGATTGGCAAGCGGCCATTGCCAAGCTAGAAGCGAAGTTGGCGCAATTTGAGCGGCGCTATCCGATTGACGAAATCCGCCGCCAAATCGCCGATGATTGCTTGCAAAGAGCCGCCGATGCGCAAGGCATTTACACCTTAACCGTGCCCACCGGCGGCGGCAAAACGCTGGCCAGCCTGCGCCATGCTTTGCACCATGCCCAAACACACGGGCTGGAACGCATTATCTATATCATTCCCTATACTTCGATTATCGACCAAAACGCCGAAGCCGTGCGCGATATTCTGGGCGACGAGTGGGTGCTGGAGCACCATTCCAATCTGGATCCGGAAAAGCAAACCTGGCAAAACAAACTCTTGTCGGAAAACTGGAACAAACCGATTGTGTTCACCACCATGGTGCAGTTTCTCGATGCCTGGTTTGGCGGCGGCACCCGCGGCGCGCGGCATATCCACCCGATGGCCAACAGCGTGCTGATTTTTGATGAAATCCAAACGCTGCCGGTGAAATGCGTGCACCTGTTTTGCAATGCCCTCAATTGGCTGGTGCAGTTTGGCGGCAGCAGCGCGGTGTTGTGCACCGCCACCCAGCCTTTGCTCAGCGCGTGTGGCGTGGACGAATTCCCTGAAGACAAAAGAGCGCTCGTTAAAGCCCGCGGCTTGCTTCAGCTTGCGTCCAATGCCGAGATTATGGGCAAAAATCAGGCTTTGGATAAGCTTTTTGCCGACTTATCGCGCGTGGAAATTAAGTTTAACGAAAAAGCCGGCGGCTGGTCGGTGGATGAAGCAGGCGCTTTTTTGCTGACGCAGTTTCAGACGGCCTTGAGCTGCCTGTTTATCGTCAACACCAAAAAGTGGGCGAAAGCCCTTTATCAATATTGCCAACAGCAGAATGTGCCGTCTGAAGCCTTGTTTCACCTGAGCACCAATCAATGCGCCGCGCACCGCAAAGCCTTGTTTGCGCGAATGAAGCAGCGCTTGGAGCAAAAATTGCCGGTAGTGTGCATCAGCACCCAACTAATCGAAGCGGGCGTGGATATTTCCATGGCTTGCGTGATTCGCGCTTTGGGCGGGCTCGACAGCATTGCCCAAGCCGCCGGGCGCTGCAACCGCCACGGAGAAAACGCGGGCAAAGGGCGGGTGTGGGTGTTGAACCTGCAAGAGCCGAGCTTGGCAAAAGTGCTGCCCGATATTGATGCAGGCCAACAACAGGCGGAGCGCGTGTTGCGCGAGTTTGCCGGGCAGGATATTTTGCAGCCAAAGGCCATGCGGCAATATTTTGAATATTATTTTTACCAGCGCAGCGATGAAATGGCCTATGCCGTTAAAAACAGCGCTTCAGGCAGCCTTTTGGATTGGCTGAGTGACAACGGCTTAAACAACTACGCGGCAAAAAACGACCAACGCCGCCAAACCAAGCAATATCCCTTGCTGATGCACTCGTTTAAAAGCGCCGGCCGCGCGTTTCAAGTGATTGATGCGCCCACCCGCGCCGTGATTGTGCCCTATGGTGAAGGCAAGGCGCTGATTGCCAAGCTGTGCGGCGAATATGAGCCCAAGGCTTTTTATGGCTACCTGAATCAAGCCCAGCGGTTTAGCGTGAATGTGTTCCCCAATGTGTGGAAAAAATTAATTGAATCAAATGCCATACATGAAATTGCTGATACAGGCGTTTATTATTTAAACGAACGCCATTACAGCGAAGAATACGGCTTGGCGGCGGATGAGGTCGCGCCAATGGATTTCTATGATTTATAAGGAGAAATAATGAATAACACAATCAGTTTCCGCGTGTGGGGGCGGCAGGCTTTATTTACCGACCCGGTAACCAAAATCGGCGGTGAAAAATTCAGCTATCAAGTGCCCACTTATGAAGCCTTAAAAGGCATTGCCCGCAGCATTTATTGGAAGCCGACCTTGATTTGGCACATCGACCGCGTGCGCATTATCAAGCCCATCCGCACCCAAAGCAAATCCACCAAACCGCTCAATTGGGACGGCGGCAACACCTTGGCGATTTACACCTTTTTGCAAGATGTGGAATATCAGGTGGAAGCCCATTTCGAATGGAACGAACACCGCCCCGATTTGGCAGGCGACCGCATTGCCGGCAAACATCTGGCCATCGCCGAGCGCATGCTGGCGCGCGGCGGGCGGCAGGATATTTTTCTGGGCACACGCGATTGCCAGGGCTATGTGGAGCCGTGCGAATTCGGCAGCGGCGAGGGTGCTTATGATAAGGAAAAACTGGGTGAGCATAACCTTGATTTCGGCCTGATGTTTCACAGCTTTGCCTATCCCGAAGAAACCGGCAAACACGAATTGCTCAGCCGCTTTTGGCCGGCCAATATGCAAAACGGCGTGATTACCTTTCCGAGCACACAAGATGACTCAGGCCGTCTGAAAAGCCGCGTTATCCGCAAAATGCTGCCTGAAAAAGCATTTGTGCTCGGCGCCAATATGAAATCAGTGGCCGATGAAGCGAAGGAGCTGGGCTTATGAGCTGGATGCAGAAGCTGTATCAAACGTATAACGCCGCCTTGGCACACAATCTGAAAAACACAGATGCCCCGCTCACGCCGGTGGGTCATACTTTGCAAACCGCTCATATCGTGGTGGTGATTGATGGTGCGGGTGATTTTCAGACGGCACGGGTGATGGCACCAAAAACGGTGGTGATGCTGCCGGTGACTGAATCGTCGGAAAGTAGATCCGGCACCAAGCCACCACCCCATCCGTTGGCCGATAAGATTCAATATGTTGCTAAAGATTATGCAAATTACGGCGGCAGTAAAGACTCATTTTTCGACGGATATTTCAATCAATTACAAAAATGGTGTGAATCATCTTTCATGCATCCTAAAGTGTTGGCCATTTCACGTTATGTGGGCAAAGGGCGGGTGATGGCCGATTTGGTTCAAGCCGGTATTTTTCAGTTGGATTCAGACGGCCATATTTTGAATAAATGGATAGAAGACGGAGATGCACCACCCATTTTTTCGGTGTTGCCCAAAACCAAAGGAGAAATAGAGCCGGGTGCGGCTTTAGTGTGCTGGCAAGTAGAAATTGCCGGCGACGTCGAAAGCGAAACATGGGAGGATAAATCCATTCAAGAGGCTTGGACAGCCTATGTGGCGAGCAGTGATGCGGCAGAAAAAGGGTTTTGCGTAGTCCAAGGTAAAGAAGCGGTAGTTTCAACGCTACACCCCGCCAAATTGCGCCACACCGGCGATAAAGCCAAGCTGATTTCCGCCAACGACAAAAGCGGCTACACTTTTCGCGGCCGTTTTGAAGCCGCCGAAGAAGCCGCCAGCGTTTCATCGGAAGTGTCTGCAAAAGCGCACAGTGCCTTGCGCTGGCTGATTGCGCGCCAAGGCATCCGCAATGGCGATCAGGTGAGCGTGGCTTGGGCAATCAATGGCGCAACCGTGCCCGCGCCGCTGCAAGACAGCTACCATTATCTGGACGATGAAGACGATACGGATAACGCTGCGCCATCCCTTGCCAACGAAAGGCCGTCTGAAACAGCAAATACGCTGGATTGGTCCATCAATATCGGCCGCAAAGCCGCCCAAATCATCAAAAAGAAAATGCACGGCTTTAAAGCAAAATTAAGCGCGCACGAGCAAATTTCTTTGCTGATGCTGGATTCGGCCACACCCGGGCGCATGGCGCTAACCTATTATCAGGAATTTCTGCCTGCCGATTATTTCGATAATCTAAATGTCTGGGTCGACGATTTCGCTTGGTATCAGCGCTACACGCGTGAAACGCAAGAGGGCAAAAAAACAGCCAAACAAACCGTATGGCCGTGGATGCCGCCATCGCCTTTGGCCATCGCCCAAACCGTGTATGGCCGCTCATTGAGCGACACCTTGAAAAAGCAAGTCTATGCGCGTCTGCTGCCGGTGATTGCCGGCGGACAAAATGTGCCGATACCTTTCGATTGGGTGCAGCAAAGCTTTCAGGTAGCCTGCAGCCCCAGCGGTTATGAGCGCTGGGAATGGGAGCGCAATGTGGGCGTGGCCTGCGCCCTATACAAAGGCTGGCGGGCGCGTCATCATGATTTATTACAACGGAGAACATTTACTATGAGTTTGGAAACGGAAAATACTTCCCGTGACTATTTGTTTGGCAGGTTATTCGCGGTTTTGGAAAGAATTGAATCGAAAGCCCTGCAAGTGGCGGGAGAAACACGCTCAACCAACGCAGAGCGCTATCTGCAGCGTTTTGCAATGCGGCCTTTAACCACATGGTTGCAGATTGCAAACGGATTGGAACCTTATAAAGACAGATTGCGCAATAACCGTTATATGGGTTTCTTACGGAATCGTGAAAAAGAGCTGGATGAAATCGGCGTGGCACTGAACGAATATCGAAAAGCAGGCATAGCCATGGATGATCCATTGAATGGGGAGTTTTTATTGGGTTATCACAGCCAAAAAATGGCTTATCGACACCAATGGAATGCTGCAAATGACGCCAATGAAGATGAACAAGTTGACAACGAAACCGTTTAAATTTTAACAAGGAAAACACCATGAGCTTAACTAAAAAAATCGACTTCGCCCTGATTATCGGCGTGAAAAATGCCAACCCCAACGGCGATCCCTTAAACGGCAACCGCCCGCGTGCCGATTTTTCCGGCATCGGCGAGATGACCGACGTGTGCCTGAAGCGCAAAATCCGCGACCGCCTGCAAGACAGCGGCGAAGCGATTTTCGTGCAATCCGATGAAAAGAAAACCGACGGCATGGCCAGCCTGGCCAACCGCGCCAAAGACAAAGAAGCCGGTCTGGGTGCTGATGCCTTCAACCCGAAAAAAACCAATAAAGACGACACCGCCAAAAAAGCCTGTGAAAAATGGCTGGATGTGCGCAGCTTCGGCCAAGTATTTGCCTTTGGCAAAAGCGACGATGCCTCCGGCGTATCCATCGCCGTTCGCGGCCCCGTTACCATTCAATCCGCTTTCAGCATCGAGCCGGTCAACATCACCAGCACCCAAATCACCAAAAGCGTGAGCGGCGAAGGCGACGGCAGCAAACGCGGCTCCGACACCATGGGCATGAAACACCGTGTAGACAGCGGTATCTATGTGGCCTATGGCGCCATGTCGCCGCAATTGGCCGAGCGCACCGGCTTTTCCGATGCCGATGCCGAAAAAATCAAAACCGTGTTAACCCAATTATTCGAAGGCGATGCCTCTTCCGCCCGCCCCGAAGGCAGCATGCAAGTGCTGAAGCTGATTTGGTGGGAGCACAACTGCAAATCCGGCCAATATTCATCCGCCAAAGTGCACGGCAGTTTAAAAGTCAATGCAGACGGCAGCTATGTATTGAGCCAATTGGATGGCTTAACGCCCGACGCGATTGACGGCTTCTAAACATGCGCACCATCCCGCTCGCCGCCCTGCAACACTACGCCTTCTGCCCGCGCCAATGCGCGTTGATCCACAACGAGCAGGCGTGGGCGGAGAATTTCCTCACCGCGCAGGGCAGGGTGCTGCACGAGCGGGTGGACGGCGGCGAGCCGGAAACCCGCAAAGGCGTGCGCTTTGAGCGCAGCGTGCACGCATCGGCAGAAAAGCTCGGCATCAGCGGCGTGCTCGATATGGTTGAGCACGAATTGGCCACAGGCCGTCTGAAACCGGTGGAATACAAACGCGGCAAACCCAAAGTAGGATTGTGGGACAAAATCCAACTCTGCGCCCAAGCTTTGTGTTTGGAAGAAATGACCGGCCAAATGGTGGCAGAAGGCGCGCTGTGGTATCAGCAAACCCGCCACCGCGAGCTGGTGGCGTTTTCAGGTAGCCTTAGGCAGGAAACGCTGGCGGTGATTAAACAAGTACGCTCGCTACTGGAAAGCGGCAGCACACCGCCACCGCTGTATGGCAAACATTGCAAAGCTTGCTCGCTGGTGGAGATTTGCCAGCCGCAGTTGATGGGGAAAGATAGGTCGGCGGGGTATGTTGAGGGGTTGTTTGGGGAGTGAAGGATAAAATAATGAATAGGGTAAATGTTTTAGAACTGACTTATGACGAGGCAAGAAAGTTTTTCTTAAAACAGGAAAGTTATTGCAATATTGATTTGCCAAAGTATTTTTCGTTTTCAGAGTTGTTGGATAAAATATCTCATGAATTTACAGAGCCAAAGCGATTAACTGATTTTAGTATGTCAAAAGGTGCAATAGGGGAATTAGATGATGTAAATCACCTAATATATGCTAATAAAGATGGCAAGCTTTCGTGGAGGCCTTTGCAGCTTATTCATCCGTTGGTATATGTTGACTTAGTGCATGAAATCACCAAAAAAGATAATTGGGGAAAATTGCAAGCGAGGTTTAAAAAATTTCAAAAAAATAAAAAAATAAAATGTTTGAGCATTCCTGTTCAATCAGAAAGTAGACAGTCGGACAAAGCACAGCAAATTTTGAAGTGGTGGGAGTTGGTTGAGCAGGAATCTATTTTTCTTTCGCTAGAATACGATTATGTTTTTGATACAGATGTAGCGGATTGTTATGGTTCAATTTATACACATTCTATTGCATGGGCAGTGGAAAGTAAGCAAGTTGCTAAGCAAGATAGAAGTGGAAACAGACTTGGTAATTTTATAGATAAAAGTATTCAAAATGCACAGTATCAGCAAACTAATGGTATTCCCCAAGGTTCGGTACTGATGGATTTTATTGCAGAAATTGTATTAGGTTATATTGACCGAATGTTGAGTGCTGTTTTGCAAAAGCAGAAGATAATTAAATATCAAATTTTGCGTTATCGAGATGATTATCGGATATTTGTTTGTAATGCTAATGATGGGGAGAAAATCTTAAAATTATTGTCGGAAATTATGATGCCTCTTGGGTTGAAGTTAAATGCTAGTAAAACGAAAGGTAGTCAAGATGTTATTACACAATCAATTAAAAAAGATAAATTGGCATGGTTAAAAATTAAGCAGAGTCATAGAAATTTACAAAAACAACTTTTGGTTATTAGACAGCATGGTATTGAATATCCAAACTCTGGCAGCTTGACTGTTGCATTAAATCAATTTGACAAAAAAATAGAGTTAGTAAAAAGAACACCAAATAGTATTAAACAGCTTATTAGTATTGTTACAGATATTGCTTATCATAATCCTAAAACAATTCCAATATGTTGTTCGATTATTAGTAAGTTATTTTCTTATATGGAGCAATCATCTGAAGATATTGCGCTTTTGGTTCATGATAAATTGAGCAAAATGCCAAACTCGGGATTTGCTCAAATTTGGTTACAACGCATGCTGAAATCTGATTTAGCTCCATTTTATTTTTCTGAAAAGTTGTGTTTATTAGCTAATGAGGAAAAAATTTCTTTATGGAATCATGATTGGATAAAAGGAAAAAATATGAAGAGAATTTTGGAAAATACAGCTATTTTTTTAAAAGATGACTTTAATAGATTAGATAATATTATTTATAACAAAGAAATTGATATTTTTGATTATTAATGATTTTTTTATTTTTATAGGGAATGTGGATTGAATTGGTTAGAGGGATAACTTAACAAATATCTCAAAGAAAATAAAAGACCGCCTGAAAACGTTTCAGGTAGCCTAAACAGTGGGCTTGCATTCATTTTACATTTGCATATCATCATTTATCAGAAAAAAACCATAATAAAAGAGCGGTCAAAACCAAGGGAATTCACCATGCGCAAACTACAAAACACGCTCTACATCACCACCCAAGGCAGTTATCTGCACAAAGAGCGCGAAACGTTGGTGATTGAGCAAACCGTAGCGCAGGAGCGCAAAAAAGTGGCGCAATTGCCGGTGCATGCCATCGGCCATATTTTTTGTTTCGGCAACGTGCTGGTGTCGCCGTTTTTAATGGGTTTTTGTGGTGAGAATAACGTTAATCTGGCCTTTTTCACCGAACACGGCCGCTTTCTCGGGCGTTTGCAGGGGCGGCAGAGCGGCAATGTGTTGCTGCGCCGCGCCCAATATCGCTTGTCCGAAAGCCATCCGGTGCCGATTGCGCGCCATATTATTGCCGCCAAAATCCAGTCTGCCAAACGCGTGTTGCAGCGCCGCCAACGCAATCACGGCGAGCATGGCGAGATTCAGACGGCCATTAGCGCATTGAATTTCAGTTTGCAGCAATTGCAGCGGGCGCACACATTGGATTTAATCCGCGGCATAGAAGGCGATGCCGCCGCCCGCTATTTCGGCGTATTCCAACATCTGCTCACCGAAAAGAGCGGTTTCACCTTTAGCGGCCGCAACCGCCGTCCGCCGCGCGACCCGGTGAACGCTTTATTGTCGTTTCTCTACAGCGTGCTCGGCAAAGACATCAGCGGCGCCTTGCAAAGCGTGGGGCTGGATCCGCAAGTGGGCTTTCTGCACGCCGACCGCCCCGGCCGCGACAGCTTGGCGCAAGACCTACTGGAAGAATTCCGCGCTTGGTGGGTGGATCGAATGACACTGAGCCTGATTAACCGCGGCCAAATCGGGCTGCAAGACTTCAGCACAGAAGCCGGCGGCGCGGTCAACATCAAGCCCGAAGCCCGCAAGTTGCTGTTTCAAACCCTGCAAGCCAAGAAACAGGAAAAAATCGTCCACCCGTATTTGCAGGAAGAAGTGGAAATCGGCCTGCTGCCCCATATCCAAGCCATGCTGCTGGCGCGCCACCTGCGCGGCGATCTGGCCGAATACCCACCGTTTCTGATGCGCTAAAGGCTACCTGAAATGCTGATGCTGATTACCTACGACATCTCCCTGGCCGACCCCGAAGGCAAAATCCGCCTGCGCCGCATCGCCAAACACTGCCTCGACTACGGCGTGCGCGTACAATATTCCGTATTCGAATGCGACCTCGCACCCGACCTCGCACCCGACCAATGGGTGCAGCTGAAAGCCAAACTGCTGGCCACCTACCAACCCGAAACCGACAGCCTGCGCTTTTACCACCTCGGCAGCAAATGGCGGCGCAAAGTAGAACACCACGGCGCCAAAGCCGCAGTGGATATTTTTAAAGACACCCTGATTATCTGAATTTGTTGCGAATTATCTGAATGGATTACGCGAGCGCTAACCTGTAGTGCTCATCAAAAAGCCTGCAGATTAGCGAGGCTTGATTTCTTTAACAATTTGGAAAAATCGGCCTTACTTGGCTGTGATATAGTAAGGTCATGTGTCTTCGGTGAAACCTTAGCGAAACAGGGCGATGCAAGCCTTGCGGGTTAAGGGTTTCAGCGGCGGCACCAGCCGCCTTCGCGCGGCTGTGAGTTGAAATGTCCGCCGCGCCGCCCAGCAAGGCATAGGATAAGCCAGCCGCCTTCGCGCGGCTGTGAGTTGAAATTGCACCACGCATCGGGGTGTTAATGAAGTTATCCAGCCAGCCGCCTTCGCGCGGCTGTGAGTTGAAATATTCAGCAGGTTGGTGAGCTGGATTTTTTCCGCGCCAGCCGCCTTCGCGCGGCTGTGAGTTGAAATGCGGTGGTGGACAGGAGAAAAAAGACATGGCCGCCAACCAGCCGCCTTCGCGCGGCTGTGAGTTGAAATCGTGATGCGGTGGGGCAGGTGTTGGGCGCGGTGCCAGCCGCCTTCGCGCGGCTGTGAGTTGAAATCGCTGTTTGCGCCAACAGACGGCCATCAAATGCAGCCAGCCGCCTTCGCGCGGCTGTGAGTTGAAATACGGTGGGGCGTGAAGGCTTACGCCATCTGCCCTACCCAGCCGCCTTCGCGCGGCTAGATCG
>ERZ650307.192-NODE-192-length-32409-cov-21.970297_pt1 | contig 32409 bp, 28 predicted proteins | sample MGYA00376243_ERZ650307 | MGnify/ENA primary metagenome ERZ650307 (study PRJEB26733, sample SAMN07839242) | wastewater metagenome | biome: urban; feature: artificial channel; material: waste water | place: USA: North Carolina | collected 2016-03-31 ... | reverse complement strand
TAATACACCAATCTGGACGTCCTTCAAGCATAGCTTTTAATCTATTTCTTCCCCATTCTGGATAGAATTTTAGATTTTCAACCACCTCAAGAGCATTTTCTCTTAGTGTATTATTTTTATTTCCATATTCATCATCAATAGAGATGAACCACTGTTTTGTTGCTCTAAAAATAATTGGTGTATGAGTTCTCCAACAGTGTGGATAAGAGTGTCTAATATCTACTCTTTTTAATAAAGAACTTCCTAACTCTTCTAAAATTAACTCATTTGCTTTAAATACATTTAATCCTAAATATTTATTTGTATCTTTAAATAGTTTTTCTCTTACTATCGTTTCATCATATTTACCATATGCGTCCACTGGCATAATTACATCTAAGTTATATCTTAATCCAACTTTATAGTCATCTTCTCCATGTCCAGGTGCAGTATGAACTGCTCCAGTTCCACTATCCATCATAACATGGTCACCTAAAACAATTTTTGAAGTTCTTCCATTCAATGGATTAATTGCAAATGTATTTTCTAAATCTTTTGGATTAATAGTTTCAACTACTTCGCCACTTATAACTGCACTTTCTATTAAAGAGTTATATAATTTTTTAGCAACTATAAATTTATCAGAAGTTTTTACATATTCTTCATCACCATTTAAAGAAATTCCTGTATTTGCAGGAAGTGTCCAAGGTGTTGTTGTCCAAATAATAATACTAGCATCAATATCTTGATGTTTAAATGCCACATAAATTGAAGGTGAAGTTTTATCTTCATACTCAACTTCAGCTTCAGCTAACGCAGTTTGAGCAGCCCAAGACCAATAAACAGGTTTACTTCTTTGAACTAAAAGCCCTTGTTTAGCAATTGCACAAAGCTCTCTATAAATATTTGCTTCAAATTTAAAATCCATTGTTAAATATGGATTTTCCCAATCAGCGATAACTCCAAGTTGTTTAAATTCATCTTTTTGAATTTCAACAAATTTTGTTGCATGATCTCTACAAAGTTGTCTTAATTTTGATTTTGGAAGCTCTTTTTTCTTCTCACTTCCTATTTTTTCTTCAACTTTTTGTTCAATTGGTAAACCATGACAATCCCAACCTGGAGTATATCGTATAGATTTTCCATCAAAATAGTGAAATTTGTTTATAATATCTTTTAAAATTTTATTTAAAGCATGACCTATATGAATATTTCCATTTGCATAAGGAGGTCCATCATGAAGAGTAAAACTTTCACACCCTACTCTATTTTTCTTCATTTTTTCATATACAGCTTGTTCATCCCACTGCTTGTATCTTATTGGTTCATTTTGTGGCAAACCACCTCTCATTGGAAAATCAGTTTTTGGAAGCAACAAACTCTCTTTATAATCCATATTTCACCTCTAGTTTAAATAATTTTCTATTTTGTTAAATCGAAGATTATATCTAAATATATTTAAAATAAAATTTTATTATCTTTACTTAAAAATTTAATAATTTAACACAATCTTTATGTGAAATAAAAAAATTATATGCTAGAATATTTGCCAAATTTTGACAAAATAAATATAGGATAGAAAATGAGCGTAAAACACTATGAAGTAATTGTTGTTGGTGGTGGAATTTCTGGAGCTGCTTTGTTTTTTGAGTTAGCAAAATATTCTGATATAAATAATATTTGTTTACTTGAGAAGTATGATGATCTTGCTACACTTAACTCTAAAGGTACAAGTAACTCTCAAACAATACATGTTGGAGATATTGAAACAAACTATACTTTTGATAAAGCAAAAATTACAAAAAGAACAGCAAAGATGATTGAGAAATTTAATCTTATGTATAATTTACAAGATAAAATTATGTTCAAACATCAAAAAATGGCTCTTGGAGTTGGAGAAAAAGAGGTTAAATTTATTACAGATAGATATAATCAATTTAAAGAGATTTTCCCATATTTAGAACTTTGGGATAAAGAAACTTTAAGAGAAAAAGAGCCTTTGTTAGTTTATGCTGATAAAGAGAGAACAAAAGATAGACCAGAACCAATTATAGCTATGGGAACAAATGATCAATATACAACTGTTGATTTTGGAGCTATGACAAAAGAACTTGTAAAAGCTGCAAAAGAGGCAGATAGCTCTAAAACAACTGATGTATTTTTTAATCAAGAAGTAGATGAAATAGAAAAAATTGGTGATAAATTTAAAGTTACAACTACAAATGGAACAGTTTATACAGCTGATTTTGTTGTTGTAAATGCAGGAGCACATTCACTTTATTTAGCTCACAAAATGGGACATGGAAAACATATGGGTTCATTATCAATGGCTGGATCATTCTATATTACAAATGGAACATATTTAAATGGTAAAGTATATATGGTTCAAAATGACAAACTTCCATTTGCAGCACTTCATGGAGATCCAGATATTTTATGTGATGGAAAAACAAGATTTGGACCAACAGCATTAGCTCTTTTAGTGCTTGAAAGATACAAAGGTGGAAAATCTTTCTTCCAATGTTTAAAAACTTTAAACTTCGATGGAAGTATTATGAAAATTTTCTGGGATTTACTAAAAGATAGCGATATTAGAAATTATGTATTTAAAAACTTCTTATTTGAAGTTCCTGGAATTAATAAAAAACTTTTTGTTCAAGACGCACAAAAAATTGTTCCATCTTTAAGTGTAGATGATATCGAATATGCAAAAGGTTTTGGAGGAGTTAGACCTCAAGTTTTAAATAAAACAGAGAAAAAACTAATGCTAGGTGAAGCTTCAATTACTGAAGAAAAAGGGATTATTTATAATATGACTCCATCTCCAGGAGCAACTTCTTGTTTAGGAAATGCTGAAAGAGATATAAAAATAGTTTGTGAATACTTAGGTAAAAAATTTAACGAAGAACAATTCTTAGCTGATTTTACAGATGATAAATAATAAAAAGGGCTATTGCCCTTTTTAACAGAAGGCTTTTTATGGCAACAAACTTCTCAAAAAAAGATATGATTAAACTTCAAAATCTTTTAAGAAAATCAAAAAAAACAATTACAACTGCTGAATCTTGTACAGGTGGACTAGTTGCAAGTATAATTACTAAAATCTCAGGCTCTAGTGATATATTTAATGGAAGTATTGTTACTTACTCAAATAGTATAAAAAACAAAGAGTTAGGTGTTTTAAATGAAAGCTTAGATAAATTTGGGGCAGTAAGTAAACAAGTTGTATCTGAGATGCTAGATGGTGTATTAAAAAAATTTGAAGCAGATTTTGCTATTGCAATTTCAGGAATTGCTGGTCCAAATGGTGGAACAAAAAATAAGCCTGTTGGAACTATTGTAATAGGTATTGCTTCAAATAATAATATAAAAAAAATAAAAACATATCACCTAAAAGGTAGCAGAATTTCAATTCAAAAACAATCAGCAAATATAGCTCTTTCAAAAATTTTGAAATTTGTATCAAAAACTATTGACAATTAATTTAAATTGCACTATAATTCCAGTCCATTTTAAGTAAACACTTAAAATTTGAATGACTCGTTAGCTCAGCCGGTAGAGCATCTCACTTTTAATGAGGAGGCCGATGGTTCGAATCCATCACGGGTCACCATTTCGTTGTTGCATAATCTTGGCCCCTTCATCTAACGGTTAGGATTCATGGTTTTCATCCATGCCACAGGGGTTCGAATCCCCTAGGGGTCACCAAGTACAATATGCAACAAATGGTCGATTAGCTCAGTTGGTAGAGCGCTACCCTTACAAGGTAGATGTCATAAGTTCGAGTCTTATATCGACCACCATTATTTAAAAGGTGCGGCCATAGTTTAGTTGGTTAGAATGCCTGCCTGTCACGCAGGAGGTCGCGAGTTCGAGTCTCGTTGGCCGCGCCATTTTATTTATTTTTTTTGACTCGTTAGCTCAGCCGGTAGAGCATCTCACTTTTAATGAGGAGGCCGATGGTTCGAATCCATCACGGGTCACCATTTCGTTGTTGCATAATCTTGGCCCCTTCATCTAACGGTTAGGATTCATGGTTTTCATCCATGCCACAGGGGTTCGAATCCCCTAGGGGTCACCAAGGCCAATATATAACAATCCCCTAATTTCGGTCGATTAGCTCAGTTGGTAGAGCGCTACCCTTACAAGGTAGATGTCATAAGTTCGAGTCTTATATCGACCACCATTATTTAAAAGGTGCGGCCATAGTTTAGTTGGTTAGAATGCCTGCCTGTCACGCAGGAGGTCGCGAGTTCGAGTCTCGTTGGCCGCGCCATTTTATTTTTTAACTATCTCTTAATTCAAATCTAGCTATTATTAATTTTTATATTTTAAGGTTGAAAATTGCTAAAAGCTAAAAGTCTATATCATTTAATTGTTTACAGTATATTTTTTATTATCATTTTAATATCTTTTTTTACTTTTATTATTATAAACAATGCACATGAAGAACTTCAAGAGAAGATAACTACTTTAAAAGAAGATTATACAAACAATCAAAAAGCTCTACTTAAAAATTATGTAAATTATGTAGTTAAATTTATTGATTACTACTATATTGAAAATAGAGATAAATTTGATGAAGAAACTATTCAAAAAAATCTTATTTTAGCTTTAGATCATCTAAATATTAGCTCAAATCCAAATGAGTATATTTTTATTTTTGATATTAATGGAAATTTAATTGATAATTCTAATGATAAACAAGAAATTGGCAAAAATTTCCTAAATTATAAAGACTCTAAAGGAAAGAGTGTTGTAAAAGAGCTAATAGAAGCTTCAAAAAATAGTGATGGTGGATTTGTAAACTATTTTTGGTCAAAACCTAGCCTAACTAAAGAGACAAATAAAATATCTTATGTTAAATCTTATGATAGATGGAGTTGGACAATAGGAAAAGGTGTATATTTAGATGAAATTGATAGATTAATTAAACAAAAAGAAGAAGAGTATAGCAGTAAGATATCAAACTATACTTTACAAATAACTTCCTTAACTATTTTACTAATTTTGTACTCTATATTTATTTATAAGAATGCTACTATATTAATAGTAAATGATGTAAAAGAGATAGGTAAATATTTTAAAGAATCTGAAGAAAGAAATGAGCCAATCAATCAAAATAGGATTACCTTAGGAGAGTTTAAGATTATTGCAAATTATGCAAATGATACTATGACAAACATAAAATTAAAGAGCTCTATGCTTGAAGAGCTAAATAAAAATTTAGAAATAAAAGTAAATGAAAAAACAAAAGAGCTATCAGACTTAGTAGAATCTCAAAAACAATTTTTAAAAAATTCTGTGCATGAAATTAATACTCCTTTAGCAATTATAAGAACAAATATTGATTTGCTAAAGATGAAAATCCCTGAAAATAAATATATTACAAATATTGAATCTGGTTCAAAAACTATCCAATATATTTATGATGATTTATCGTATCTTATAAAAAAAGATAGAGTTTTATATGAAAAAGAGTATTTAGAGTTTTCAGAAATTCTAAAAAATAGATTAGAATTTTTTGAAGAGATTGTAAAATCAAACTCTTTATATTTTATAAAAAATATTGAAGATGATGTCTATTTAAAATTTAACTCTGTAGAACTTCAAAGAATTATAGATAATAATATTTCAAATGCTGTAAAATATTCATTTAGTAAATCAGCAATTCATATAAAGTTATATTATATAAATGACAATGAAATAGAGTTTAGTGTAACAACAAACTCAAAAATAATAGAAGATACAAATAAAATCTTTGAAGATTTTTATAGAGAGAACAAAGCTCGTGGTGGATTTGGATTAGGATTAAAAATTGTAAAAGAGATTTGTGATAAAAATTTAGTTACAATTGAAATATTATCAGATAAAAAAGAGACAAAATTTAGTTATAGGTTTAAAATAAATGAAGATACTACTACTTGAAGATGAATTGATGTTAAATAGTGCCATTAGCGAATATTTAAAAAATATTGGTCATATGGTTGAAAGTTTTTTTGATGGTGCCGAAGTTTTAAAAAGTATTGAAAATGGTTATGATTTACTAATTCTTGATGTTAATGTACCAAATGTAGATGGTTTTTCTATTTTAAATGAACTAAATAATAGAAAAATTCATATTCCTACAATTTTTATATCAGCACAAATTGATATTGAGGATATTACAAAAGCTTATAATCTTGGTGCTAGAGAATATCTTAAAAAACCATTTCATTTGGGAGAGTTAGGAATAAAAATAAATCAAATTCTAAAAAAAGAGCAAAACAATACTACACATATTAGATTTTCAGAAAATTACTCTTATTCCAAAGATAAACAAACACTGTATTTCAATGGAGAACCTCAAAATCTTACAAAAAAACAGTTAGAAATTATTCATATTTTAGCTTTAAACATAAATATGATTGTAGATTTTGAAAGATTCAGAGTGGATGTTTGGGATGCTGAAAATATTGATAATCCAACAATAAGAGCTGAAATATCAAGATTAAAAAAATCACTAAAAGAAGATTTTATTAAAAATATTCGTGGACTTGGATATAAAATAGATAGATATTACTCAGTATAAATTTTTTAATACTTCTGTGCTACTTTTTTGCTACTAAATATGATTATAATTCCCCTTGTTTACAAGGAGAATTATGAAAATCGAAGAACCAAATATTAAATTTTTTAGAGAAAAAACAACTATTATTTTTACTCTTATTCTTTTATTATTTATTTTCTCATTTGGATTTGGAATAGTTCTTTTTGGCTTCTTAAATAGTTTTAATCTTTTTGGAGCTAAATTATCATATTTTATATCTGGACAATTTACAATTTACTTATCTATTTTATTAATATTTATATATCAAAAACAGGTTTTAAAATTAGAAAAAAAATATGAGAACACCTATTAAATGGAACTTCAATCTTTAATATACCTTTTTGTAGGTGTATCATTTACAATATACTTTGGTTTAGCTCTTTGGACAAAAGCTAGTTCTACAAAAGATTTTTATGTTGCAAACAAATCATTTAATCCAGTATTTAATGGGGCCTCTATTGCTGTTGATTTTATTAGTGCTGCAACATTTATATCTTTATGTGGAGCTTTTTTAAGTTTTGGATATGATAGTTTTGCTTATATTATTGGAATTACATCTGGTTTTGTTTTGCTTACAATTTTAATAGTACCTTATCTAAGAAAAATGGAGTGTTTATCTATTCCACTTTTTTTTGAAAAAAGATTTAACTCTAAGTTACTCAAAATAACTACAATAATAATTGTTGTTTTGGTCTCATTTATATATATTTCAGCCCAACTAAAAGGTGTAGGAATAATATTTTCAAGAATTTTCCAACTTGATTTATCAACTGCTCTTTTAATAGGAATGTGTATAACTCTATTTTATGCTTTTATTGGTGGTATGAAAAATATTGCTTATACTCAAATTGCTCAATATATTATTATTCTTTTTTCATTTATGACACCTATTTTCTTCTTAACTATTGAGTTTACGAACTCTTATCTTCCTCAATTAGCTATTTTTTCTAAATCAGCAATATATGAAGAGAGATATTTAATTGAAGTTTTTGAACAAACTTTAAATGATTATGGTTTTAAATCTTTTTCTGAATTTAATGTTTTAAATAGTTTATTAATAGCTATATCTTTGAGTTTAGGAGTTGCTTCTTTACCACATATTTTAATCAAATTTTTCTCAACTCCCACAGTAAATGACGCAAGAAGATCATCATTTTGGGCATTAGTTTTTATATCTGTTATTTATACTTCTATATCATCTTTATTTATTCTTTCTACATTAAATTTAGTAAAAAAGACAAATAGTGTAGAGTATGATGCTTTTATAAATAATGAAATAGAAGGAAATGAAGGTAAATGGCTAAAAACTTGGGAAAAAACTGGTTTAGTAAAGTTTGAAGATTTTAATAAAAATAATAAAATAGATTTAAAATATGAAAATAATATAAGCGAATTATCAATAAATCCAGATGCGCTATCGCTTTTAACTCCAGAAATTGCAAACTTACCAAATTGGGTTATATCTTTAGTTTTAGCAGGCGCATTAGCAGCAACATTATCTACAATAACTGGTTTGATTTTAATCATAAAAACTACAATATCTTATGAATTGCTAAAAGAAAATTTTAGTAAAAATAATATTATTGCTAGAGTTATATTTTCAAAATTATTAATAGTTTTAATTATAGTTCTAGCAACTTTATTTTATATTCCAAACTATACAATTTTGCAAACAGTTGCTATAGCTTTTACAATATGTGCAGCAACACTATTTCCAACTTTGGTTTTAGGAATTTTTTATAAAAAAATAAATAAAATTGGGGCAATATTTGGTGTAATATCAAGCCTATTTTTTACACTATCTTATTGTATCTATTTTTTATATATAAATAGTTCAAGCAATTACTTTTTTGGTATTAGTAGTGAAGCAATTGGCTCTATTGGTGCAATTTTAAATATTTTAATTACAGTTATAGTTTCAAAACTAACATCAAAACAAAAAAATATAAATGAATCTATTGATTTTACGCAACACAAGGAGTAAAAATGAGTATTCAAGATCAAGAGAGTTTTTTATCAAAAACTCACCCATTTGAGGTTTTAACACCAAGCCAAATTGCTACATGTATTGAGCATATGGATATAGCTTACTATCCAAAAGATACAGTTTTAATTAGTCCAGAAAAAATACCAAAATATTTTTTTATTATTATCAAAGGTTCAGTTTTTGAATACTCTCCTGAAAATGTCGTAGTAATGGATTATCAAAGCGAAGATACTTTTGATTCAAATTCCCTAATTTATGGAAAATGTGAAAATAGTTTTAGAGTAAACGAAGAGCTAATATGTTATGAAATAGAGAAAAAAACTTTTTTAGAGTTAATTGATAAAAACCAAAAATTTAAAGATTTTTTCTTAAAAGATTTAGTAAATAAAATCAGAACATTAAAAGACAAAGAGAATACTTCTCAATTATCATCTTTTATGATAGCAAAAGTAAGTGATACTTTAATACATGAAGCTTGTATAGTAAAAAAAGATACAAAATTAATAGATGCAATAGATAAATCAATGAAATACAAAACTTCAACTATTATAATTGAAGGTGATAATAAAGAGTATGGAATTATTACAGATTCTTTGCTAAAAGTAAAAGTTCTTTTAGAAGGAAGAGATTTATCCATTCCTGTTAGTGATATTGCTATTTTTCCACTTTTGACTATTAAACAAGATGATTATCTATTTGAAGCTTTAACAATTTTAGTAAAAAGAAATATTAAAAGAGTTGGAGTAGTTGATAATAATGGAAATATGGTTGGAATTCTAGAACAAATAGATATTTTATCTCATTTTGCAAATCATACATATGTTATTGAATCAAAGATTAAAAATGCAAAAAATATTGAAGATTTAAAAGATGCTAGTAAAGATTTTATAGACATAATTACAAGTCTTCAAGCAAAAGGTGTTAAATTACACCATATTTCAAATCTTATTGGGCAATTAAACACAAAGGTTTATCAAAAATTATTCTCATTAATTCTTCCTTTAGAGTTGCAAAAAGATGCTTGTCTATTTGTAATGGGAAGTGAAGGAAGAAATGAACAAATTATAAAAACAGATCAGGATAATGCTTTGATTGTAAGAGATGGTATCGATGTTGAAAAATACAGACCTTATATGCAAAAAATTACAGATGCTCTTATATTTTTAGGTTATCCTCCTTGCGAAGGAAATATAATGGTTTCTAATCCTGCTTGGTGTAAGTCATATCTAAATTTTAAAGATGATATATCAAGATGGGTAGGTACTCAGGATATGAAAAACTTCTTAGATTTAGCAATATTTGCTGACTCATTTGCAGTTGCAGGTGATAAGCAGATGCTGATTGATTTAAAAGAGTTCTTATACTCAAAAGTACAAAATGATATTTTTATGGCATATTTTGCAAAATCAACAACAGCATTTGAAACTCCAACAACAATATCTACTTTTATGGGTAAAGAAAATTTTATAAATATTAAAAAAGCTGCAATTTTTCCAATAGTTCATGGAATTAGAAGTTTAGCCTTAAAAGAGAAAATAAAAGAGACAACAACTATAAAAAGAATCCAAATTTTAGAGCAAAGAAAGATTTTAGAAAAAGATAGAGCCGCAGAGCTATTAGAAGCACTAGAAATAGTAAATACTTTAAGATTGAGACATCAAATAGATTTATTACAGCAAAATAAACCACTATCAAATGAGATAGATACCAATAGTTTAGGAAAAATAGAGAGAGATTTATTAAAAGAATCATTTAAAATTGTAAATGACTTCAAAAAAATTGTAAGTTATATATTTAAACTAGATAAGATTTATTAAAATGTTTAAAAATATTATAAAAATTTGGCAAAGAAAAAAACTTTTAGATAAAAGATTTGATTTTTTATTTAATGAACCTCCACAAGATGAATATATAAGTTTAGACTGTGAAACTACAGGTTTAAATCCTAAAAAAGATGAAATTTTATCTATTGGTGCAGTCTTAATCAAAGATAACAAAATTTTAATGAGAAAAACATTTAATATATTTGTAAAACCATCTCAAAATATAAATCCTGAATCTATAAAAATTCATCTCTTAAGAGAAATCGATTTACAAAATGCTATTGAACCTGATGTTGCTATATATAAACTTCTTGATTTTATTGGTTCAAGACCAATAGTTGGCTACTATATAGATTTTGATATCGAAATGATTTCAAAATATACAAAAAAATTAATAGGAATAAAACTTCCAAATCAAAGAATTGAAGTATCATCAATATATTATGATATAAAAAAGACAAAAGATAACTATGGATTTATAGATTTAAAGTTTGATACTATTATGACTTTTCTTGATATACCAGTTTTAGGAAAACATGATGCTTTAAATGATGCAATAATGACTTCTATGATATTTTTAAAACTAAAAAATCTCGCAAAACAGAAAAAAATTAACTTTTAGAAATACTATAAAATAGTATTTCTAATCTTTTTAAACCTTTTTTTTTAATCTTTTTTTAAATGCTATGCTTTTGCAACTAAAATATTTTACTATTTCAACTAATCTTATTTTAGGAGAAAAAATGGATAACAAATTAGTAGAAAGGATTAAAGCTAATCCTAAATACCATGAACTTGTTTCAAAAAGAAGTTCATTTGCTATTAAATTAGCAATTTTCATGCTAGTAGTTTATTATGGTTTCATATTAACTATTGCATTCAACAAAGAGTTCTTTGCTACAAAAATAGGTGAAACAATGACGGTTGCATTTCCAATAGGTTTTGGAATTATTGTAATAGCATTCTTAACAACTCTAGTTTATGTTGTTAGAGCAAATGGTGAGTTTGAAGACTTAACTAATGATATTAAAAATGATGTGAAGGATATATTATAATGTTAAAAATAATTACTTTATTAGGTTTATCATCATTAGCACTATTTGCAGATGATTCTAAAAGTGGTGTAAATATGGAAGCTATGATAATGTTCTTTGCATTTATCATTGGAACTATGGGTATTACAAAATGGGCTGCTAGTAAAACAAAATCTGCTTCAGATTTCTATACAGCTGGTGGGGGAATTACAGGTTTTCAAAATGGTCTAGCAATTGCTGGAGATTATATGTCTGCTGCTTCTTTCCTTGGTATTTCAGGTATGATTTATCTAAATGGTTTTGATGGTATTATTTATGCTATTGGATTCTTAGTTGGTTGGCCAATTATTCTTTTCTTAATGGCTGAAAAATTAAGAAACTTAGGTAAGTTTAACTTTACTGATATTGCTGCTTACAGACTAGATGAGAGAAGAATAAGAATTCTTGCTGCTTGTGGTTCTTTAACAGTTGTTACTTTCTACTTAATTGCTCAAATGGTTGGAGCTGGAAAACTAATTGAAGTACTATTCCACATACCATATCAATGGGCTGTTGTAATTGTTGGTGCATTAATGATCATTTATGTAACTTTTGGTGGTATGCTTGCTACTACTTGGGTACAAATTATTAAAGCTGTTCTACTATTAGGTGGAGTTACAATTATGGCACTTTTAGTTCTAGCTACAACTGGAATTAATTTTTCATTCGCAAATTTAGCTGAAACTGCTGTTAATTTACATGCTAAAAAAGATGCTATTTTGGCACCAGGTTCATTTGTATCTGATCCAATTGCTTCTATTTCTTTAGGACTTGCTTTAATGCTTGGAACTGCTGGATTACCTCATATTCTTATGAGATTCTTTACAGTTGGAAATGCAAAAGAGGCTAGAAAATCTGTTGTTTATGCAACTGGATTTATTGGTTACTTCTATTTATTAATAGCTGTTGTTGGTCTTGGTGGAATTGTTTACTTAATGGATCCAAATATTAATAGTGCTTATTTAGATGCTGCTGGTAAATTAATCGGTGGAAATAATATGGCTGCTGTTCACTTAGCTCAAGCTACTGGTGGTTCTATTTTCTTAGGATTTATCTCTGCTGTTGCATTTGCTACAATTCTAGCGGTTGTTGCTGGTCTTGCACTTGCTGCTTCTAACTCAATTGCACACGATTTATATGCAATCGTTATTAGAAAAGGTCAAGCGACTGATGCTGAAGAGATGAAAGTTTCAAAAAGAACAGTTATTATCATTGGTATAGTTGCAGTTCTTCTAGGATTTGCTTTTGAAAATCAAAATATTGCATTCATGGTTGGTCTAGCATTCGCGGTTGCTGCATCTGCTAACTTCCCAATATTAATTTTATCAATCTATTGGTCAAAATTAACAACAAGAGGTGCATTTATGGGTGGATTCATTGGACTATTAACAGCAGTTATACTAGTTGTTCTAAGTAAAACTGTATGGGTTGATATTTTTGGTTTCAAAGATGCTATATTCCCATGGACACATCCTGCACTATTCTCTGTATCTGCAGCGTTTATTGCTATTTGGTTCTTCTCTATAACTGATAGTTCAGCTAGAGCAGAAGAAGATAAATCAGGATTTGAAGCTCAAAAAATTAGAGGTGAAACTGGTATTGGTTCTGACGGAGCTGTATCACACTAATAAAATTACTAAAGAGAGAAATCTCTTTAGTAATAACTTAAAAAATACTTAATAATCATAATTAATTGTAATAATTAATATATTGTTTTTTGTTACTATTCTACATTTATTTTAAAATTTCTATATAATTTTTATCAACAAATCAAGCAAAATATAAATTTATTTGTATAATCGATTACTTTATCTATAATTTAGATAAAAATAAAAAAGTCGCAGGAGAATAAGGTATGGATGAGAAATTGGTTGAGAAAATAGAAGCCAATCCTAAATATAAAGAGCTAGTTTCAAAAAGAAACTCTTTAGCTTTAAAACTAGGAATTTTTGTGTTGATAATGTTTTATTCATTTATCACAGTAGTTGCATTTAACAAAGATCTATTTGCAATAAAAGTAGCAGAAGGTTATATAACAACTATTGCATTTCCTATTGCATTAGCAATTTTAGTTATTAGCTTTTTAACAACACTAGTTTATGTAAGACGTGCAAATGGTGAGTTTGATGATCTTACAAATGATATTAAAAAAGATGTAAGGGAGTTTTTATGATTAGAATAATAACTCTACTTTTTTTAGCTTCACTTGCTCTTTTTGCTGCAGGTGATGCAACTTTTGAAGGTAAAAGAGAATTAAATGTAGCTGCTATTGCTATGTTTTTAGTTTTTATTGTTGGAACACTAGGAATTACATATTGGGCAGCTAAAAGAACAAAATCTGCTAGTGATTTTTATACAGCTGGTGGTGGAATAACTGGTTTTCAAAATGGTTTAGCAATTGCTGGTGACTATATGAGTGCAGCTGCATTTTTAGGTGTTTCTGGACTTATTTATATGAATGGATTTGATGGAGTTATTTATGCTGTTTCGTTTTTAGTTGGTTGGCCAGTAATTTTGTTTTTCATGGCTGAAAAATTAAGAAACTTAGGTAAATTTACATTTGCTGATATTGCTGCATATAGATTAGCTCAAAAAGAGATTAGAACTTTGGCTGCATTTGGTTCTTTATCTGTTGTTATTTTATATCTAATTGCTCAAATGGTTGGAGCTGGAAAACTAATTCAAATTCTATTTGGTATGGAGTATGAGTATGCTGTATTTATGGTTGGGGCACTAATGATTATTTATGTAACATTTGGTGGAATGCTTGCAACTACTTGGGTACAAATTATTAAAGCTGTTTTACTTCTTTCTGGGGTTTCATTTATGGCTATTATGGTTTTATGGCACTTTGGATTTAATTTTGAATCATTAGCTCAAACTGCTGTAAATAATCATGCAAAAGGTGAAGAGATTTTAAAACCAGGTGGATTTTTAAGTGATCCAGTATCTGCTATCTCTTTAGGAATGGCTTTAATGCTAGGAACTGCTGGTCTTCCTCACGTATTAATGAGATTCTTTACAGTTGGAAATGCAAAAGAGGCTAGAAAATCTGTTGTTTATGCAACTGGATTTGTTGCATACTTTTGGGTAATTATCTCTATTGTTGGACTTGGAGCAATTGCATTTTTAAATAGTGCTGAAGGTGCTCAATATTTTGTAGATGGAAAACTATTTGGTGGATCTAATATGGCATCAGTTCACCTATCTCATATGCTTGGTGGAAATGCTTTCTTAGGATTTATTAGTGCTGTTGCATTTGCTACAATTTTGGCTGTTGTTTCTGGACTTACTCTAGCAGGTGCTAGTGCAATTTCACACGATATTTATGCGAATGTTATAAATCCAAATGCAAGTGATGAAAAAGTTGTAAAAATTTCAAAAATAACTGTTATAATTGTAGGTATTGTTGGAGTTACACTTGGAATTGCATTTGAGTCTCAAAATATTGCATATATGGTTGGACTTGCATTTGGAATCGCTGCAAGTGCTAACTTCCCAATTTTGTTTTTATCAATTTATTGGTCAAAATTAACAACAAGAGGTGCATTTATTGGTGGATTTATGGGATTAATTACAGCAGTTTCTCTAGTAATTTTAGGCCCAAATGTTTGGGTTCAAATTTTAGGAAATGAAAAAGCAATTTTCCCTTATGCTCACCCTGCACTATTCTCTGTTACAGTTGCCTTTGTTTCAATTTGGTTCTTCTCTATAATTGATAACTCAAAAAGAGCTACTACAGAGAGAGCTATGTTTAGAGCTCAAAATGTTAGAGCTAACACTGGAATTGGTTCAGCAGAAGCAGTTTCACACTAAAAATATCAAAAAGAGAATCTCTTCTCTTTTTGATTTTGCACTACTTTAAATATAGGAGAGATGAGTATGCAAGAGCAAAAAAAATTTATTTCAAATATTCACCCATTTAATAATTTAAATACATTTGAGTTGGACGATTTAGTCGAAGATTTAGACATTGTCTATTTTAAAGCAAACTCAATAGTTCAAGCACAAGATAGTAATCCAGAGTTTTTATATTTTGTTTTAAAAGGTTTAATTCAAGAGATAAACGATGATGAAGTTTTAAGTGTATATTCAAAAGGTGAGATATTTGATTCTGTATCTTTGATAAAAAATCATAGTAAAAATAGTTTTGTGGCTATCGAAGAGAGTATTTGTTACGCTCTTAAAAAAGAGAGATTTATGCAGATTTTAAGCTCAAATCAACAACTAGAAAACTATTTTTTTCAATCCATTTCAGATAAGTTAAACAATAATATCTTAAATGAAAAGAATAAAGATATGGCAAATATTATGATTGCCAAAGTTAAAGATGCAAAAGTTCATAAAGCTGTAGTTGTTGATACAAACAAAACAATTTATGAAGCAGCAAAGATTATAAAACAAGAGAAAATTCCAACCCTATTATTAAAAGATGAAGATGGTGAAATGTATATTGTAACTGATTCAGATTTTAGACAAAAAGTTATTTTAAATAGAATGGATTATGATGATTTGGTTGTAAAAATTGCTTCTAAAGGCTTAATTTATATAAATGAAGATGATTTTTTATTTAATGCTCAACTTCAAATGGCAAAACATGGATTAAAAAGAGTAGTTGTAAAAAATGACCATGATGAGATTGTAGGAATACTTGATCAAATATCTCTTTCGTCATTTTTTGCAACAAATACTTTTGCAGTTTCAAATCAAATTATTAATGCAGAGACCTTAGATGAGTTAAAAGAGGCTTCACACTCATTTATAAAAATAATTAAATCACTAAATGCAAAAGGTGTAAAAATAGAGTTTATCTCTAAGTTGATAAACCAACTAAACAAAAAACTTCTTGACAAACTATATAAAATTTTAGCACCCAAAGAGCTTATTGGAAAATCTTGTTTAGTTGTAATGGGAAGTGAAGGAAGAGCTGAACAAATACTTAGAACCGATCAAGACAATGCGCTTATTATTTCAGATGATTGCTCTATTAGTGAAGAAAAACTAAGAGAGTTTACTCATCTTTTTACAGAGACTTTAGTTGATTTTGGATTTCCTAGATGCGAAGGAAATATAATGGTTTCAAATCCATATTGGTGCAGAAAGCAGAGTGATTTTAAAGAGCTTATTTATGAGTGGGTAAATAATCCAAGTGGTGATAACTTTATGAATATTGCAATATTTTATGATGCACTTTGTGTATCTGGAGATATTGAAATTATTAAAGAGTTAAAAAATTATCTATTTAAAATATCTTCAAACTCTCAAAGCTTTTATACAAATTTTGCAAGAGTTATAAATAGTTTTGATGTACCTTTAGGTTTTTTTGATGGTTTTGTATTTAATAGCAAAGATGAAAAACATAAAGATGAGATTGATATAAAAAGAGGTGGTATTTTTATAATTGTTCAAGGAATTAGATCTTTAAGTATTCAAAATAGAGTTCTAAATACAAATACAATAAAAAGAATAAATAGCTTAAAAGAGTTAAAAGTTTTAGATGATGAGAGCGCAAAAGAGTTGATTATGGCATTTAATATTTTAAATAGTTTAAAACTAAAAGCTAGTTTAGAGAAACTTGATAAAAAAGAGAAGATAGATAATTTTGTAAATCCAAATAGATTAACAATTATGGAGAAAGATTTACTAAAAGAGTCTTTTAAAATAGTAAATAAACTAAAAAAACGATTAGAAAACCATTTTAAGCTTAACTATGTTTAAAAAAATTTCAAACTACTTTAATAAAAAAAATTTAAAAGATAAAAAATATAGTTTCTTATTTGATAAACATTTAGAAAATGAGTATGTTTGTTTTGATTGTGAAACAACTGGACTAGATCCAAAAATTGATGATATTATCTCTATTGGTGCTGTGATTATAAAAAATAATACAATAGTTTCAAGTAAAAAGTTTGTAAGATATATTAAACCTAAAAACTGCTCTTTAGATGAAAAATCAATAAAAATACACCATATACGAGAGTGTGATTTAGAAAATGGATGTGAAATAGAGGATGTGATTTTAGAGTTTTTAGAGTTTATAGGAAATAGAACTTTAGTTGGATATTTTTTAGATTTTGACAAAAATATGATAAATAAATACCTAAAACCACTATTGGGAATAACTCTACCAAATAGAAGTATAGAGGTATCTGAGATTTATCACGATTTTAAAATTGAGTTAATCCCTCAAAGCTTTGTGGATTTAAAATTTAAAACTATAGTAAATGATTTAGATATTCCAGAATTTGGAAATCACGACTCTTATAATGATGCAATAATGACTGCAATGATATTTTTAAAACTAAAAAATCATCCAAATGTAAAAATAAAATAGATGAATTTACTAAATTTGAAATCAGAAAAAGAGATACTAAAACTCTCTATATTTACCACAATTTTTTTAGCAATTCTTGGTTTGATTTTTGGTCTGCTAGCTAGTTCTGCAACTATTATTTTTGATAGTATTTATGGAATGATAGATGCTTTAATGACTATTTTAGCACTTGTTGTTGCAAAATTAATTACAGCTTCAACTTCAAAAGATATTGTCTCAAATAGACTTGAAAAACATTTTACAATGGGCTTTTGGCACCTTGAACCAATTGTTTTAGGAGTAAATGGAATACTTTTAATAGGTGCTTCAATTTATGCTTTTATAAATGCAATTGATAGTATTTTACTTGGAGGAAGAGAGATAATCTTTTCATATGCAATTATTATAACTGCTATTTCTATTGTAGTTGAGATTACTTTGGGAGTTTTTATAAGAAAAGCAAATAAAGATATTAATTCTGAATTTTTAAAATTAGACTCTATTAGTTGGTTGATTTCAGCTTCCATGTCTTTTGCTTATCTTATAGCTTTTGGTTTTGGATACTTTGTAAAAGATGGAGAACTTTCTTGGATTACACCATTTATTGACCCTTTTATTCTAATTTTTGTATCAATTTTAGTAATTCCAATGCCTTTTAAAACTGTTAAACAAGCACTTGCAGATATTTTGCTTGTAACTCCATCTTCTTTAAAAAATCATGTTGATATTGTTGCAAAAAATATTGTAAATAAATATAAATTTGACTCTTTTAGAGCCTATGTTGCAAGAGTTGGAAGAGGAAGACAGATTGAACTTTATTTTATAGTTCCAAAAAGCTGGCCAGCAAAAAGACTTGAAGAGTGGGATATGCTTCGTGATGAGATAGAGAAAGATTTAGGAAAAGAGGATCCAAATCTTTGGCTTACAATAGTTTTCACAACTGATTTTGAGTGGGCAGAATAAAAAAATTATTTAAGTTTTAATTAGATATTATTTCAAAAAGTTAATTATAAATTTTAATATAAATTTAAGAAAAAGGATAGAAATGTTGATTTTCGTTTTAAATGCAGGATCTTCTTCACTAAAATATCAATTAATTGATATAAAGTCTAAAGAGTTAAAAGCTAGTGGTTTAGTTGAGAGAATTGGAATTGATGGAATACTAAAGCATGAAATTGGAGAGAATAAAAAACTTACTTTTGAACTTCCAATTCCTACACACAAAGAGGCAATTGAGTTAGTTCTTAGAATTTTAACAAACAATGAAACAAAAGTTATAAACTCTATTGATGAGATAAAAGCTATTGGACATAGAGTTGTTCATGGTGGAGAGTATTTTAAAGGTTCTGCTATTGTTGATGATGAAGTAATTAGAAAAATTGAAGAACTAATTCCTCTAGCTCCTTTGCATAATCCTGCAAATATTTTAGGAGTAAAAATTTGTAAAGATTTAATGCCAAAAGTTCCAAATGTAGTAACTTTTGATACAGCATTCCATCAAACTATGCCAATGGAAAATTTCTTATATGCAGTTCCTTATGCTGATTATACAGAGCATCACTTAAGAAAATATGGATTTCATGGAACAAGCCACTACTATGTATCGCAAGAGGCTATTAAGCTTTTAAATAAAAAAGATAGCAAAGTTATAGTTTGTCATCTTGGAAATGGATCATCTGTTTGTGCTGTTAAAGATGGAAAATCAATTAGTACTTCTATGGGTCTTACTCCACTTGAAGGTTTAGTAATGGGTACAAGAAGTGGAGATATTGATGCTGGTGTTATTCCATATTTAATGGAGAAAAAAGGTTTAAATCATATTCAAATTCTTGATTACTTAAATAAGAAATCAGGGATTCTTGGAGTTTCTGGAGTTAGTTCAGATTTAAGAGAGGTTATAAAAGCTGCTAATGATGGAGATAAAAGATCTAAAATAGCAATTACTATGTTATGTGATAGAATCAAAAAATATCTTTGCTCTTATGCAGGACTTATGCATGGTGTTGATGCTATTTGTTTTACAGCTGGAATTGGAGAAAACTCTGATTTAATTAGAGAAAAAGTTTGTGAAGGTTTAGAGTTTATGGGAATTGAGATTGATAAAGATAAAAACTCAAAAAGAGAGAAAGGAAATAGAGAGATAAATACAAAAAACTCTAAAACAAAAATCTTTGTAATTCCTACAAATGAAGAATTAGTAATAGCAACAGATACTTATAATTTACTAAAAAAGTAAAAATTTATAAAAATAAAAAGAGCAAACTTGTAGAATTTACTCAAAAGTGCTCTTTTTATTTTATTTTTCACTTTTTTAAACACTCTCAAAGCCCTCAAACATCGCTTTTATTGCTATTTTAATGCTATTTTTTTTCATTATAATTTTCGTTATATTTGAAAAAAGAAAGGATTGGTTACATCATGGGTTTAATTGATAATATCAAAGAAAAAGCTAAAAAAAATTTAAGAACTATTGTTCTTCCAGAGTCTGAAGATGAAAGAGTTTTAAAGGCAACTGAAATAGTTTTAAAAGATAAAACTGCAAAAATTATCCTAATTGGAAATGAAGAAACAATAAAAGCTGATGCTACAAAATATGGTGCAAATATTTCTGGAGCAACTATTATTGATCCTTCAAAATGCACAAATCTTGATAAATATGTTGATGAATTGGTTGAACTTAGAAAAAGTAAAAATCTTTCAAGAGATGAAGCTAAAAAATTAATGCTTACAGAACCTAGATTTTTTGGTTGTATGATGGTTAGACTAGGAGATGCAGATGGATTAGTTGCTGGTTCAAACTCTCCAACTTCTGATGTTTTAAGAGCTGCTATCCAAGTAATAAAAACAGCCCCTGGTATAAATACAGTTTCATCTGCATTTATTATGGAAACAGCTGATGGTAAATTTGGAGATAATGGTCTAATATTATTTGCAGATTGTGCTGTTATTCCAGATCCAAATGCTGAGCAATTAGCAGATATTGCTAGTGCAACAGCTGCTACTGCTGCTAGTGTTGTAGGTCTTGAGCCTAGAGTTGCTATGTTATCTTTTTCTACAAAAGGTAGTGCATCACATCCAATGGTAGATAAAGTTACAACTGCTTGTCAAATTCTAAAAGATAGAGATGTAAAATTTGCATTTGATGGAGAACTTCAAGCTGATGCTGCAATAGTTGCAAGTGTTGGTATAAAAAAAGCTCCTGATTCAAAAGTTGCAGGACGTGCAAATATTTTAGTATTCCCTGATTTACAATCTGGAAATATTGGATATAAACTTGTACAAAGATTTGCAGGAGCAGAAGCTCACGGACCAATTATTCAAGGTTTAAATAAACCTGTAAATGACCTTTCAAGAGGTTGTTCTGTTGAGGATATTTCAAACTTAGTAGCTATCACAGCAACACAAATTAAATAATAAATTAAATTTCAAAAAAGGATTAGTAAATGTTAGTTTTCGTATTAAATGCAGGAAGTTCATCTTTAAAATATCAATTAATGAACCCTGTTACAAAAAAAGTTTTAGCTTCAGGAATTTGTGAAAGAATTGGAATTGATGGTGTTTTAAAACATGAATATAATGATGGGAAAAAGTTAGTTTTAAATGAAGCAATGCCAACACATAAAGAGGCTATAAATGCTGTTTTAACAACACTAACAAGTGGTGAGGGAAAAGTTATTGAATCTACAAATGACATTGAAGCTATTGGACATAGAACTGTTCACGGTGGAGAAGAGTTTGCAAGTTCTGTTTTAATTACTCCAGAAGTTATTGAAACTATGAAGAGATTATCTCCATTAGCACCTTTACACAATCCTGCAAACATTTTAGGAATTGAAATTTGTCAAGAATTAATGCCAGGAAAACCAAATGTTGGTGTATTTGATACAGCATTCCACCAAACAATGCCTGATTATGCTTATATGTATGCCTTACCATATGAAATGTATACAAAACATGGAATTAGAAAATATGGTTTCCATGGAACTAGTCACTATTTTGTTTCAAATGAAGCAAGAACAATGTTAGAGAAAAAACACAATACTAGAATTATTGTTTGTCATCTAGGAAATGGTTCATCTGTAAGTGCAGTTTTTGATGGAAAATGTATTGATACATCAATGGGATTAACTCCTATTCAAGGTCTTATGATGGGTACAAGAGTTGGAGACATTGGGGCTGGAGCTATTCAATATATGATGAAACAAGAGAACAAAGATATTGATGAAGTTCTTGATATTATGAATAAAAAATCTGGAATTTTAGGAATTTCAGGAAAATCATCTGATTTAAGAGAAGTTTTAGATGGTATGGCAAATGGTGATGATAGATGTAGGCTTGCTATTGATATGGTTGCATATAAAATCAAATCTTATGTTGGAGCTTATGTTGCAGCATTAAATGGTATTGATGCACTTTGCTTTACAGGTGGAATTGGTGAAAATGCCTCTTTAATTAGAGAAAAAGTTTGTGCAGGTCTTGATGCAATGGGGCTTGTAATTGATCCAACTAAAAATAACAAAAGATCAAGTGAAGCAAGAGATATCTCTACAAATGCATCACCTGCTAGAATATTTGTAATTCCAACTCAAGAAGAGTATGTAATTGCAAATGATACTTACAATATAGTTTCTAAAGGAAGATAATTTAAAAGGCGAAATTTTCGCCTTTTAATAAAATTTTAATATGCTTTTAAACTGCTAGAAAAACTCATAACAACTTTTGAAATAGCTTGACTCATAAGTTTATCCATAAATTTTTCAAATTTGTCCTCTTTTTTCCAAATAGGTTTTTCAACTTTTGATAACTCTATTAAACTATATTTTGCAAAATTAAGTGTTGCAACTTCGTCTACAAGTCCAACATCTTTTGCTTGATATGCTGTAAATATTTTTGCATCCGCAAAACTTGTATGTTTTTTAATATCTAATTTTCTAGCGTCTGCAACATCGCTTATAAACATATTATATGTACTATTTATAACACCTTGAAGCTCTTGTTCTTCATCGTTTGTCCATTTTCTTGTAAATGTTCCTGATTCTTTATATTTTCCAGCTTTTATAGTTTGAGAACTAATTCCAATATTTTCTAATAATTTACTAGCTTCAAAACCTTGCATAATAACACCAATAGAGCCAACAATACTTCCAGGATTTGCAATAATTTTATCGGCCCAAATAGAAGCATAGTAACTACCGCTTGCAATTGTTCCACTTGCATATGCAACAACTGGTTTTTTCATACTCAACTCTTTTATTGCATAAGCTATCTCAACAGAAGGAGCAACAGCACCTCCTGGACTATCTATTACAAATAAAACACCTTTTATATTAGAATCATTTGAAGCTCTTTCTATATCTTCTAGTACTTTTGAAGGATCAATTATCTGTCCTATTAAATCAATCTTTTGTAGGTTTGCATTATATTTTGCAATTGTTTCATCTTCAGCTGTACTAAAAAATATAAAATATACAATAGTTAAAAAAACTATTGTTTTAAAATATTTTGTAATAAAATCTAAAAACCAAACAACTGGTAAAAATAGTTTTTTTAAAAAATCAAACAAACTCTCCTCCTATCACAATTTTATCTACATATTTTGTATGCAAAATAATCTGCATATAAATATCTTCAACTTCTTCAATCTTGTCTGGTAAACAAAAACCTATAATATCAGCATCAAAATCTTTTATTAAACTACCTTTTTTAACTCCTAAAGCTTTTGCTCCATTTACAGTTGCAGCATTTAACAAAGTTTTTGAAAACTTTATTATATTTCTTTCATAGTGAGTATAAAGTGCAACTCTTAGCTCATCAAACATACTTAATGAATTATTTGAACTTAAACCATCTGTTCCTATGCTAAAAGGAATATTTCCTAGACTCTCTAGATTTAATCTACTATTATTTAAAAATCTATTTGAACTAACACAATGATTTATAGTTGCTTTTAACTCTTTTATCTTGCTAAAATCTTCATTACTTGCTTCTACACAATGAGTAAAAGATAGATTTTTTACACCCTTAAAAAGGTTTAAAAACTCCAAAGGTTTTGTTGTTGCTTTCTCTTGATTTAAAAAATTTTTGAAAAAATCTAAAAAACTTCCTTCATCTTTATTTAACCAATCTTTTTCATCTTTTGATTCTAAAAAATGAGAAGTAACTGGAAGATTTTGATCTTTAGCAATATTTAAAACTTCACGAACTAAAAATGGATGAACAGAGTATGGTGAATGTATTGCAATACCTGTTTGAAATCTTTTACTATTATGCTTTTGAGCATCTTTTAATCTTGCTTTAAAATCAGTAAATAAAGTATCAATCATATCTGCTTTTGAACCAATTACTTCACAAAAAAAGATTTTATTAATTGGAGATTTTAAACAAGCTTCTAAATCAAAAGAGTAAGATGATATAGCACCTATAGTTGTAGTTCCTGTTTTTAAAAGTTTTTTTAGCTCTTGAGTTATCAAAGATGTTTTAGCTTTATCAATAAGTTTTTCTCTATGTTTTATAACAGAATTTAACCAAGAGTAAAAACTACCATATTTTAAAGTTGTTTTATTTGCACTAAATTCAAGATGAATATGTGAGTTTATAAGTCCTGGCATTAAAACAGAGTTTTCTCCAAGACTTACAATTTCAATATTTGGATATTTTTTTATAGTAATATCATAACTTGCAAGCTCAATAATTTTTTCATCAAAAACAATACAACCATCTTTTAAAATAGTAAAGTTTTCATCAAATGTAAGGATATAAGAAGCAGTTAATATTTTCATAAAAGCTTATTTATTCTCTTCTTGTGTTTGTGCTTGTATTTGAGCATTTCTTGCATCATTTAAAGCTTTTAATTCATTTAACATTTGAATTAAAGAGATAAGTCCCAAATGATAACCAAATCCACCAAATCCAGTAATTACTCCTGTACTAGAACCTGCTGTAATAGATTTTTGTCTAAACTCTTCTCTTTTATAAATATTTGAAATATGAACCTCAACAACAGGCATATTAACAGCTGCTAAAGCATCTCTAATTGCTATTGAAGTGTGCGAATATGCAGCTGGATTTATCATAATTCCATCAACAGTCCCTAAGCACTCTTGAATTCTATCAACTATTTCTCCTTCAAAATTTGATTGAAAAAACTCAATTTCAACTCCATTTTGATCAGCTGCATTTTGAAGTTGAGCATGAATTTGCTCTAAAGTTACTCCTCCGTAAATATGTTGCTCTCTAACTCCTAACATATTTAAGTTTGGTCCTTGTATTACTGCTATTTTCATTATTATATTCCTTTTATAAAATTTAGGTAAGATTATAATCAAATTTTTGTTAAAAAACCCAAAAAAAGGCAATCTTAGTGGATAACTTTATTTTAAAAAATGAGAATGCAATATATTATGAATGTAACTTTTCTTGTGATAATGTAATTTTTTTAAGTTTAGGAAGTGAGAAATTTTTTATTACAGATGCTAGATATACAATTGAAGCAAAAGAGTATGCAAAAAATTGTGAAGTTATTGAAAGTGCTAATCTAATTGATAGTGCTAAAGAGATTTTGAAAAAAAATAGTATCAAATCTATAACTTTTGATCCAAATGATTTTACTTTTTTTGAGTACAAAAACATGGTAAAAGATTTAGATATAGAGTTTGTTGAAGAGATAAATTTTTCAAAAACAAAAAGATTAATAAAGAGTGATTATGAGATAAAACTTCTTAAAAAAGCATCATCTTTAGGAAAAGATGGTTTTAAAGAGTTTGCAAAATATATTAAAAATAGTGGATTTAAAAAGAGTGAAAAAGAGCTATATTTTAATGCTTACAAATTTATGAGTCAAAAAGGAGAGCTTGAAACCTCTTTTAATCCAATTGTTGCAATAAATGAAAATGCAGCAAAACCTCACGCACTTCCTACAAACAAAAGATTAAAAAAAGATGATTTAATTTTAGTTGATGCAGGAGTTAAATATAAAAGATATTGTTCTGATAGAACTTGTACTAGTGTTGCAAATTTTGATAACTTTAATTTTGAAAGAAAGCAAACTTTTAAAAATAAAAAGCATCAAAAAATTTATGACATTGTATTAAAAGCTCAAGAAAAATCTATAAAAGAGGCAAGAGCTGGAATGAAAGCTTGTGATGTTGATAAGATTGCTAGAGATTTTATCTCTCAAGCTGGTTATGGAAAATATTTTGTGCATAGCACTGGGCATGGTGTTGGACTTGATATTCATGAGTTTCCAAATATAAATAGCAAAAATGAGCTTATAATTGAAGATAATATGGTATTTACAGTAGAACCTGGAATTTATATTCCAAATGAGTTTGGTGTAAGAATTGAAGATACAGTTTATATAAAAAATGGCAAAGCTGAAATTTTATAAATAGAAAAAGAGAGAAATTTGAAAAAAAAATTATCACCTAGTTTAACACTTTTTTATACATCAAATTTTCCAAAAATTTTTAATATTAGTTCAAACAAAAAATATAGTGTAACTATTGGAGTTGGGGGAAATATTGGAGATACAAAAAAAATATTTGATAAATTAATCTTATGTTTAAAAAAAGATTCAAGATTTACTTTACTTAAAACTTCCCCTCTTTTAAAAAATCCTCCATTTGGTTTTTTAGAACAAAGTGATTTTTTAAATGGTATAATTCGTCTTCAAACAGATCTTTGTGCATTTGAGTTTTTACAAGCTATGCAAAGATATGAAAAAAAATTTGGAAGAAAGCGATCCTTTCAAGATGCGCCTAGAACCTTAGATATAGATATTATATTTTTTGATAAAAAAAAGATAAACTCAAAAAATTTAATTATACCTCACAAAAATTGGGCAAATAGAGAATCTGTGATTATTCCTTTAAAATACACATAAAAAACTTTTTAAAGGTAAAAAAATGAATAAAAATAAGAAAATAGTTGTAGGAATGTCAGGTGGAGTTGATTCATCTGTTACAGCCTTATTGTTAAAACAACAAGGATATGATGTTGTCGGATTATTTATGCGAAACTGGGAGTATGGAATAAAAGGTAGCCAGTGTCCTAATCGTATAGAGTTTGAAGATGCAAAAAAAGTTGGTGCATTAATAGGTATTGAAGTTATTGGAAAGGACTTCGTAAAAGAGTACAGAGATAGAGTTTTTGATGTTTTCCTAGATGGTTTAAAACAAGGTCTTACACCAAATCCAGATATTTTATGTAATCGTGAGATAAAATTTAATGTATTTTTAAATGAAGCAAAAAATATGGGTGCAGATATGATTGCAACTGGTCACTATGCAAAAATTGCAAAATATAAAGACCATTTTGTACTTGATACTCCAAAAGATAGCTCAAAAGATCAAAGCTATTTTTTACATGCATTATCAAGTGAACAATTATCTCAAGCTATGTTTCCACTTGGAGATTTAACAAAAAAAGAGGTTAGAGAGATAGCAAGAGCTCATAATCTTCCTGTTAGTGATAAAAAAGATAGTACTGGAATCTGTTTTATTGGAAATCAAAAATTTGATGAGTTTATTACTCAACACTTACAAGCAATCCCAGGTGATATTATTGATGAAAATGGAAAAGTTTTAGGAAAACACAAAGGTCTTGTTTGTTATACATTAGGTCAGAGAAAAGGTATAGGTCTTGGTGGACTTAAAGGCAATGAAAATGAAAACAATACGCACAAACCTTGGTTTGTAGCTTCTAAAGATGTAGTAAATAATACATTAACAATTGTTCAAGACACAAATCATCCGTTACTAATGAGTAAAACTGTTGAAGCAAAACAGATGCACTGGGTACTAGAAGTTGCACCAAAAGTTGGGGATAAACTAATGGCACAAGTTAGATATAGACAACAAAAGCAAGCTTGTACGGTTGTTGAGGCAAGTGCTGAAAAAGTAATAGTAGAGTTTGATAATCCTCAAAGAGCTGTAACTCTAGGGCAAAGTCTTGTTTTATACTCAGGTGATTATTGTCTTGGTGGTGGCTTTATAAGCTTTTACAAATAAAAAGGTAAAAGATGAGTAAACAAAAAGTAATGGTTGGAATGAGTGGAGGAATTGACTCATCAGTTACAGCTTATATCTTACAAAAAGATGGATATGAAGTTGAAGGAGTTTATCTAAAACTTCATAATAGAACTGATGGTTACCACGAATCAAATTTAAGTTATATTGATGGGGTTGCAAAATTTTTAGGTATAAAATATCATATTTTAGATTTATCCAAAAAATTTAAAAAAGATGTTTATGACTATTTTGTAAACTCTTACATAGATGGAAATACTCCAAATCCATGCGTAAAATGTAATAAAAATATAAAATTTGGTGCAATGCTTGATTTTGCAAAAAAGCAAGGAGCTTCATTTCTTGCAACTGGTCACTATGTAAAAACTGATGGTAAATTTTTCTATGTTGCAGATGATTTATCAAAAGATCAAAGCTATTTTTTATCTCAAGTTCCTAAAGACTCTATTGCTTCTATGATGTTTCCTCTAAGTAACTACAAAAAAGAGGATATTATAAAACTTGGTGCAAATTTAGATGTAACTTATAAAAAGATAACAGAAAAAAGTGAATCACAAGAGATCTGTTTTGTTGAGACAGTTTATACTGATATTATAAAAAAACACGCAAATATAGATATTGAAGGTGATGTTTTAGACCAAAATGGAAATGTAGTAGGAAAGCATAAAGGTTATGCTCACTATACAATTGGAAAAAGAAAAGGATTTACAGTTAAAGGTGCTCAAGAGCCTCATTTTGTTTTAAAATTAAATCCAAAAGATAACACTATTATTGTTGGTAAAAAACCAGCTTTAGAAGTTAATGAAGTTGTTGGAGAAGAGCTTAATCTATATATTGATGATAAAAAATTCTCATGTGGTGTAAAACTAAGATATAGAAGTAATACAATTTTATGTGATGTTGAAATTATTAATGATAAAGCAATTATAAAATTAAAAGAGCCAGCTTTTGGAGTTGCTAGTGGACAATTGGCTGTTTTTTATGATGAAAATAGAGTAATAGGAAGTGCTTTTATAAAAAGTGCAAAATAATTAAAAGTGGAAATCCACTTTTAATTATTTAACTAAAATTTATACTCAACACTAGCTAAATATTTATTATAATCTGTCTCACCATTTGCTTCGTCAGCATCTACATTTACATACATAATATTTGTATTTAAATTTTTTGTGAAATTATATCCAGCACTTAGATTTAACTCTTTTTCTTTAAGTCCTGAATTTGTAGCGTTATCATATCTTGTAATTCCATACAAAGCACCAAAGTCAAAATCATAAATTGAATAACCCAAAGAGCCATAAATAGTTCTAGCATCTAAAGTATATACTTTATCTCCATCTTCAAATGGTGAAATACTATCTCCATAAGAAGTTATAATATCAGCTCCACCTTTTTTACTTGTTTTTATTAAACCAACTGCTGAAGTTAAATCTTCAAAATTACCATTTAACTCAAAATGTGCTATATAACCATTTTCTAAACTATTATTAGTTTTATATTCATTAGTTAAGCTACTCTTTGCATATTGTGCAATAGCTCCAAAATGTTCTAAATTGTAAGAAGTTTTTAAACCATAAAATTTTACTACATCTGGAATTTGGTAGTAGTAAGGATTTATTTCCAATCCCTCTAAACTCTCATTTTTAATATCAACTACATAAATACCTTTATTTAAATCATTTGGTTTATGAAAGTCTTCACTTGTATCAATTCCTGATTCAGCTTTTCTATTTGAAAATGCTAAAGATACAGTAGTATCAGGAATTGCTGTAATCTCGGCAATAGCTCCTTGTTGATAATCTGTAAGCCACTCTAATTCACCTTCATATCTACCTGCTTTAATTAATAACATCTCATTTAAAGAGTATTGTAAATATGCTTGAGTTATTAAAGCATTGTTTTCAAAAGGTCCTTCGTTTTTTCTATCATCTTTATGTTTTTCACCAAGTTTAATATTTCCTTTTACTTGAGTTCCTAAACTAAAACCATAAAAACTAGCAGTGTTATATCCTAAAGTTAAATTACCATTACCAAATGCAAAATCTCTTTTAATAGATTGATCTTTATTATCTTGAGTTAATCCAAATAGTGCTATGCTTCCCTCGATTTTACCATTCTTGAAAGCTTCATCTATAGAGTTTGCATTTTCTATATTATCTTTCTTTAAAGGAGCATCAACTTCTTTGTCAAAAGCTGAAGCAGCAAACATTGTACTTGATAACATAATAGTTGAAACAACTAAACTTAATTTTTTCATAAATACTCCTTTAATTAATAATCTAAATGATACTTGTTATCATTATTTTTAGATTTTGGAATAATACAGTTTTTTTTATTAATACTTTATTAATCTTTTATTAATAATTAACAAATTTTTATTAAGTAGATTTTTGATACTATTTTAAATAGAAAAATCAAAAATTAGAGGAATTTTTATGTCTACTTTTAAACTCTTTAGTGGAAGTGCAAACCCTGAATTTGCAAAAAAAGTCGGTGAATACTTAGGAATGAATGTATCTGATGCTAAATTAAATAAATTTAGTGATGGTGAAATATCTGTTCAGATAACTCAAAGTGTAAGAGGACAAGATGTTTATATTATTCAACCAACTTGTGCTCCTACAAATGATAATTTAATGGAACTTTTAATAATGATAGATGCACTTAAAAGATCAAGTGCTAAATCAATAAATGCCGTAATTCCTTACTACGGATATGCAAGGCAAGATAGAAAAGCAGCCCCAAGAGTGCCAATTTCTGCAAAATTAGTTGCTGATTTATTAGAGAAAGCTGGAATAAATAGAGTTGTAACTATTGATTTACATGCTGCTCAAATTCAAGGATTTTTTAATATTCCTGCTGATAATCTTTTTGGTTCGATTCTTTTTGTAAACTATATAAAAAGTAAAAATTTAAAAAATCCAATTATTGCAAGTCCAGATATTGGAGGAGTTGCACGTGCTAGACAATATGCCGATAAATTAGGTTACGATTTAGTAATAGTTGATAAAAAAAGAGAAAAAGCAAATGAGTCTCAAGTTATGAACATAATTGGAGATGTAAAAGGTAAAGATGTTATTTTAGTAGATGATATGGTTGATACTGCTGGAACTTTAGTAAAAGCTGCTGAAGTTTTAAAGGAAAAAGGTGCTAACAGTGTTATGGCATGTTGTACGCATGGAGTTTTAAGTGGTCCTGCTTATGAAAGAGTTGCAAATGGTGTTTTAGATGAATTAGTTATCTCAGATACAATTCCAACTAAAAAAAATGCAAAAAAAATAACTGTGCTAACAGCTTCTTCTATAATAGGTGAAGCAATAAGAAGAATACATAATAACGAATCAGTAAATTCTATTTTTAATAATTAAACAAACGTTAATAAAAAATTAATAAATTACTGATATAATTCGCGTATTGTAATTTAAAATTAAGGAAAATAAATGAAAAAAATATTACTATCTTCATTAGCTTGTGCATCTTTAGTACTTGCTGCAAATAGTGACTACAAATATGAAATCACTCCATTAATCGGTGGAGGATTAGGTGAAGGTAATCATAGTTTAGAAAGAAACTATGCAAATGCTGGATTAGCTTTAGGTTTTAATCAATCAGAGGATTCATTAATTGATCAATTTGAATTAGGTTTTTTAAGAACAGTTCAAGATGTTGATGGAAAAAATGCTGTAAGAAATCAAGATACTTCAATTACTAGAGTATTTGGTAACTTAGTTAAAGATTATGGTTTAACTACTGATTTATCTTTATACGCATTAGCAGGACTTGGAGTTGAGTTTTTTGATAATGAATTAACTAAACACCAAAAAGATGGTCTATTTGGAAACTATGGAGTTGGTTTAAAATATCAACTAACAGATGCAATGGCTTTAAAATTTGATTTAAGACATTTAATATCTGCACAAAACGGAGACAGTACTCTATTATATAACTTTGGTTTAGCTATTCCATTTGGTGAAAAAGCTGCAAAAGTTGCTCCTGTAGCTGCTCCTGCTCCTGTAGCTGCAAAAGCTGCTCCAAAAGATAGCGATGGAGATGGTGTTATTGATGAACTTGACAAATGTCCAGATACAATGAGAGGTTCAAAAGTTGATACTGTTGGATGTATGACTTTAGTTAATTTAAATATTAACTTTGATACTGCTAAAGCAGATATTAAAGACTCTTACAACTCAAGAATTGCTGAATTTGCAAAAGTTATGAATACAGATAAAAACTTAAAAGCAAATATCGAAGCTCATACTGATTCAGTTGGAAGTGTTCCATATAATCAAAAACTTTCTGAAAGAAGAGCAGCTTCTGCTGTTAAAGCTTTAACAGATTTAGGTGTTGAAAAATCAAGATTAAAAGCTGTTGGTTATGGAAAAACTAGACCTATCGCTTCTAACGAAACTGCTGAAGGTAGAGCTGAAAACAGAAGAGTTCAAGCTGTTATCACTAAATAATTTAAGATTTTCTTAAATTGTAAAGGGACTAGAATATTCTAGTCCCTTTTTTTATTTAAGAAAATAATTTAACAAAAAACTTACTACTTTTTAGGTATAATCTTGCCACTTTACAAATAATCTTTTAAAATTATAGGAAAAAAATTGCAAAAAAATATTA
>ERZ650307.187-NODE-187-length-32754-cov-17.717300_pt1 | contig 32754 bp, 36 predicted proteins | sample MGYA00376243_ERZ650307 | MGnify/ENA primary metagenome ERZ650307 (study PRJEB26733, sample SAMN07839242) | wastewater metagenome | biome: urban; feature: artificial channel; material: waste water | place: USA: North Carolina | collected 2016-03-31 ... | reverse complement strand
CGTAGGCGGCGGATTTACAGTCCGCAGGATTTGACCACTCTCCAACCTCACCATAATAAAAGAACTTAAATTTTTGGATGGGGTAGAAGGATTCGAACCTTCGAGTGACGGTACCAAAAACCGTTGCCTTACCGCTTGGCGATACCCCATTAATTTAAGTGGACGGTATTGTATAATCTTAATTATTAAAATTAGCTAAAAAATATGCTTTTTATGAATATTATTCATAAAAAGCAGGAGTAGGAGGAAAAGTATCAAAAGACCTTTTAATAGCAAAAGAGATTGAATTCTTATTTTTATGATTTTGCATAGGGTTTGAGAATTGAAGATATTTTATTGATTCATCAACAGTTTTCTCTTTTTTGTAAGCAAATGCTATTTTTTTTCCGCTTTTTACACAATTTTCATAGATAGTTCTTGCATAATCTGATATATTTGAGAACTCTTTTGGATTTATTTTATCACCCCAACAAAAATAGACAAATTTTCCAAAAGGAAGATAATTTTGAGCATCTAAATACATAATATCTCTATCAAATTCTGTATTTTGGTTTGAGTTATATTTTTCTAAATCTTCATTAAATTTTGATAAAAGAGTGCTTGAGTCAATGTGTCCTTCTATTAGATTAAATAGATTTTTTATCTCTACTATTTTTCCTTTGCAACTATCTTTCATAGCTTGCTTGAAAATAGTTATATAACCTTCACATTTTAGTTCTATTAATTCATCAAAAGCTTTGAAATCTTGCTCTAGTAAAAATTTATTTGAATCAAATCCAATAGGTGTAACAACTGGGTTATATATAAATACAGTTCCTATAATATTTTTTTTTCTATCATCTTTTGTTTTTATTAAATTTTTTAAATCTTTTGCACTAATATTTTCATCTTCATCTTTTTTGAAATACATATAACTTTGTGTTAAAAATACCTCTTCATATTTTGTTTGTATCTCTCCAAAGTACTGCATATTTATCCTTTTATTTTTTTGCTATAGTTTTTAAGTCGGAAATTATATCATATTTCATTTTCTATAATTTATAAAAATACTATTTTTAATCTTTTTCTTCTTTGTAATCAAGTTTTAAATCAGCTAAACTTATAGAAAATTTGGCTCTTGAAGCTGCTACATAATATATATTCAACTCTTCACAAATTGAAGCAAAACTAAGACTTTTTTTTCTATTTAAGATATCTTTTTTTGTGATGAAATCATCTGTCATAATTACTTGATTATACTCCATACCTTTTGCTTTATGTGCTGTTGTGAAGATAATATCTGCTTCATCTTTATTTGGAACTAAATACTCTTTGATTTTTTTATTTATCTCAAAAATATTATCACCATAACTATTTACAAATCTAATAATATTTAGATAGTCTTGATTTTTAGTCTCTTTTGCAAATGTCTCAAGTTCAAAAATTGTATCAAAATTTTTTATTTCATCAATAGTTATTTTGTCATTTTTCCTATTTTTTAAATAAAAAATAGAGTACACAGTCTGATTCATAAAAGAGTAAGAGTTGTAACCACCTTCAAAAAATAGCTTTTTTTTGTTATGAATATGTTTTATTAACTCTTGAATTAAGCCAAAAGTTGTTCTAGAAATTATTGTAAATTGTTTATTAAAATCTAAAAACTCCCTTCCAACTTTTGTAGTTAATTTATTATCATCAACTCCATTTAAAAAAATATTTTTTGAACCATTTAAAGTATAAAGAGAGTTTAAATAAGATTGTAAAAACTTTGCATAACTATTTGAAAATCTAAAGCTAAAAGTTAATTCATAAGATGGTAAATCTATTTTATTAAGTGCATTTGAAGCATATCTAAAACTATAAATTTGTTGAAAACTATCTCCAACATATATTTTTCTACATTTTTGATTCTCAATTATTCCTATCATCACATCGCTTATATCTTGTGCTTCATCAATTAAAATTAAATCATAATTGAGATTTGAAGATATTTTTTTATTAAGATAGAACATTTTTAGATAAAAGTCATGAATAGCATCTATTTTTCCTAACTTCATAGAGCTAAGAGTTAGTTTTAAATGTTCTAAAAGTTTTTTCTCTTTTTTATTTAAAATATCTAAGATTTTTACCCCAAAATCATTTTGCTTTTTAAACTCTTCAAGTAGTTTTAAATCAAGCTCTATTAAATTTGAATTACAGTAAAAATTTATAAGGTTTTTTAAAATAGTTGTATATTCTAAACTAGGGTAGTAGCTCTTTTTATTATCTTGAAATTCATGATTTATGATTAGTTTTTCTAGGATATTTGTTTTTAATTCAGGTGTTAGTTTGTATTTGTAAGCTTCTGTTTTATTGTATGCTAAAGAGTGAATTGTACTTATATGAAGATTTGGTAAATGATAATCTTTTAATTTTTCATTTAGAGCAATTTGTAAAGATTTATTATAAGCTAAATACAAAATTTTTAAGTTTGAATTTTTTTTTGCATACTCAAGAAGAGTTGTTGTTTTGCCACTTCCTGCAACTGCATTTATTTTAAATGAGTCTAATGAACTATTTACAATCTCTTCTTGCTCTGCAGTTAATAACACTTATATAAATACTCTATAAAATAAAAGATTATTCAAAATCTAAAGTTGTTTGAATCTGTCCGTTACTTCCAAACTCACTGTCAATATCAAGAGCTATTTGTTTAAAATCAACCCCATTTATCTCTTTTAAGCCTTTTAAAATCTCTTTTTTACCACTGATTAGCTCTTTACTTTTTATTCCATGAGATATTGATAAAGATGCTTCAACAAAAGCAGATAATTTATCACACTGTTTAAGAGCTAAACCATCTATGGCTTCATATTTATCAAGATTATACTTATTTATATCATCAACTTCTGTGATATTCCCATCTATTTTTACTTTATTTGCAAACTCCTCTTTTATCCCTTTTGAAATCCCTAGAATATAAGAGAACTCTTCTTGGATATTTATAGGAATATTTGGCAAAATATCATCTTCTATTTTTGCAACTTCATATTCGGCAATTATCTCTGAAAGTTCATCTACACTATATTTTACAGGGCTTATAATATCTCTTGTTAAAGCTTCTGGTAAATCATGAAATAGTGCTGTAAAAAAATTGTTTTGTAATCTTTTGTCACAAGCTTTTACTTCTAAAGAGTAAAAATATGAAAATAGGGCAACTGTTAGCATATGTCCTAAAACTGAAGTTTCAGGAATTCTTGGAGTTTGAGCCCATCTTTTTTGAAATCTCAATCTTCCACTTAAATCTACTATTTTTGCTAATTTTTTATTTAGAGCTATTTTTCTTACTCCAATTAGCTCATAATAATCTTCAATTTCAGCATCAACAGCTTTTTTAACTTCCTCTATATCGCTTAAGAATTGACTTGTTTGATAAACTATTGAAAATTCCCATTTTGTAGATAAATATGAAGCTGCTTTTAATATAAATCTCTCTTTTTTATACATATTTGGATCATTTAAAAATTCTTCAAATTTTTGTAAAAAGTTTCCATTCTCAATATTTTCTATAGAGCTTTTTAGTTTACCTACAACCCAAGTGTTAATCTCTTTTGATTTTTGTTGTAAAGCTTTTCTAAAAACATCAGGTCTAATATCTGTAACAACAACTCTTCTTAAAAACTCAAAAATTCCAGCTTCTATTAGATGTGTAAAATTTATATCATCTTCAAGTTTTGCTATAAAATAAGCAATTATAAATTTATGTGCTTGTTTGTCAAGTTCTACTAAATCAACCATTCTTGGATAATCATTCCACCTTTGAATAGATGCACTTGAAAATATATATTCGATAATTTTTGGATTTATCAATTTTCATCCTTATTGATTTTTTTATCATCACTCTTTTTTTTGTTACTATCAAAAAACATAAGTTTTTTCCCAATCAACATAGCTGCAACAATTGCAGTCATCATCAAATAAACTTGCCAATCAGCCATAATATTTTCCTTGTATATAAAATTAAATTATGCTCTACAATTTCCAATTTTACTTAAAGCGTTTATTTTTTCAACCCTTTGTGTATGTCGTCCCTCTTCAAATTCTGCTTTATCCCAAGCTTTTATAATAGCTTCAATCATACCTTCACCGCTTACTCTTTCACCCAAGCAAAGTACATTTGCATCATTGTGTTTTCTAGCCATTCTTGCACTGTATTCATTGTGACAAAGAGCTGCTCTTATTCCATCAAATTTATTTGCAGCCATACTCATTCCAATTCCACTTCCACAAATTAAAATACCCATTGAACCACTATTTTCTAAAACTTTTTTGCAAACTTTTGCTGCAAAATCAGGATAATCAACTCTATCTTTATTATATGGACCTAAATCTTCAACTTCATGTCCTCTTTGCTCAAACAAATCTTTTACAAATGCTTTTATTTCAATTCCAGCATGATCTGCACCGATAAAATATTTCATTAATAAATTCCTTCCTCATGCTTAATTTCAGCTGTTGTATCAATATCTTTTTCTAAACTTTCAACAGTTCTAAAAACTCTATCCCATCTAATTTTATAATCATCATCCCAAGAAAAATAGATAAACCAAGGTTTTCCAACTATATATTTATAAGGTACACTTCCCCAAAACCTTGAATCATTTGAGTGGTCACGATTGTCTCCCATCATAAATGTTTCATCTTCTGGTATAACAATCTCTTGCATATCAAATAGTTCTTTTGGAGCTATTAGATTTCTAGTGACATTTGGATCGTTATGAATTCCTTTATGCTCTTTTTCGTATGGACTTACAACAAAAAGTTTTCCATCTATATCAATAGTTTCATAATCTTTAAATTCAGTTTTTACAAAATCATTTCCCTCTTTAGGGTGAAGATATAAAATTTTATTTTTTAAAAATATAGTGTCTCCACTTGTAGCTACTGCTCTTTTTACATAGTGAATATCTGGATCATGAGGATATCTAAATACTACGATATCACCTCTTTTTGGTCTCTCACCTTCTATTAAATGTCCATTTCCTTTAAAATCTGGTAAAACTTTTACTTCAATCCAAGGAATTGTAGGAGTTGGAACTCCATATGCGAATTTTTTAACAAAAAGCATATCACCTATTAAAAGTGTATTTTTCATACTTCCGCTAGGAATTACAAAGGCTTGAGCAACAAAAAATATAATTGTAAGTACAATTACTATTGTACCAGTCCAAGATGATGACCAGTTATAAATCTTTTTTAACATCTATTTTGTTTCTCTTTTATCTCTTAAGTTTGCAGCTTTTATTGTATTTTTTAAAAGCATTGCAATTGTCATCGGTCCTACTCCACCTGGAACTGGTGTTAGGTGTGAACATTTGTTTTTAAGTCCTTCAAAATCAGCATCACCAACAAGTTTACCAGTATCAAGTCTATTAATTCCTACATCAATAACAACAGCACCATCTTTAACCATATCTTCTTTTAGTAGATATGGAACACCAACAGCAATAATTACAATATCAGCTTTTGAAGTGTGAGCTTTTAAATCTTTTGTTCTACTATTACAAACTGTAACTGTTGCTTTTTTATTTATTAAAAGTGATGCCATAGGTTTTCCAACAATATCGCTACTTCCAATAACTACAACATCTTTTCCACTTAATTCAATATTATGCTCTTCAAACATTCTCATAACACCAAATGGAGTTGCTGGTAAGAAAGAATCAAGATTAGAAACCATTCTTCCAACATTGTATGGATGGAAACCATCAACATCTTTTAATGGATTTATAGCTTCTAAAACAGTTGTTGTATCTATATGTTTTGGAAGTGGAAGTTGTACTAAAATACCATCAAGTTTTGGATTATTGTTCATCATATTTATAGTTTCAAGTAACTCTTCTTGTGTAATACTCTCTGGCATTTCATGCACAACTGAATAAATTCCAGCATCTTTACAAGCCTTTGCTTTACTTGCAACATAAGTTGCACTTGCTGCATCATTTCCTACAAGAATAACTGCAAGTCCTGGAGTTATATTTTTCTCTTTTACAATTTGAGTAACTTCAACTTTTACCTCTTCTTTTATCTTTGCTGATAAAATTTTCCCATCTAGTAGTACCATTTTTTTACCTTATAATTAAGTTATTTAAATTTTTTAGATTTGATTGTATCTAAAATTGAATTAAAATATTTTTTAGCATATTGAGATATCTTATTGCTTACAAATATAACTTATAATTTAACCTAATATTTAGTAAATTTTAAATATAATCCGCGTTCAATTTAAAATTAAAACAAAGGACTAAAATGTTAGAGGGTATCGTAAGAGATAGTATAACTAAACCAGCTGTAAAAGCTTTAAGAAAAGATGGATATTTAATTGCAAATATCTATGGAAAAGGTATGGAGAACATATCTGCAGCATTTAAAAGAAATGAGTATATCAAATATTTAAAAAATAAAACTACTCTTGCTTTTGATATTAAAGTAGATGGAAAAGTTTTAAGTGTAGTTGTAAAAGAGTACCAAAAATGCCCTATTACTTCTGATTTATTGCATGTTGATTTAATGGTTGCTCAAAAAGGTGTTAGAGCTTCATATTTTATCCCAGTTGTAGCAACAGGAAGTGCAAAAGGTCTTAAAAATAAAGGTCTTTTAATGTTACATACTAGAAGAATTCCAGTTAAATGTACAATTGAAAATTTACCAAATAACATCACTTTAGATGTTACAAATTTGGATACAGGAGATAATATTCTTTTAAGAGATATTACACTTCCAGAAAATGTTGATTGTTATTTAGACCCACGAGTTCCAATCGTTGGTGTAATTAAAGCTAAATAATTAAAACCTATGTATTTAATTGTTGGTCTTGGAAATATTGGTGAAAAATACCAAAATACAAGACACAACATTGGATTTTTAGTCGTAGATTTTATGACTAAAAATCTTAATACTACTTCTATAAATAACTCAAACTTTCAATCAACTCTTTTAAAAGCAGGATATAATCTATTTTCTAAACCAACTACATATATGAATAATTCAGGAATTGCTGTAAAAAATATTATGGATTACTATAAAGTTGATTTAGAAAATATTATTATTATTCATGATGATATAGATTTACCTTTTGGAACTGTGAAATTCAAAATAGGTGGAGGTCATGGTGGGCACAATGGTTTGAAATCTCTTGATAGCCATATTACAAAAGAGTATATAAGAGTTAGAGTTGGAATTGGAAAACCAAAAGATAAAGAAGATGTTGCAAACTATGTTTTAAGTGATTTTAGTAAAGCAGAGTTTGAAGAGTTAAATAACAAAATCATTCCACATGTTGCTTCTTGTGTTGAAGCTTTAAAAGAGCTTAGTATTGATGAAGTTAAGGCTAAATTTACATTAAAGCAGTCTATATGAGTATTTTAACAAAATATATAATTGAAAAGTATCTTAAAAACTTTATTATAATTTTACTATCTTTAGAGATATTTTTTGTGGGAATTGACTTTTTACAAAATTTTAAATCTATACCTCAATCAGCAAACTTACAGTTGTTATATATCTTTTATAATGCATTTTTTACACTAACTTTAACTCTTCCTCTTTCAATTGTTTTTGCTTGGATTTCAACTTTAATAACATTTATTAAAAATAATGAGTATGTTGCATTTTACTCTTTAGGAGCTGGAAGAAGAGATATATTTTTACCTATATTATCTTTAGGTTTAATATTTTTAGTAGTTTTAATATTTTTGCAAATGACACCTTTGGCATACTCTTATGAACAAAAAAAGAAGATTTTAGATAATGAGTACTTCTCAAGTACAAAAAGTGATATATTTTTGAAATATAATGATAATTTTGTCTATTTTCAAAAGCTTTTTCCTCTTGAAAAAAGAGCAGAAAATATACATATTTTTAAAGTAGATGGAAAAGATGTAGTTGAAACAATTGTTGCACAAAAAGCATATTTTCAAAATAATAAATGGTATATTGTAGATGCAAAGATTACTACAAAACCAAAAGAGCTTGATATGAACTCTAAACTTACAATAAAGTATGAAAAATTTTTAAATACATTAGATGGATTTCAACCAAAGATATTGGATAATGTATATGAAGCAAGAAATGATTCTTCATTGTTAGATGCTATAAATGCTATGTTTTTATTAGAAAAACAAGGTGTAAACACTTCAAAAATAAGAGGAAATATATATAATCAGCTATTTGTTCCATTTTTTATAATTCCACTTCTTTTTTTAGTATTTGCATATAGTTCTTTGAATAGTAGATTTTTTAGATTAGGAATTTTTGTATCTTTTGGTATTTTTGGAACTTTAATTGTTTGGGGAGTTTTTTTCTTTTTATTTAAAATTACAAGTTCTGGTGTTTTAAATCCAGAGCTATCTTTATTATTACCTTTAATTATTTGGTTTATAGCAGCCATCTATGTTTATCAATCTAGAATAAAAACTATATAGGATTTAAAATAATGAGTCATACAAAAACTTATGGAATAGTTCCATATATTGTAACAAAAAAAGGTGTTAAAATTCTTTTGTGTTTAGATGTTGCAAGCAATAATAAATGGGGATGTCTAAAAGGTACAAAAGTAAAAAATGAGACTGCTTTTATGTGTGCAAAAAGAGAGTTCTTTGAAGAGAGTTCAATCTCTATAGATATTGAACTTTTTGAAGAGTATTTTGAGCAGATAAATCAAGAAAAAGATATTGGAGTTTGGCTTGTAAACTCTTCAAATATTGAAAATATGGATAGATATTTCAATGGAAATACTTTAAAAAGTGAATATCTCTCTTGGGAAAATTCAAAAGTAAAATTCTTTTCATTAAAAAAGCTTCCAAAGATAAAGTCAATGCAAAAAAAATTAGTATCAGAGATTAAGGATTTTTTAGAAAGTAAGAATCTATTCCATTAGCAATACCATTTGCAAGTACTTGCTGATAATCTTTATCATATAATCTTTTACTTTCAACAGGATGAGATATAAATCCTAGCTCAATAAGAATAGATGGCATTTGAGCACCAACTAAAACCCAAAATGGTCCCTCTTTTACACCTGTATCTCTTACATCTTTATATTTTGTTCTAGCTGCTTGTAAAAGCCCTGATTGAACATCTATTGCAAATTTATGAGAGGCTGTAATTCTTGGACGATTTAAGCTCTCTAAAAATACATTTTTTGAACTTTCACTCATCTCTCTAATATCATCTTTATTTTCTAAAGCAGCAACTTTTTTTGCTCTTTCACTTCTTGCAGGACTTAGAAAAAATGTCTCAATACCGCTTGTACTACTAGCCTTCTCTTTTGGCATAGAGTTTGTATGTATTGAGATAAAAAGGTCAGCATTTTTCTCATTTGCTAAAATAGTTCTATCCATAACTTTAATAAATTTATCAGTTGATCTAGTCAAATATACCTTGTATCCTCTTTGTTTTAATATATTATCAAGATATTTTGCTACTTCTAAATTTATAACTTTTTCATACTCTTTATTTGGTCCAACAGCACCAACATCATCTCCCCCATGCCCTGCATCTATAACTATTGTTTTATTTATAGCATTTTTTGGTGTTGTATTTTGAACTTGATTTGTAACTTTTGTAGGAAGATTAGTTTTACTGTTTGAATCACTACTGTTTTTAGCAACTTCTACTTTTTCACTTTGAGTTTCTAAAACTTCAATAGTTAGCTCATTTGATTTTAAAATATATTTAATTTTAGGATTATTTTTATTTATTAATCTTATTCTTACACTATTTTTATTTTCTGTAGTAATAACTTTATCTATACTATTCAAATTTAGTTTTGTAGGTTCAATATAACTATATTTTCCATTAATATCAAAAATATATTCAAAATTTCCATTTTGCTTAAGAGTAGAATATTTTAAATCTTTTTGTGATATTTTTTTGTTAAACTGGATAGTAATCTTATCTCCACTTGATGAAATAGAACGAATAGAGTTTTTCAAATCAACCATTTCTTGAATATTTGAATTAGGTTCAATTTTTTGTTTTGAAATCTCTTTTATTTGTTCATCTTTTTTTGTTGATTGTTTACTATTTACATCTATTATTAGTTGTCTTTTTGTTATTTTATAAGATGTTTCTGGATTATTATTGCCTGAAATTACAATTCTTAAAACATCAGGTTGAAACTGACCTATTGTAATTTGTTCAACACCCTGAATTGCTAATTTTGTAGCTAAGGCATCTTTAAAATAACCTTTGATATCAAAAACATCTCTATATAAAGGAGAAGGTTTTAGCTCAAAAAATTTAATATCATCTTCTTTTATATCAACATTAAAATCAACTACTATTGAGTTGTTTGAAGTAGTTACATTTTTTATAGAGTATAAAAGATTTGATTGTTTCTCTTTATTTTGCTTATTATTTGAAGAAGTTTGAGCTGACTCTATATTTTTGTTATTTATTACTTTAATACTTTTATTTAAAACAGCTAATTTTTTTTCATCAGGTCTTACATCTTTATTTAACTTTTTCCCTAGTTCAATAATTTTTTTTAAATCATCTATTTTTTGATTGTCATCTTTTCTTAATGAAGATTTTAAAAACTCTATTCTTGCCTCTTTGTACTGCTGTTCCAAGCTAGAGGCAAAAGATATATTGATAATAAGTAGAAGGCAAATAAAGAATTTAGTTAAAATAACTACTCTCCTTTAGTTAATTTTTCCATTAACTCTTTAACAGAGATTATCTTATCAATTTTATATCCATTTGAACCAGAGAAAAATAGACCAGTTTCTACATCACCTTTGTATGCGGCTCCTAATCTATCAGCGATGCAATATCCTACTAGTTTTGCTTCATGACCTCTATTACAAGGTGCAACACAATTTGAGATGCATTGAACTTTTGGTGCAGTATGGTTTTCTATTGAGAATTGAAGATTTGTCTTAACTCCACGTGCAGGAAGACCTACTGGAGAACTCATTAAAACAATATCTTCTTCTTTTGCATTTAGTAAAACATCTTTGAATTTAGGATCAGCATCACACTCAAAAGTTCCTATAAATCTAGTAGCCATTTGAACTCCAGCACAACCAAGAGATATAAACTTATCAATATCTTTTTTATCCCAAATTCCACCAGCTGCAATAACAGGAATATTACCCCAGTTTTTTGCTTCTTCAATAACAGGAGTTATAATATTTTCAAGTTGAAACTCCTCTTTATAACAATCTTCATATTTGAAACCTTGATGACCACCACTTAAAGGTCCTTCAACTATTACAGCATCTGGTATTTTATTGTATCTTTGCCATTTTTTACAAATAAGTTTTAAAGCTCTTGCACTTGATACAATTGGAACAAGTGCAACATCTGGGAAATCTTTTGTAAATTCAGGCATATTTGTTGGAATTCCAGCACCAGTAATTATTATATTAGCACCTGCTTCACATGCATCACGTACAACTCTTCCATAGTCATTTATAGCATATAAAATATTTGCAGCAAGTGGCAAATTTCCACAAATTTTTCTAGCATTATCGAAAATCTCTTTTAAAGCATCTTTACTATAAAAATTTAAAACCTCTTTAGGTTTATCTTTTTTCATAACAATATTTACTTTAGGGCTAAGTTTTTTATAGTATCCTGTACCAACTGCTGAAATTACACCTAAACCGCCTTCAAGACTAACATGTCCAGCTAATTGATCCCAACTTATTCCAACACCCATACCACCTTGAATTATTGGATGTTTTATCTCATATTTTCCTATTTTCACAATTAGCCTCTTCTATTTTATTATTATTTTTGCAAAACTTTTTTTGCCTTTTTGCAAAATGTATTCGCCAGATGTTAAGTTTAACTTATCATCGCTTATTTTCTCTTGATTAATCGATACCGCATTTGAATTTATATCTCTTCTTGCTTGTGAAGTTGAATCAACTAATTTTGAATCTAACATAGCTTGACAAATCCAAATCTCACCTTCAAAAATAAATTCAGGTATATCAGTTGGTATATCTTTTTTGGCAAAAACTTTTTCAAATTCAGCTTTTGCTAAAGCTCCAGCACCAACTCCATGAAATCTATCAACTATCTCAGCTGCTAAATCCTCTTTTACTTTTTTAGGGTGCATTGTTCCATTTTCTACACCTTTTTTTATCTCTTCAATCTCTTTTAAACTTTTACTTGAAAGAAGCTCAAAGTATCTCCACATAAGTTCATCTGAAATTGATAAAACTTTTCCAAACATATCAAAAGGAAGATCTGTAACACCAATATAGTTACCTAATGATTTTGACATCTTTTGAACACCATCAAGACCTTCAAGAATTGGCATCATTAAAACCGCTTGTTGTTTTTTACAGTTATATGCTTTTTGCAAAGTTCTACCCATAAGTAGATTAAATTTTTGATCTGTTCCACCAAGTTCTACATCGCTATTTAAAGCAATTGAGTCATAACCTTGAAGTAGGGGATATAAAAATTCATTTACAGCAATTGGAGTGTTTGAACTATATCTTTTTGAAAAATCATCACGTTCTAACATTCTTGCAACTGTCAAGTTTGAAGCTAAATTTATAAGTCCAGCTGTTCCTAGTTCATTTAACCAAGTACTATTAAAAACAACTTGCGTTTTATTTGGGTCTAAGATTTTGAAAACTTGCTCTTTGTAAGTCTCAGCGTTTGCTAATACATCATCTCTACTTAAAACTTTTCTTGTTTCACTTTTTCCAGTTGGGTCTCCAATAGTTGCAGTAAAATCTCCAATTAGAAATTGAACTACTCCTCCAAATTTTTGAAAAGTTGCTAATTTTTGTATTAAAACTGTATGTCCTAGATGAATATCAGGAGCTGTTGGATCAAATCCTGCTTTTACGTAGAAATTTTCACCTGTTTCAAAATATTTTTTTATTAATTTTGTAATAGCTTCAATATCAATAATCTCAGCAGTTCCTCTTTGAATTTCGTCTATCGCTTCTTTTATTTTATTTTCCATATTTTATTAAACCTTTATTTATTATATGCGTCTTTTTTTGACATAAAATCTATAACTTTTATATTTTTCTCAACAATTTGTCTAACTTCATCTACATTTGAATTATTTATCTCAAACTCTATATCACAATATTGAATATATGAGTGTTTTTGTCGCCCAAAATTACAAGCTAAGATATAAAAATCGCTTTTAGAAAGATATGCTAAAACTTTTGCTAATTCACCTTTTGTATTTGGAATACTTATTAGCATTTTGTATTGAAAAACAGAGTTTTTTGCCCATTCACAATACAACATTTGTTCATTTTCTTTTATTTTAGAATAAGCTTTATCACACATTTTATGGTGAATTATTGCATTGTGAGAGTTTCTAAATGCAATAATATCATCTCCAAATTTTGGATGACAACAGTGGTCAAATGATACAGAATTTATATTAAAGTTAGAATAAATAAGCATATTGTCAAATTTAAACTCTTTTATCTTGCTTGTGAAGATTTTAAATCTTCCCATAATTCCTTTCTCTTTTAATACTTTTTTCTCTACAATTTGTTTTGCATTTTTTAAAAAAGGTAAATTTGTTGGTACCTTATATAGACCTTTTACTGGATAATGTTCTAAAATATCATTATAATATCTAGAAAATATAGTATTTATAATATTTTTTCCAGCAAGTTCATCTATCTCTCTTTGTCTTTGCATACATAAAAATTTTAACTGTTTTTTTGCTCTTGAAGTTTTTACCATATCTATCCAAGAACATCTTATGATTGGTTCATTTCCTAGCTCAATTTGTATAATATCTGTACTTTTTAAAACTGTTAAAAGAGGTTTTTTAATTTTATTTATATAACAAGAAATTGCTTTTTTTCCAACATTTGTATGAACCGCAAAAGCATAATCATAAGCAGTTGAACCAATAGGCAGGATAAAAACTTCACCTTTTGGTGAATAAACTATAATTTCATCGTTAAACAAATTTTCTTTTGTTTCATTATAGAACTCTTCTATGTTGTCATTAGAGAACTCCAAAGATTTTAACCAATTAAGATTTGAACTTGAAGAGCTATTTTTTTCTCCATTTTTATATGCCCAGTGAGCTGCTATTCCATACTCTGCAACACTATTCATATCAAATGAACGAATCTGAATCTCATATATTTTTGAATTATAAAAAACTGTTGTATGAATAGTTTTGTAACCATTTTCTTTAGGTGTTGCTATATAATCTTTAAATCTTGAAACTAAAGGTTTAAATTCTAAATGAATATGTCCTAATGCCTTATAGCAATCTATATCGCTTGGAACTAAGATTCTAATTGCAAAAAGATCAAGTACCTCTTCTATAGTAATACCTTTTCTTTGCATTTTTAAATATATTGAATAGTGATGTTTAATTCTTGAGTATATTTTTATCTCATTCTCTTCAAAACCATTTTTTTCTAATAAATTTTTTGTAATAGCAATAAAAGTATTGAAACTAAGCTGCATAGCTTGTTCATTCTCTTTTAAAAAATCATCAATTTTTTTGTACTCATCTGGATAAATATAGAAAAATGCTAAATCTTCTAACTCATTTTTAAGTGTTGAAATACCAAGTCTGTTTGCAATTGGAACATAAACAACCAGAGTCTCTTCAGCTATTCTTCTTTGTTTATGTTGTGGTAAAACAGCAAGAGTAAGCATATTATGAAGTCTATCACAAAGTTTTACTATTAAAACTCGTGGATCATCTATTGATGCTATTAGCATTTTTCTAAATGTAAGTGCTGCTTGAACTATTTTTGTATCGCTTGAATCTTTTGAAGTAATAAAATTTTCTTCTCTAATATCTGCTACTTTTGTAAGACCTTTAACCATATTAGAGACATTTTTACCCCATTTTTCTTCAACAAATTCTAATGTAAAAGGTGTATCTTCTACAACATCATGAAGAAGTGCAGTTGCAATAACATCTTCATCTTTTGAAAAAGTACTAGTTATTGTTGCTACAAGAATTGGATGAACCGAATAGGGTTCACCACTTTTTCTAAATTGACCCTCATGAGCTTCGATAATAAAATCAATAATCTCATTTAGTTTAGGGCTAATATCAATTTGCTTTTCAAGCTCTTTTATTGCCCCTTCAATTGTATTTACTAGTTGTAGCTCTTTGAAGAATAAATTCATAAAATCTACTAAGTAGAGATCTATTTTTTATCAGTAAAACCGTTGATTTTTAGCAATCCACTTGCTATTTCATCAATTGCAATATCTGTATATTTCATTTTTTGAGTATTTTGGCTTAAAAGTGGTTTTGCACCTTTGCTTAATTCATCTGCTCTTTGTCCAACTGCAATTGCTAAAACATATCTATCATTATCAACTTGTTTTAAAGCTCTTGAAATTCTCTCTTCTAATCTTTCCATTTTTAATATCCTTTTTAAAATCTATTTTGAACTATTTAACTATTGAACATTTGCTATAATCGCCTTGTACAATTCTTAGCAAATTTCCTTTTTCATTCATATTTGTAACTGCAATTGGTAGTTTATTATCTTTTGCTAAAGCAATAGCAGTGTCATCCATAACTTTTATATGGTCTTCTAAAGCTCTATCATATGTAAGATTTTCTAATTTTACTGCATCTGCAAATTTCATTGGATCTTTATCATAAACTCCATTAACTTTTGTTGCTTTTATAAGTAAATCTGCACCAATTTCAGTAGCTCTTAGTGTTGCACCTGTATCAGTAGTAAAATATGGATTTCCAGTTCCTGCTCCAAAAATTACAACTCTTCCTTTTTCAAAGTGTCTCATAGCTTTTCTTACAATAAAAGGCTCAGCTATTTCTTCCATTTTAATTGCAGTTTGTAATCTAGCGCTTAAACCTTTGTACTCCAAAGCTTCTTGCATAGCAACACCATTTATTACAGTTCCTAGCATTCCCATATAATCAGCACTTGTTCTTTTAATAACACCATCAGCAGCAGCAGTAACACCACGAATAATATTTCCACCACCAATAACAATAGCAACTTCAACACCATGCTCAACTAAAGTTTTAATCTCTTCAGCTATATAATCTAATATTTTTGTATCAATTCCATATCCTTCAGTTCCAGCTAATGCTTCTCCTGAGAACTTTACAAGAACTCTTTTATTCATCTATTTTATCCTTCAATAATTTTTGCATTTTATCTAAAATATGATTAACAAAAACTTAGTCTGTTTTTTGGCTTTTTACAATTTATTTTTGAGCTTCTAAATCAAATTTGTTGTTTTCTCTTTTCCTCTTCATTTTTCTTTATAAAAATAGCTGATTTTGCCATTAAGTGAGCACCTATTGGTGCTGTTATAAATAAAAACATAGTTATTAAAATCTCATGAAGACTAAGAGTATCTGTTTTAAAGTTAAAGTATATAAAAGATGCTAATAAAATAGATCCAACTCCCAAAGTTGTAGCCTTTGTTGGTGCATGAAGTCTTGTAAAAAAATCAGGTAGTTTTACAAGTCCTATTGATCCAATAAGATTAAAAATGGCTCCAGTTAATATAAGTATTGATACAATAATTTCCAACATTTAAACTCCTTAATCCATAATATCGCCACGAAGTAAATATTTACTAAGTGCAACAGTTCCAACAAATCCCATAACAGCAATTAATAAAGCAGCCTCAAAATATAGATTGTTATTAAGATAGATACTTAAAATTATAAGTAAAGCAATAGCATTTACATAAATTGTATCTAAAGATAAAATTCTATCTGCAACACTAGGACCTGCAACTAATCTATAAATATTTAAAATAATTGAAATAGCAATCATTACAAAGGCTATTTGTATTACTAACTCTAACATTCTTTAAATACCTCCATAAGTGGTGCTTCATATCTTTGTTTAATCTCTTTTATAGTCTCATTCTCATCATCTATTACAAGTCCGTGAATGATTAAATAGGTTTTATCTTCACTTAAATCACAGCTAACAGTTCCTGGAGTTAAAGAGATTGTACTTGCAAGTGTACTAATTGCTAAAGGGTGTTTAATATCTAAAGGGAGATTAAAAAACTTAGGTTTTAATTTATCATTTGAATCCATAACTTGTCTAGCAACAGTTAAATTAGCAACTATAATATCATAAGCTACAATAATCACAAATTTAAAAAGAGTAAAAAAAGAGCCTATATAAACCCTTCTTTGCCAAAAACTTGATGTAAACCAAGGTATTAAAATTGCTAATACAATTCCCAAAACAATATGTCCAGCAGCTACTGTATTATTTAGTAGTAACCAAATAATAACAAGCATAAAAGATAAAATTGGATGAGGCAAAAAACTATTTGTATCTTTCATATTAAAGCTCCCCATTTGGATTTAAAACAGTCGATATATAACTATTTGTATCAACTAAATTTGAAGCTATATTTTCTGTTATTTGTGTAATATTATTTGCAAAAAGTACCAAAATAATAGTAAATGAAAATAGATAAACAATAGATGATAAAGTTGATTTTGATAATTTATAATTTGACTCTTCTTCATTTGCTCTTGTATCATAAAATATATTTGTTCCACTTCTTGCTAAAGATACAATAACCAATAGACTACTTAATAAAACAGTAGTTAATATTAAAGCTGTTTGTGTATGATTTATTGAAGATTTTAGAATCATAATTTTCCCAAAAAAACCACTAAAAGGTGGAAGTCCAGCTATGGCAATAGCAAATATAAAAAATATACTTCCTATTAGTATTGCATTTTTAAAAATAGGCATTTTAGGTCTTAAAGATGTGCTATTTCTTGCTTTTAAAATAACATCAGCTAATAAGAAAAATCCACCTGCAACAAAAGTTGAGTGAATCATATAAAATATTGCTCCACTTAATGCCTCTTTTGAATTTATTCCAATAGCTATTAAAATAATACTAACAGATAATAAAACTAAATAAGATATTTGAGTTTTAAGCTCTTTTGAACTTAAAACTCCAAAAGTTGCTAAAACTAAAGTTATAAGTCCAATATATAAAACCCAAGGAGTGTAGTAAAATGCTAATTCATTTGCATTTTGTCCAAAAATAGTTCCATGAACTCTTATGATTGAATAAATTCCAACTTTTGTCATAATAGCAAATAAAGCAGCAACTGGAGCGCTTGTTTTTCCATATGCATTTGGTAGCCAAAAATATAGAGGGAACATAGCAGCTTTTAATCCAAAAACAATCAAAAGTAGAAGTCCAGCAGATGCTACAACACTAACATTTTCAGGAGTTAATTGAGCTACTTTTTGAGATAAATCAGCAATATTTAAAGTTCCTAATATTCCATATAAAGTTCCAACTGCAAATAAAAACAGAGTTGAACCAACAAGATTGATTACAACATAATGAAGTCCAGCTTTTACTCTTCCTTCACCTTTTGCATGAAGAAGTAGGCTATAACTAGCAAGAAGTAAAATTTCAAAGAAAACAAAAAGATTAAATAGATCTCCTGTTAAAAAAGCACCATTTAATCCAAAAAGTTGCAATTGAAAAAGTGGATGAAAGTGAGCACCTTTTTTATCAATACCTTCACTAATTGCATACCAAAGTGCTCCAAAAGCTAAAAGAGAAGTTACAAGTACCATTAAAATTGAGAATTGATCAAGCACTAAAACAATTCCAAATGGAGCTTCCCAATTTCCTAAACTATATACAAAAATATCATTTGATAAAGTTTTTGTAAATGCAAAAATTGAGACTAAAATTATTATAAAAACAGATATTAAAGAGAAAATCTCTTGAGTTTTAAGTCCAAATCTTTTAATTAAAAGTAGTGTAAATCCAGCAATTAAAGGAATAATTACAGGTAAAATAGGAGTATGAATCATATTTTTTCTCCTTTATCTAAGCTCTTTTTTCCATCTACATGATCACTTTTTAACTCACCATAAGCTTTTAGTGATAATACAATTACAAAAGCTGTCATTCCAAAGCTAATTACAATTGCTGTTAGAACTAAAGCTTGAGGAAGAGGGTCTGCATAGCTTGAAGCACCATCTTGAATAATTGCAGGAACATTCAAACTTAATCTTCCCATAGCAAACAAAAATAGATTAACAGCATAAGCTAATAAAGTTAGACCTAAAACTACAGGATATGTTCTAGCTCTTAGTGTTAAAAAAACACCAACTCCACATAAAACTGCTATTATTAAAGCTAGTAATATTTCCATTAGTTTTTATCCTTTTTCTCTTCTAATTTTTTAGTAATATTGTGAGAATTTTTGCTTAGTTGTCCCAATTGAACCAATATTAAAACAGTAGAACCAACAACAACTAAAAATACTCCTAAATCAAAAGCAATAGCACTTGCTACTTCAAACTCTCCAACTATTGGCCAATTTAAGTGAGAGAATGCTGATGTTAAAAATGGATAATCTATAAACATTGATATAACACCTGTTAAAGTTGCTATTAATAATCCATATGCAATTAAACTATCATTTTGAAATTTTAATCTACTTTTTGTCCACTCAATTCCATTTGCTAAGTATTGAACAATTAATGCAACTGCTGCTATAAGTCCTGCAATAAACCCACCACCTGGAAGATTATGCCCTCTTAGAAATATATAAACAGATACCATTAACATTAAAGGTAGAACCATTCTTGTAAGAGTTTGCATCATAAGTGGATGTTTATCTTCACTCCAAACAAAACCTTCTTGATTGTTATTTGGTGTATTTAGATTTAAACCTTGAATCATTGCAAAGATTCCAATACCAGCAAGTGCTAAAACTGTAATCTCTCCTAATGTATCAAAGCCTCTAAAATCAACTAAAATAACATTTACAACATTTGTTCCACCACCGCCACTTACAGAGTTTTCTATAAAAAAGTCTGCAATAGTTAAGTACTCTTTGCTTAAAACTGCTAAAGTTAAGATAAAGACAGCAACTGCTACTAAAATTGATATTATTAAATCCCTTGAAATTCTAAGATTTGAAGACTCTCTTGGAGTTGTTTGAGGAAGATAGTATAGTGCTAAAAGAATTAAAACAATAGTTACAACTTCAACGCTTAGTTGTGTTAAAGCTAAATCAGGAGCTGAAAACTTAATAAAAATTAGTGAAACTATTAATCCAACAACTCCAATTATAATCAGTGCTAAAAGCCTTTTATGATGTAAAAATGCAGTTGCAAAAGTTGCAAAAATTAAAATAGCAGTCATAATTAAACTTATAGTATCAATTTCTAAAAACTCTTTGTTTCCAAATAAAGGTGAGTCTCCATAAGTAAATCCAGCAACTCCAATTATTAAAGAGGCTACAATAAACCAAGCAATCATACCTTGAAGAGAGCTTTTATCAAAAATAGATGTAACTTTATTTGATAGTTTAAAAATAGATTCAACTAATAGATAAAAAGGGACTCTTGCATCAATTTTTTCAAAATATTTTTCAAAAATAGCTGTTGTTTTCTCTCTTTTTGTATATAGAAAAATTCCCAAAATAAATGCAATTATACTCATAATAAGTGGAGCGTTAAAACCATGCCAAATAGCTAAAGAGTACTCTGGAAGAGTAGTTTGAAGAGAACCCATAACAGCAGTTGCTAAAAGAGGAGCAATAGTCAAAGCTGGAACTGTTCCAACTAAAAAACATATAATTACTAATAAATCAACAGGAATTTTCATAAATCTTGGTGGTTCGTGAGGAGTTTTTGGTAATTTTTTTGTTTTTCCATTGAAAAATATATTATGAACAAATTTTAAAGAGTAAGCAACAGAAAATATTCCAGCAATTGTTGCTAAAATTGGAATTAAAATTCCAATACTTAGTGTATTTATATCTAAAGCTCTCTCAAAAAACATCTCTTTTGATAAAAATCCATTTAAAAGTGGAACTCCAGCCATTGAAGCTGCTGCTATCATAGCCAAAGTTGCAGTATGAGGCATAAATGCCCAAAGACCACTTAATTTTCTTAAATCTCTAGTTCCTGTTTCATGATCAACAATACCAGCAACCATAAAAAGTGATGCTTTAAATGTTGCGTGATTCATAATATGAAATATAGCTGCAACAACGCTAAGTGGAGTAGAAAATCCAAATAAAAGAGTTATTAATCCAAGATGACTTATTGTTGAATATGCCAATAAACCTTTAATATCATGTTTAAACATTGCTGTAAATGCACCAATTAAAAGTGTGGCAAGACCTGCAAATGTAACTAAAAATATCCATTCAGTTGTACCACTTAAAGATGGATATAATCTTGCTAATAAAAATATTCCAGCTTTTACCATTGTTGCTGAGTGTAAATATGCAGAAACTGGTGTTGGAGCTGCCATTGCGTGAGGTAACCAAAAATGAAATGGAAATTGCGCTGATTTTGTAAAAACTCCAAGTAAAATAAGAATAATTATAGGAGTATATAAAGGGCTACTTTTTATTAAATCACCACTTACTAAAATATCACTTAGATTGTAACTGTCAACAATATGTCCAAGTAGCAATACACCAGCAAGCATAGCTAAACCACCAGCTCCTGTTATTGTAAGTGCCATTTTAGCACCTTCTCGACCCTCTTTTTTATGTTGCCAATAACTAATTAATAAAAAAGATGATAAAGATGTTAACTCCCAAAATACAACCATTTGGATTATGTTTTCAGATAGAACAATTCCAAGCATTGAACCCATAAAAAGAAGTAAATAAGAGTAGAATCTTCCCATACAATCTTTTGTGCTTATATAGTATCTTGCATAAATTATTATTAAAAGTCCAATTCCAAGAATTAAGCATGAAAATAGAAGGCTAAGACCATCTAATCTAAAAGCAAAATCCAAACCAATTGACTCTATCCAAGACCATGATTGAATAGTTGTAATACCAGCAAATGGAAGTTTTATATAAAAAAGAAGAACTAAAAAAGCCATAATAGTAGCAGCTGCAGAACTCCAAGCAGCCGCAAGGCGATTATATTTTGCCAAGTATGCAACTATTGGAGCTGCTAAAAATGGTAAAAGGGCAACTATGGCTAAGCCAAATGTTTCAATCATTTTGTACCTTTTAAAATTTTGAATAAGTTTTCTATTCTAACTTATTTTTTATAAATTTTTCTAAATTAATTATTCAGACAGTCGCAGCATAAGCCTTTTATAATGATAGTATCAATTTGATGATTATCAAGTTTCATTTCTATCTCTTTATGAATACACTCTATTTTTGAACATGAAGAACAGATGAAGTGAGAGTGTGCAACTCTTTTTATTTCAAAATATCTTTTTTTATCATTTGACTCAAAAGAGTTTATAAGATTTTCTTCTTCAAAAATCGTGATATTTCTGTAAAAAGTTGCTTTATCCATAGATATTTTATCTTTTATATCTTCATAACTTAATGGTTTACTTGAGTTTATAAGTATATCCAAGATAGATTTTCTGGCACTTGTAAGTTTTATATTTGAAAAATTTTCTTTTATCATAAATTTATTCTAACTAAAATTTAATTAAGTGCTACTAAGTTGCATTAAAGAATAAAAAGTTTAGAATGTCAAAAAAATTTGCAACCTAGTTGCATAATATATTAAATACAAAGGATAAATATGAGAAATTATTTACTAATTTTTATGTTGTTTACAACAATTTTATTTGCTTCAAAGCAGGAGTTAACAGTTACAATTTTACCACAAAAGTATTTTGTAGAAAAAATAGTAAAAGATAAGTTTGATATTAATGTTATGGTAAAACCAGGTAGTTCTCCTCACAATTTTGAGCCAAAAGCATCTCAAATGAAATCTTTAGGTAATTCAAAAGCATATTTTATGATAGGAGAACCTAGTGAAAAAGCTTGGATTAAGAGATTTAAACAAAATGCAAAAAGTACAATTTTTGTTGATACAACTATTGGAGTAGAAAAAATTGCTATGGTTGAACACACTCATCATGATGAAGAAGATGAGCACAAAAAACATAATCATTCTAATCATAAACATGAAGATAAAAATGGACACTCTCATGAAGATGATGGACTTGATCCACATATTTGGTTAGACCCAATAAGTGTAAAAATTCAAGCAAAAAATATTTATGAAGCAATGGTTAAAATAGATGAAGAAAATAGTGATTTTTATAAAGCTAATTATGAAGAGTTTGTAAAAGAGCTAGATAATTTGGATAATGAGATAAAAAATATATTAAAACCTTATAAAGACTCTGCTTTTATGGTATTTCATCCATCTTGGGGATATTTTGCTGCAAGATATGATATTGAGCAAATATCTATTGAGATTGAAGGGAAAGAGCCAAAACCAAATGAGTTACTTCAGTTAGTAGAAGAAGCAAAAAAACATAATATAAAAATAGTATTTGTAGCACCTCAATTTTCACAAAAAAGTGCAAAAACAATTTCACAAAATGTTGGTGCAAATGTAGTATCTATAAATCCATTAAGTGATGATTGGTACAATAATATGCTTTTTGTAGCAAACGAGATTGCAAAAAGTTATAAATAATTTTAAAAAATAGAGCTTAAATTAAGCTCTATTTTAAATATTTCTTTATTCATCACTATAAACACAAACATTAAAATCTTTTACAAGTCCATCTTCTAGCACACAATGTTTATGAAAAAACTCTTTTATATAAGGTTTATTGCAGTGAAGCTCAAAAGCCTCTTTTGATTCCCAAATTTCATTAAATACTATTGGAAAGCTTTTTCCAGTTGCATTTGGATGAGTTATATGTTTTGTAACAATATATTGAATACAACCATCTTCTCTTATAGTTTGTGGTTCTAAAGATTGTAATACTTTAAATAACTCTTCATTTAAACCATCTTTTGCTTCAAATGAAGCTATACAATAAACTCTTTTTGACATAATTTTTCCTTTTTTATAAATCTAATTGCTTTATCATATGATAAAAGTTACTTCCTGAAACTTTTAGAATTTCATTATCTTTAAATCCTAATCTTTCATACAAAGCTTTTGCTTTTGGATTTTCAAAATCAACTAAAAGTGAGAGTTTTTTAAAATCTAACTCTTTTGCTTTTTGTTCAGCAAAACTAAATAACTCTTTTGCTATTCCTCTTCCTTGAAAGCTAGGACTTACACTAACTGTATCTATATAAAATTCATCTTTAAAACACTCTTTTTCAAATGAATCTAAAAAAATATTTTTTCTTCTTAAGTGCTCAAGCATTGGCTTATCTAGTTTTTCTACATCATTTGAACTATAAGCTAGTAAAATACCAACATTTTGATTATCTATAATATAAGTATAAATATTGTTATAACTAAGCCTACAAACATCCATTTTTATATAATAATCCAAAGTTTCTAAAATTTTTTTATCTTCATTTTCACCAGTTAAAGTATTTGCAACACTGTGAATTGCATCATAAATAAGTGTTGAAATATTATTAATATTTTTTTTATCTGCTTGTTTTATCATCTATTTTTTAAACCTTAAATAGTATTTAATTTCTCAAACTCTTTTTTTATCTCTTCTATATTTTCTACTCCAACAGATATTCTAAGAAGATTTATAGGAAGATTTATTTTTTCTAAAAACTCTTTACCCTCTTTACTTACTATTAAATCATAGTGTGCCAGATATGTATAAGGCATTAAAAGTGTAAATTCAGTTCCAAGGCTTGGACCTTTTGGAAAGTTTAAACTATCATAAACTTTTTGAAAATCTTTTTTAAAAGTGATTGATATTATTCCACATAGACTATTTTCATCAATCATAAGTTTTTCATAATTCTCTTTATATTTTGGACTTAAACAGTAAAAAATTTCATCTATATAAGATGATTTTTGAAAATATTCGACTAACTTTTTTGTATTTGAAGATATTTTTTTAACTCTAGTTTTATAACCTTGTATCTCTAAAGCCAATCTTTGAATATCTTTTATATATGGTTCATCACAGTGTTTAAAAAACTCTTGTGAAATATGTGAGATTTTTGAGTTTTTATTTAAAATAATTGCACCCATTAAAACATCTGCATTTCCACAAGCAAATTTTGTCAATGATTCAACATAAATATCAGCATAAGAGTTTAAATTAAGATTATATGGTGTTGCAAAAGTAGAGTCTATAACCAAAGGAATATTATAACTATCACAAAGATTTTTAAGTTTTTCTAAATCAACTGTTTGCACAAGTGGATTTGTAGGAATTTCTGTAACGATTGCTGAAACTTTTAATCCATTTTCTTTTAAAAAATTCTCCAAGTTATCAAGATTTGTAACATCATAAAATATTTTACTCTCTTCAAAATAGTGATTTACAATATTCATAGTATCAAGATATAGCCATCCTAGTTGAACTAAAATAGTTCTTCCATTTTTTGCTTGAATATTCTTAATTCCTTTTAAAACACAATACATTGCATTCATTCCTGAAGGAGTTAAAGATATGTTTTTCTGGGGTTGATTATAGGCATTTGATAAAGTTGAAATTAGAATATCTTTTGCTTTTGTTTTCTCTTCTAGCTCTTCTTTGTGAATATTTGAAATTTTTCCAAGATTATATAGATAATCTTCAGCTAATCTTGAAGATAAATTGTACCCAACATGTTGAATAAATTTTAAAACTTTTTGGTACTGTCTTCCTTTTAAAACCATAATTACACCAAAATCTTCATCAATATCTATTGGATTATTTATATAAAATCTAGAGCTTACAACTTTTACTGCCTTTTTGCTGCTAAGAAGAATAAGTTCATAATTATCACTAACTTTATATTTTGATTTTAAATAAATTGCTAGTTTTTTAAGATAAGGATGAACTATAAATCTAGGATATGCAACTGTTATTTTTTCTAAAATCTGCGGTGTTTGTTCTTCATAATCAATTACATCTTGAAGTGTTGGCATAGATGTAGAAACTGCATGAATATTATTTACTGGTAAAGTCTCACCACAAATAATTGGTTTAAAAATAGACTCTTTTATCATTTTATAGCTTCTAATAAATCCTCTTTTAAATCTTTTAAATCTTCAAATCCAATAGAAAATCGCACCGTACTATCAGATATTCCAATTGCCTTTAATTCCTCTTTTGAAAAAGATGCATGAGATATTTTAGAAGGTATTTCAACTCTACTATCAGCACTTCCAAAAGAGCATTTTTCTCCAAATATTTTTGCATTTTCTATAAATTTTTCTGCTAGTTCTACACTTTTAAAATCAGCACAAAAAACACTAGGAATTATCTTCATCTGTTTTTTTGCTAAAGCTCTTTGTGGATGTGATTTAAGTGCTGGAAATGTAACTTTTTCTATAAAATCTTGTTTTTCAAGCCATTTAGCAAATTTTTTTGCTAATTTTTCGCTTGCTTTCATTCTAACTTTTAGGCTACTAATTCCAAGTGATATTAGATGAACATCAAGAGGATTTTGGTTTCTTCCTAAAGCATTTGAGTAGTAGTGAAGTTTTTCTGAGTTCTCTTTAGTTTTTGCAACAATAGCACCTGCAATTACGCTTCCGTGACCACTTATAAATTTAGTTGTAGAAAAGAGTGAAAAATCAGCTCCTAAATCAAGAGGTTTTTGACTAATAAAAGTTGCAAGTGAGTTATCAACTGCAAAAAGAGAATTGTGTGCTTTACAAAGTTTAGATATCTCTTTTAAATCTATTATTTTTAAGCCTGGATTTGTAGGACTTTCACAAAGAACTAAATCTATATTATTAGTTTTTAAAATATGTTCAACCATATTTAAATCTGTAAAATCTGTAAAGTTTACATTAATATTGTATTTTTCTTTAAAAACTTTTAAAAGCCTAAATGTTCCACCATAACAATCAGCTTCAACTAAAATAGATGAATTTGCTTTTAAAACAGTTTCAAAAAGAAGTGAAACAGCTGCTATTCCTGTGTGAGTACAAACAGCTCCATATCCATTTTCAGCAAAAGCAAAAAAGTTTTCAAGTGTAGCTCTTGTAGGATTATCGCTTCTTGTATAATCATATATTTTATCGCCATTTTGGTTTTTTAAATCAAAAGTTGCTGTGTTGTATATTGGAAAGTGTGAAGAGTTTGTAGGCTCTTTAAAAGGTGCAAAATCTTTTAAATGACAAAGCATAGTTTCTAAACTTTTATTCATAAAAATCCTTAAATTGGCTAATTTTTGGGAAATTGTACCCAAATAAATTTAATCTTATTTGATACAAAAATTTGCTATAAATTTATATGAAATTTTATTTATATAAAAGGATAAGAGATGCTTAGAAGTATATTATTATTAATATTTATAATATTTTTTCAAGGATGTGCAACTTGGAGTGGAGTAAAACAAGATAGTAAAACAGCTTGGCAAGCTACAAAAGATACAACAACTGAAGTTGTAAAAGATGTAAAAAAATCAATTCACGAAGCAACGGAGGATTAAATACTATTCAACTTCTCTAACTCTTAAAAATGAAGCGAATTTTGGTTTACCATTTTTTGTTAAACCATAATATTTGAAAGTTACAAACTGCCCAATTTTTGGTGGATTTAATCTATCTTCTTTTTTAAATCCACCACCTAAATTAAAGACAGTTTTATTTTTTAATTCTATTTTTAAACTTTTAAATGAACCATCTTTATTAAAATTATGTGCAATGACTTTCCCCTCATCATCAAGAAACTCTTTTACTTTTAAAGAGTTATTCGTTCTTCCCGTTTCATAAGATAAATTTGGATTTTTTATAATCACTCCTTCTGCACCATTTTTTAATAGTTCTTTTAAAAATTTATTTAAATGATTTTTATCTTTGCAAACTATTTGAGGAATAATTTTTATATATCTATTTGGATTTTTTTTTAAATAATTTTCTAAAAAATGAAGTCTAGTTTTAAAATTTCCATTTGCATTTGGAATTTCAAAAATATTGTAAGTTATATTTTCCCAATCTTTTGACTCTTGTTGACTTAAAACAATACTTTGAATATTTTCAAAATCACCTCTTTTTGTCCATAATTCACCATCTAAAGGAAATGGTGGAAAATCTTTTGTAAACCAAGATGGAGCAAATATTTTGTTTTTATTTTTAGAAAATAACTCTTTCCCATCCCAATATGCTCTAATACCATCTAATTTTTCACTCATATACCAATTTGAAATATCAATAGAATCTTCATAAGTTGAAGGTTTTTGTAAATTTAATGCAAAAGCAAAATTTATAAAAAGAAAAAGTGTTAACAAAACTTTCATAAAATTGCTAAATAGTTTGATTTTAAACTGTATCATAATTTTATTTTAGCTAAAATAATTGTATTTTGAATATAAAAGGGAAAACTTTGAGTAAAGATATTTTAACAGATGATGAAAAAAAGCTTTTAATAGACTCTATAAGAACAGTTGAGGATTTTCCAAAACCAGGTATTAGCTTTAAAGACATTACAACACTTTTAAATAATAAAGATGCATTTGAACTACTTATGAACCATCTTGAAGATAGATATAAAAATTATAATTTAGATTTTATAGCAGGAATTGAAGCAAGAGGATTTTTATTTGGAGCAGCTCTTGCTTCAAGACTTAAAATTGGTTTTGTACCAATAAGAAAAAAAGGGAAACTTCCAAGTACAACTTTATGTGAAAAGTATGAACTTGAGTATGGATTTGATGAGGTTGAAGTTCATTTTGATGCTTTTAGAGATATAAAAAAACCAAAAGTTCTTTTAATGGATGATTTAGTTGTAAGTGGTGGTACAGCAATCGCAGCTGCTAATTTAATAGAAAAATTAGATGCCTCTTTAGTTGAAGCTTGTTTTATTCTGAATTTTTCTATATTGCCTGGAAAAGCCAAACTTGAAGAGAAAACTCCTGTTTATGCGGTGCTAGAAATATGAGTAACTATATCCCAAAAAAAAGTATATTTGATCCAAATTCAAATGGAGAGTTTGGTGTTGGTGGTGAGTTTGGAATTTTTGGAGGACAATATGTTCCTGAAACATTGATGCCTATTTTAAAAGAGCTTGAAGCTACTTATAGTAAATATAGATTTGATAAAGAGTTTTGGGCTGAGGTAAACTACTACTTAAAAGATTATGTTGGACGTGAAAATCCACTATATTTTGCAAAAAATATAAGTGATGAGCTTGGGGCAAAAATCTATTTAAAAAGAGAAGATTTAAATCACACAGGTGCGCATAAAGTTAATAATGTAATAGCTCAAGGATTACTAGCAAAAAAAATGGGAAAAACAAAAGTAATAGCTGAAACAGGAGCTGGGCAACATGGAGTTGCAACTGCAACAATCGCAGCTTTGCTTGGACTTGAGTGTACTGTTTTTATGGGTGCAAAAGATGTACAAAGACAAGAGTTAAATGTATTTAGAATGAAACTTTTAGGTGCAAAAGTTGTTGCAGTAGAAAGTGGAAGTAAAACTTTAAAAGATGCAATGAATGATGCGATTAGATATTGGGTTACAAATGCAAGAGATACTTTTTATATAATTGGAACAGTTGCAGGTCCTCATCCATATCCTATGATGGTGCGAGATTTTCAAGCAATTATTGGTTATGAATCAAGAAAACAGATTTTAGAAAAAGAGAATAGACTTCCTGATTATGTAGTTGCATGTATTGGTGGAGGATCAAACTCAATTGGTATGTTTTCTCATTTTTTAGAAGATAAAAGTGTTACTTGTGTTGGAATTGAAGCAGGGGGATTAGGACTTGATACGCCTAAACATGGAAGCTGTTTAGCAAAAGGAACTCCTGGAATTTTACATGGACAGTGTTCATATTTACTTCAAGATGAAGATGGACAAGTTTTAGAAGCCCATAGTATTAGTGCAGGTCTTGATTATCCAGGAGTTGGACCAGAACACTGTTTTCATAAAGATAACAAAACAGTTACATATGATAATATAACTGATAAAGAAGCCCTTGATGCATTTGTTTGGTTAAGTCAAAAAGAGGGAATTATTCCAGCATTTGAATCAGCTCATGCAATTGCATATTTAAAAAAAGCAAAAGATAAATTAAAAGATAAATTAGTAATAGTGTGTTTATCAGGTAGAGGTGATAAAGATATGATACAGGCAAAAAGCCTACTAAATTTTGACTAAGGATAAAAATGAGAGAACTTTTTAGGAGAATTCAGCCATATACGGGAAAGATTTTTGCAGTCGGATTGATAACATTTTTATCTTTTCTTTTTTATAATCTATACAATGCTCCTGTTGATGGGTTTGAAGAGAAATTTATTTATCTTTTAAAACAGTATGGTTATGTGATACTTTTTGTATGGAGTATGCTAGAAGGTGAGATGGGTTTAATTATGGCTGGTCTTATGGCTCATGATGGCTCTATGAATCTATTTTTAGCTATTTTTATTGCAGGTCTTGGTGGATTTGCTGGAGATCAAGTATATTTTTATATTGGTAGATTCAATAAAGAGGGAGTTTTAAAAAGATTAAGAGGACAAAGAAGAAAATTTGCATTTGCCCATTTACTTTTAAAAAAACATGGTTGGCCAATAATTTTTACTCAAAGATATATGTATGGTATGCGAACAATTATTCCAATTTCTATAGGACTTACAAGATATGATGCAAGAAAATTTGCATTTATAAATTTAATAAGTGCTTGGTGTTGGGCTGCTATTACAATCGTTCCTGTTTGGTATTTTGGAAATCAGATTATGGTTGTACTTCACTGGGCAAAAGAGCACTGGTATTTAGCAATTCCAATAGCAGCTATTTTTGGTGGAGGAATTATATATTATTTTAATAAAGCAACAAAAAAAATTGAAAAAAGGGTAATGGATGAAAATTAATATTTTAGAAATATCAAAAAATAAAGATTTTGATTTAGAGATAGTTTTAGTAAATAATTTAAATCAAATTGAGTATGAAAAGGATAGAGAGATTTTAGAAAATCTTGAGTTTAAAGTAAAAGATGAAACAGCAGTTTTATTGGCACAAAGTAAAAAAATATATGCTTCTTTTGAAGAGTTTACATACGATAGTTTAGCAATTGCAATGGCAACTGCAATTAAAAGATTTAACTCAACAAAATATAAGAGTGTAAAACTTTTATTAAATAATAGTTTAAAAGATAATTTTAAAGCTTTAGTTGAAGGGGCAATTTTAGGTTCATATTCATTTGATAATTATAAAAGTGAAAAAAGTAATAAAAAACAGGAGTTAGCTTTTGTTGTTGATGATAAAGATTCTCAATTAACTACTATTTTAAAAGAGTCTCAAACTATTTGTGAGGCAGTAAATAGTGCAAGAGATATGGTAAACACTGCTCCTGCTGATTTTACACCAAAAAGTTTTGTAAAAGAGGCACAAAATATTGCAAAAGAGTTTGAACTTGATTGCGAAATTTTAGGTGAAAAAGATTTAGAAAAGCAAAAAATGATGTCAATGCATAGTGTGGGACGTGCTTCTATTCATGAATCACAACTAATACATCTTAAATATAAACCTAAAAAAGCTATTAAAAAAGTTGTACTTGTTGGAAAAGGTTTAACTTATGATAGTGGTGGATTATCTTTAAAACCAGCTGATTTTATGATTACTATGAAAGCTGATAAATCAGGTGGAGTTGCTGTTTTAAATACTATAAAAGTTATTGCAAAATTAAAATTACCTATTGAAGTTCATGCAATAATTGGAGCAGTTGAAAATATGATTGGTGGAAATGCTTATAAGCCAGATGATATTTTAAGAGCTAAAAATGGTAAAACTATAGAAGTAAGAAATACAGATGCAGAAGGAAGATTAGTTCTTGCAGATTGTTTATGTTATGCTCAAGATGAGATTAAAAATATAGACTATCTTTTAGATTTTGCAACTTTAACTGGTGCTTGTGTTGTTGGACTTGGTGAATATACAACAGGAATTATGGGAAATAGTGAAGAACTTAAACATCAAGCTTTAGTATCAGCACAAAATTCTGGAGAGTATGCTACTAAACTTGATTTTAATAGATATTTAAAAAAATGTATAAAATCAGAAATAGCAGATGTTTGTAACATATCAAATACTAGATATGGTGGAGCTATAACTGCTGGAATGTTTTTAGATAATTTTATATATGAAGAGAATAAAAACAGATGGATACATTTCGATATAGCTGGACCTGCATTTGTAGAAAAAGCTTGGGGATATAATCCATACGGTGCAAGTGGAACAGGTGTTAGAATGGCTGTTCAATTTATAAAAGACTTAATAAAATTATAATTTATATAGTTAAATAAAAGTTGGTATTTTATACCAACTTTTATTACTTTAATATATCTAAAATCTCTTTTGTATCTTTATAAATTCTAAAAACTCTATTTTCAACTTCATAAACTTCCGTATTTTTTATTTTTGGATATTTACTTGTAACAATTCTTCCATTACTCAAAATAGTACTATTTACAACTTCTCCTTTTTCTATTTTTTTCTGCCATCCAGGAGGAAGAGTTCCACCATTATCTACTTTTTTTTGTAAACCAGGAGGAATATCTTTTTGTTTTTCAGATTTTATTTTTTTATCACTATAATCTTTATCTTTATGATAATTACTATGCTTATAGTCTCGTTTTTTACTTTCTCTTTCATCATCACTTTGTTTTGCATAAATAGATGAACTTAATAAACAAAATGTTAAAAATGAAATAATAATCTTTTTATTTAACATAAATCTCCTTTTTCTATTTTTAAAATTTTACTATAAAATATTGAAAATGGATAACTTATATTTGAAAAAAGTAAAGATTTATATTTGTTAAGTAATGATATTTTAGTTTATAAATTGATTGTTATAAAATTGAGATAATAAAAAATTGGTTGCGGAAATAGGATTTGAACCTATGACCTTCGGGTTATGAGCCCGACG
>ERZ650307.179-NODE-179-length-33403-cov-9.469773_pt1 | contig 33403 bp, 28 predicted proteins | sample MGYA00376243_ERZ650307 | MGnify/ENA primary metagenome ERZ650307 (study PRJEB26733, sample SAMN07839242) | wastewater metagenome | biome: urban; feature: artificial channel; material: waste water | place: USA: North Carolina | collected 2016-03-31 ... | reverse complement strand
CTAAGTATTTAAAAACCCCCCTCAATTTAATCATTGAGGGGGGTTTTTGCTTTTTCGGAGTAATGGTGTCGCAAGGTCGTAGCGAGAAATGTGCTAAAATTAGCGTCATTTTTCCATCACATCGAAACCTTTCTATGTCTCGTAATCTACGCAATATCGCCATTATCGCCCACGTTGACCATGGTAAAACGACCTTGGTTGATAAGCTCCTGCACCAGTCCGGCACCTTCCGAGAAAACCAGCAAATCGCCGAACGGGTGATGGACTCTAACGACATTGAGCGTGAACGCGGGATTACTATCTTGGCGAAGAACACCTCCGTCGAGTACAACGGCACACACATCAATATCGTAGATACCCCAGGTCATGCCGACTTTGGCGGTGAAGTTGAGCGCGTCCTTGGGATGGTTGATGGTGTGGTTTTGCTTGTGGATGCACAAGAAGGCCCGATGCCCCAAACACGTTTTGTGACCAAAAAAGCACTGGCTCTCGGCCTCAAACCCATTGTTGTGATTAACAAAATTGACCGCCCTGGTGCACGTCCTGACTGGGTTGTGGATCAAACTTTTGATTTGTTTGATAAACTCGGTGCGACCGATCAGCAATTGGATTTCCCTATTGTTTATGCTTCAGGCCTGAATGGCTTTGCTAAGCTGGAACTAGAAGACGAGTCCCTCGATATGCGCCCGCTGCTGGACACTATTCTGAGCCACGTTGAATCGCCTAAGGGTAGCCCTGACGAGCCACTGCAACTCCAAATTTCTGCGCTCGATTATTCCACTTACACCGGTCGTATTGGTGTGGGTAAAGTTGCCCGTGGTCGGATTAAGCCAGGCCAGCAAGTGGTGGTGATGGTGGGTCCAGATAGCCAGCCAAAAGCCGCAAAAATCAACCAAGTATTGGGCTTCCAAGGGCTTGAACGCGTGCTGGTTGATGAAGCACAAGCGGGCGATATCATTTTGATTAATGGTATTGAGGATATTGGTATTGGTGTCACCATTTGCGACCGAGACACACCCGAAGCCTTGCCCATGCCTTCTGTAGATGAACCTACGCTGAACATGACCTTCCAAGTTAATAACTCGCCACTCGCAGGGACAGAAGGCAAGTTCGTGACAACCCGCCAGTTGCGCGACCGTCTGCAAAAAGAACTGCTGACCAACGTGGCCTTGCGCGTGGAAGACATGGACGACGTAGATAGCTTCCTCGTTTCTGGTCGGGGTGAGCTGCACTTGACCATTTTGTTAGAAAACATGCGCCGCGAAGGGTTCGAACTCTCTGTTTCTAAGCCCCGCGTTGTCGTCAAAGAAATTAATGGCGAAAAATGCGAGCCTTACGAAATGCTGACGGTTGACCTTGAAGATGAAAATCAAGGTGTCGTGATGGAAGAACTGGGTCGCCGTCGTGGCGAGCTGCAAGATATGGTGTCCGATGGCAATGGCCGCACCCGTCTTGAATACCGCATTCCAGCGCGTGGCCTGATTGGTTTCCAAGGTGAGTTCATGACCATGACCCGTGGCTCTGGCTTGATGGCACATGTATTTGATGAATATGCCCCGATGAAAGCAGACATGCCAGGTCGTCGCAATGGTGTGTTGGTTTCTCAAGAAAATGGCGATGCAGTCGCTTATGCACTGTGGAAGCTAGAAGACCGTGGTCGTATGTTTGTTAGCCCGGGCGAAAAACTGTACGAAGGCATGATTATCGGGATTCACTCGCGTGAAAATGACCTCGTGGTTAACCCGATTAAGGGCAAGCAATTGACCAACGTGCGCTCTTCTGGCACCGACGAAGCCGTGCGCCTGACGACACCAATTAAGATGTCGCTCGAATACGCCGTTGAGTTTATTGACGATGATGAGCTGGTTGAAATCACCCCCATCTCGGTTCGCGTGCGCAAACGTCACCTCAACGAACATGAGCGTAAAAAAGCCCTGCGCGGTCTTTGATTTTTATAAGGTCGGGCGTGGTTTGAAACATGCTTTGCACTAGACGCTGTAACGCGCGACTAGGTGTGGGAAAGGGCTGGATTCTGTACTCATCAGAATGCCAGCCCTTTGCTTACGTTGAAATTCAGAAAAAAATGCTCATTGACCTCGTGCCAACTGCGCTTTTTTTCTGAATTTCGCCTTGGCTGACCCTTCGTTCGCTAGATGGTAAACAGGCTCTTAGGTGCAAGCCATCCACCCATCCCCGCCCCCTCGCCCCTTTTCTGTAAAGGACTTCCCCCATGAACTTCCCGCCCCGCCCTTTTCCTGCTACCCGTATGCGTCGGATGCGCCACGATGCTTTCTCCCGCCGCCTGATGCAGGAAAACACCCTCACCGCCAACGACCTCATTTACCCCGTATTTGTACTAGAAGGCACAGGGCGGCAAGAAGCCATTGCCTCCATGCCCGGCGTGACACGGCAAAGCCTCGACCTGCTATTACGCACCGCCGAGCAAGCTCTCACCTTGGGCATTCCTGCGCTGGCTTTATTTCCCGTGATTGAGTCGGGCAAAACCCTCGATGGCGAAGAAGCGTGCAATCCAGAGGGGCTGGTGCCGACCGTCGTCCGAGCCTTAAAGCGCGAGTTTCCTACGCTGGGCATCATTACCGATGGTGCGCTCGACCCCTACACCACCCATGGCCAAGATGGCGTGATTGACGATACCGGCTATGTGCTGAACGACGAAACCAGCGGCATTTTGGTGCGTCAAGCCCTGTGTCATGCCGAAGCCGGTGTGGACATTGTTGCCCCATCCGACATGATGGATGGGCGGATTGGTGCAATTCGGCAGGGGCTAGAACAAGCCGGCTTTATCCATACCCGCATCCTCAGCTATGCCGCCAAATATGCCTCCAGCTACTATGGCCCTTTCCGTGATGCGGTCGGGTCGGCTGGCAACCTCGGTAAGGCAGACAAAAAAACCTACCAAATGGATCCTGCCAACAGCGATGAAGCCCTGCACGAAGTCGCCCTCGATTTAGCCGAAGGGGCGGATATGGTGATGGTGAAGCCGGGTTTGCCATATCTGGATATTGTGCGCCGTGTTAAAGATACCTTTGGTGTGCCAACCTTTGCCTACCAAGTCTCTGGCGAATACGCCATGCTCAAAGCCGCCGCCCAACAAGGCTGGTTAGACGAAACCGCCTGTATGTTAGAAAGCCTGCTGGCGTTTAAACGTGCAGGCGCAGATGGCGTGTTGACCTATTTCGCACTGGATGCCGCCCGCGCCCTTGCCAAGCAATAATAGGCCGCCCGCAAACCAATAGGCCAACGACGACGGGGGCGGGATTAGACCCCGCCCCCCGTTCGTTCCTAGCACTGGCTTACCGAGTATCGCCGTGCGTAAACCGCTTCTTAGCGGACAGGTGTCAATAGCACCTGCACCAAAGTCCGCTCATACACCGCCGACAGCTTGGCGATTTCCTCCACCGCCACGCACTCGTCGATTTTGTGGATGGTCGCGTTCAGTGGGCCGAATTCGACCAGCTCACGGCAAATGTCCTTGATAAACCGCCCGTCCGACGTGCCGCCACTGGTGGACAGCTCAGGGCGTTGCCCCGTCACCATCTCAATCGCATCGCCGATGGCATCCGTGAGCCGCCCCTTGTGGGTCAAAAACGGATTGCCCGACAGTGACCAGTCCAAATCGTAATCCAAGCCATATTGGTCGAGGATTTTATGGGTTTGCGCCATTAAGCCCTCTGCCGTGTTTTCGGTAGAGAAGCGGAAATTAAACTGTACGGTCAATGCTCCAGGAATAATGTTGGTCGCCCCTGTCCCCGCGTGGATATTGGAGATTTGCCATGTGGTGGGCGGGAAATACGCATTGCCGGTGTCCCATTCCGTGGCGGCTAGCTCGGTCAGGGCAGGGGCGGCAAGGTGAATCGGGTTTTTAGCCAAGTGCGGATAGGCAATGTGCCCTTGCACCCCTTTCACCGTCAGATGGCCAGACAGCGAACCCCGCCGCCCGTTTTTAATCGTGTCGCCAAACGCATCGGTAGAGGTCGGCTCGCCGACAATGCAGTAGTCGATGAGCTCGCCCCGCGCCGCCAAAGTTTCCACCACCCGACGCGTACCGTTCTCTGCCACGCCCTCTTCGTCTGAAGTGAGCAGAAAGGCAATCGACCCTGGATGGTCAGGATGCGCGGCCACAAAGGCCTCTACGGCGGTCACAAATGCCGCCAGCGAGGTCTTCATATCCGCCGCACCGCGCCCATACAGCATTCCGTCGCGAACTTCGGGGGCAAAAGGCGGGCTGCTCCAGTTTTCTAGCGGCCCCGTGGGCACCACGTCGGTATGCCCCGCTAAGCAAATCAGCGGTGCGCTTTCTCCTCGTCGTGCCCAGAGATTGTCAACCTCGTCAAAGCGCAGCGTTTCCAGCGTAAAGCCGATGGCTTCTAGCCGCGCCGCCAACAAGGCTTGGCAGCCTGCATCGTTGGGGGTGGTCGAATCGCGGCGAATCAGCTCAAGGGTGAGGTCGTAGGTCGGGTTCATGGCAAGGCCTTACAGTGAATAAAGTGGGGGGGCAGTGTAGCGGAAAATCCGATGACGGCAAGCCGTGCCCCGCTGCTGCGGTTCAGCCTGATGGGGTAGAAAGGCGCGGCTCTAATAACCTGTTTAAAGCCTCGCGAACGACGGGTCAGTCAAGGCGAAATGAACCGAAAAAACGGCGTTGGACTTAAATCAACACGTATGTTTCGGGGCATTTCAACGCAGGATCACCCGAGTCTCGCAGACTTTGAACACGTTCTAAGCGACTGCCGCAAAACGCGCGGCATACGCCGCTTCTGAAAACCCAATCGTCAGGGTTACGCCATCGGTTAGCACGGGACGTTTAATCAGCGAAGGGTAGGTGCAGAGCAAGGTCAAGGCCGTCTCGGGCTGGGCAGCGAGGGCTTGGTCAGCGGGGGAAAGCCCACGCCACGTCGTGCCGCGCCGGTTCAGCAGCGTATCCAGCGTGCCGCCCTGCGCCAACCACGCCGTTAGCAGGGCTTCGGTCACCCCTTGCTTTTTGAAATCGTAAAACGTGGCAGGGATGGCGTGTTCCGCCAACCATAGGCGGGCTTTTTTGACCGTGCTGCAATGGGGAATGCCGTAAAGGGTTAGGGACATCAATACACCGTATGCAAAGGAGTGAAGGGAGGGGGTATACCGTGCGGGCTTAGATGTTTAGCCTCTCTGCCCAGATTAGCGGGGTTTTTTTGTGATAATCCAAGCCAAAGTATGGCGCAAAAAAACCTGCACGCGGCAGGTTTTCAGCGGGGTCGTGCAGGCGGATTACGCGGCTTCGTCTTCGTCAGACTCGTCGGATTCGTAGCCGGTACCAAACAGGTGGGTACACAAAAAGCCATAGGTGATATGAGTCAGACAGAGTTCGGCATGGTCGCCGCTCAGTTGCGCACTGGCCGCATCCAACAAGCCGCCGAGTTCATCGAGAATATCGTTGATTTCGTCCTCGTCCAGCTCTACGTCATCGGGCGAGTCGCCAGAGGCCAAAAAGAACAGCAAATTCACAATCGCATCGGCAAAGGAAATCGGCTCGCCCTCTTCGTCTTCGCTAAACGCCTCGTCCAGTGCGTCAGAGGGTAGCTCAAGCCCAAGGTCTTCGGTCAACAGCGTTTGTGCCAGCTCACCAGCCAGCAAAAAAGCGTAGCTGGACAGCTCGGCAATCGCCAAATCAGGCTCAAAATCAGCATCGGTGCTTAGGTTAGACATGGTGTAGCTCCTAGGTAAGGGGAAAGGCAGAGACCGCAAAGGATAGCCGGTGTGGGCAAAGCAGGCAGAAAAAAACACGACACCGTAAGCGATGCCGTGTTTTGGGTCAGGCTAGCGTGCGCATTTCGCAGGGCAGATTATTTGCCTGCCGCCGCTGTGCCATCCACGGTTTGCAGCACTTCCCATTTACCGTCTTTCACTTGGTAAACGGTAATCACGCCGTTCAGTACGTCGCCCTTGTCGTCAAACTTGATTTTGCCGACCACGCCTTCGTACTCAATCTTAGTGAGTTCAGGCAAGTATTTAGCCGGCTCAGCTGATTCTGCTTTTTTCATCGCCGCTACAACCAGCTTGGTGGCATCGTAGCAATACGGGGCGTAGAGCTGCACTTCGCCGTATTTCGCGGTGAATTTCTGGTTAAACGACGCAAAGCCAGGGAGCTTTTCTTTCGGTGCACCAGGGTTGGACGCATACTGACCCTCGGCAGCCTCACCGGCCAGCTTGATAAACTCAGGCGTTTGGAAGCCATCGCCGCCCAGCAGCTTGGCGGTCAGCCCCAGCTTCTTCATTTGCTTGGCCATCGGCCCTGCTTGCGCATCCATCCCGCCGTAGAAAATCACATCGGGCTTCGCACCCTTGATAGCGGTCAGAATCGCCATAAAGTCGGTGGCATTGTTGGTGGTAAATTCGCGCTTGACGATGGTCGCCCCCTTGGCTTTGGCGGCTTTTTCAAACTCGTCAGCCAGACCTTGGCCGTAGGCGGTGCGGTCGTCGATGATGGCGATTTTCTTGGCTTTCAGCACGTCCACGGCAAAATCACCCGAGGCCTTACCTTGCTGAATGTCGTTAGGAATGACACGGAAGGCCGTTTTAAAGCCCTGTTGGGTATAGGCCGGATTGGTGGCAGAAGGCGACACCTGAGGAATGCCCGCATCGGCGTAAATCTTGGAGGAAGGAATGGTGGTGCCGGAGTTCAAATGCCCAATCATGGCAGCAATTTTGCCATCGACCATGCGCTGAGCGATTTGGGTGGCAATCTTGGGGTCGGCTTGGTCATCTTCGGATACCAGCTCAAACTTCACTTTTTTGCCGCCGAGGGTTACGCCTTCTGCGTTGAGTTCGTCAATCGCCAGCTTGACGCCGGATTCGTTATCTTTACCCAAGTGGGCAATTGGACCAGTTAGGGGTGAAACTTGGCCAATTTTGACCACAAGGTCTGTGGCAGGTGCTGCCGCCGCAGGAGCTGCGGGGGCAGCAGGGGCGGCGGGCTTGGATTCCCCTTTGCCGCACGCAGCAAGGGTCAGGACAGCAGCAGCAATCAGGCTTAAGCGGGCGTATTTCATCTGGAATTTCCCCATCAAGGTTTTTGGAAAAAGCGAATTGATTATGGTCAGACACGTTTTGGCGTGCCAACGCACAACATGCAAAGCTTATGCCGGTGCATCTGCCAGTGCGTCACTGACCACAGTCTCACCGGCTTCGGTCGCTGCCAAAGCCGCCGCGACGCTGGCCATTTGCTCGGACTGAATCGCCGTCAAAGCGATAGTGTAAACAATGTCATCCACCAAAGCCCCGCGTGACAAATCGTTCACCGGCTTACGCAGCCCTTGCAGCATCGGACCCACGCTGACCACGTTAGCCGAACGTTGCACCGCCTTATAGGTGGTATTGCCAGTATTCAAGTCGGGGAAGACAAACACGTTGGCGCGTCCTGCTACCAAGCTGTCTGGGGCTTTTTGCTGTCCCACGCTTTCTACGCTGGCAGCATCGTATTGCATCGGGCCATCCACCAAAATATCAGGGCGGGCGGCTTTGACCATGGCGGTGGCTTTGCGAACTTTTTCGACATCCGAGCCACTGCCCGAGCTGCCGGTGGAATACGAAATCATGGCAACGCGCGGCTCCAAGCCAAACGCACGCGCCGAGTCCGCACTTTGGATGGCGATGTCGGCCAGCTCTTCCGCGGTCGGGTCGGGGTTCACCGCGCAGTCACCGTAGACCAGCACTTGGTCTGGCATCAGCATAAAGAAAATACTGGAGACGATACTCGCCCCTGGCGCGGTTTTAATCAGTTGCAAGGCAGGGCGCACGGTGTTGGCGGTGGTGTGAATCGCCCCCGAGACCAGCCCATCGACCTCATCCAGCGCCAACATCATCGTGCCCAGCACCACGGTATCTTCCAGCGCGACTTCGGCTTGGGATTCGGTCAAGCCCTTGCTGTGCCGTGCCTGCACCAGCGGCGCAACGTAGCGGCTCCGAATCACGTCAGGATCGAGAATGTCCAAATCATCCGGCAGGGCAATATCCAGCGTGGCGGCGGTTTTGCGGATGACATCGGCCTTACCAATCAGCACGCAACGGGCAATGCCTTTTTGGTGGCAGATGGCGGCGGCTTGGATGGTGCGTGGCTCTTCGCCCTCTGGCAGCACAATGCGTTTGTTGGCGCGGCGGGCGCGGGTCATCAATTGGTAGCGGAAAGCCGGTGGCGGCATGTGGACTTCGTGCGGTTGACCAATTTTTTGAATCAGGCGAGTCACGTCCAGATGCTCGGCCACAAAATCCACCACCTGTTCCATCCGTGCCACGTCATCAGCCGGCACATGGTTGTGCATTTGTGCCAAGCGCGAGGCGGTGGCAAAGGTATCGAGCGGGGTAATCAGAATCGGCAACGGGGCTTTATCGTCAAGCTGGGTGATGTGGTAGATGTGCGGGTCAGGCAGGGCATTACAGGTCAGCAGCAAGCCCGCCAACGGTACGCCACGGTGTGCCGCCATCGCTGTAGCCAAAATCACGTCGTCGCGGTCACCTGGGGCAATCACCAACGCACCTGCTTTGAGTCGGCTGACCATAAACCGCGCCGACCGTGCTGCCACCACCATATCGACGGCTCTGGCGTGGGCAAGGCGGGTGTTGCACAAAACCAACGCGCCCAAGTGGTTGGCGACATCCAAGGTGCGGGGCGCAGCAAAAGCACTGGCGAATGGCACGGTGCCAATCAGCGAGAGGCGGCGGGCTTTGGCAGTGGGGGTCAGCTGGCTCAGGGTCAGCGTGTAGTCGGTAGGGACAATGGCTTCGGGCACTTTGCTGATAATAAAACCGGCAAAGCGGGTGTTATGGGCATTGGTGGATTGCCGTGCCGCAACTTCGATTTGCTTGGCGATGTCTTCTAGCGACGAATGTGCTGCCGAGCCAACAAAAATGGTTTCGGCTTCTAAGTTACGGGCAATGTGGGCGTTGAGCTGCGGAGCGTAAACGTGCTTGGAATCGGCACTCATGCCCTCAATCACCACCACATCGCTGCTTTCGCTGACCTGCTGATACAGCCCCAAAATTTCTTCCATCAGCTGGTCGGTTTGCCCCGAGCCAATGAGGTGCTCGGCACGCCCAAAGTCAATCGGGGTGGGGGGGGAGAGGCGAAATAGTTTGTTGGCAAAGTGGGTGGAGCGTTCGGGACCCAGCTCAAACGGCAAGGGCTGGGCGATGGTCTTCATAAAGCCCACCTTTAACCCTTGGCGTTCTAACGCCCGCACCAAACCCAGTGCAATAGAGGTTAAGCCCACTTCAAAACCAACGGGGGAAAGATAAAAAGCACGCATCGTTTATTTGGCTTTCGTTAAAGTGAATGGGGATAGATTAACCTTACACCGCTTGGTGCAGTGCAGCAAGACACGAGGGGGAAGGCTGCGGGGCGGTGGGCGGGCTTCAGCCCGACATCACAGCCGCAGCGGAGCAGTAGGCTACCGCCGCCCCACCCAAGGGTTTGGTCGTTATTTCCCGCCGCTGGTGGCTGCTGAGGCTTGGCTTTATATTCCCCTGCGAAGGAGGGGTGGGGTGGTTGCCTTTGGGTCTTGGTTTTGGCGGCCTAGCCAGCCACCACCCCGTCTGGCTAGGCCGTCGCCCCCCTCCGGTGGAGGGGAATAAAAGCCAGCCAGCGAGAACACCGGCTCCCCCGAGTCCCGCAGACTGCGGCTCCGTTGTTATTTAAACGCCCCGACCTTCCGATACGCCGCCAGCAACTGCTGGTGCATCACGCTGCCTTCCATATTGTCGCCCAGCGTGCCCAGCCCAAAGAAACGCTGCGACTGGTCCAGCAGCCCTTGGGCGGTTGCCAGTGTTTCCGCGCCGTATAGCAGGCCAAGGCTGGCGGTAAAGGCGGCGGTGTCGCCGGTGGCGGACAGGTCTTGTAGCTGAACCCGTTGGGCGACGCAGCGGTACACCCGCGCCCGTGCCTCGGGCAACTGGCCAAACTGCTCAAGCCACAAACAGCCTTCCAAAATCGCGTCCACATCGCCCATCGCCAAGCCCAGCAGGGTTTTGACTTCGCCCACCCGCAAGGTCACCCACGGCGTACCAGGGTCGGCACACAGCCCAATCAGCGTGGTTATCGGCAAGCCGTCATCCTGCGCCAGCTCGGTCAGGGTGTCGTAGAGGTCGCGGCATTCATCAGGGGTCAGGCTAGGCAAGCGCAACATGGCAGGGCGGATGCGGTTGCCGATGCTGTTGTTTTCCCATTCCAGCTCTTCAATCGGGTAAATCTCTGACATACCAGGCACCAAGATACGGCAGGCATACACCCCCAAATGGGTGAAGTCGGCGACGTAAATATCATGGCCGCTGGCATGGATGGCATTGACGCACCAGTGGTAATCCGCTTCGGTGGTGGTGCTGAAATTCCAATCAACAAAGGCGTAATCCGGTGTCGCGCGGAGGAAATCCCAGTGAATCACGCCGCTAGAATCAACAAAGTGAATTTCCAAATTTTGGGCATCGGCAATCTCTTCGCGGTCAAAGCCGGGGGCGGCAAAGCCTGCCAGCCCATCAATCGCCCGACCTTGCAGCAACTCGGTCAAGGTGCGCTCCAAGGCCACTTCAAAGCGGGGATGCGCCCCAAAACTAGCAAAACAGCCTTGGTCTTTGGGATGCAACAGGGTGACGTTGATGACCGGATACTGCCCCCCCAACGAGGCATCTTTGACCAAAATGCCATAACCCGCCGCCCGCAACCCTGCAATCCCTGCGGCAATGTGGGGATAGCGGTCAATCACGGCTTGCGGCACGTCTGGCAAGCAAATGCCGTCACGGATAATGCGGAATTTGATGTCCCGCTCAAAAATTTCGGCAAGGGCTTGGGTGCGGGCTTCCATCAGGGTATTGCCCGCCGACATGCCGTTGCTGACATACAGGTTGCCAATCACATTGACGGGGAAGAGCACGGTTTGCTGGTCACGCAGCCGCTGGTAAGGAATGGCGCAAATACCCCGCTCGGCGTTACCGGTATTTAAATCGACCAACTGGCTGGCCAGCACGCCTTGGTCGGGGTTGTAAAACGCGTGCAGTTCTGGCGTAAGCAGCCCCTCGGGCCATGCGTCGCCGGTCAGCGGAAACCATTGCTCGTTCGGATAGTGGGCAAAGGGCTGCTGTGCCACCTCTGCGCCGAGGTAAAAATGCGTCCAGAAATAGTTGGTACTGAGCCGCTCAAAATATTCGCCCAAGGCACTGGCACGCGCCGCCAACTGCGAAGCCCCTTTGCCATTGGAAAACAGCCGTGGACAGTCACGGTCAGAAATATGCACTGACCAGATATTTTCTACGTCGTTAAGCCATGAGCGTTCTTCGACCTCAAAACCCAGTGCCGCCAGTCGGGCTTGCAGGGTACGGATAGAGGATTCCAACGAGGCATCTTTGCTGGGAATAAACGTTTCGGTAGCGGGCAAGGCGGTATCTAAAGACATGGCGGGGCGGCGGGGGTTTGATTTAAAGAGCGGGGAACATAGCACAGGCCGCCGCTGCTGCCGTGGTTTTGTGGGTGCGGCGGGGGGAGGGCTGTTATTCCCCGCTAATGCTGGCCGCTGGGCTTTGGCCTTTATTCCCCGCCGCTGGTAGCGCACGCCGCCGACGGGTATTGGCCTTTATTCCCCTCCCGTGGCGGGGATGCCCCAGCGGGGCGGGGTGGTTGCTTTTGACTTTGGGGTTTTGGCTGTGGCTTTTAGCTCCGGCAGCCTCGCCAGCCACCGCCCCCTCCGGCAACAGGGGCAGCCAAGCCCGTGGGATGGTAAGATTCAGCCTTTTATCCGGCAGCAAAAGGCGATAGCGTGCGCCCCGTTGCCCGCCCCAGCTCCCCGCTAGGCGCATCCTGTTGCAGTGGGCTGCCCTACCCGCCGCCCACCCTTCACCCCAAAAGGCCTTTTGCATGATTTATCAGCGCAGCCTGATTCGTGAGCTGACCCAAGTCGCCATGGCCGTGTTTACGGTCTTGCTGGCGATTGTGGTCATTACCCAAGTGATTAAATTGTTTGGTCGTGCGGCGGCAGGGCAATTGGCTTCCGAAGCCATTGTGGCGATGGTGGGCTTTTCGACCCTGGGCCTGTTTTCGGTGCTGATGTCGCTCACCCTGTTTATCTCTATTCTCGTGGTGCTCACCCGCCTGTATCGAGACAGCGAAATGGCGGTGTGGCTCACCGCAGGCTTGTCCCCACGGGCATGGATACGCCCCGTGCTGTCTTTTGCTGTGCCGCTCACCGTGCTGATTGCGCTGGTCAGCCTGTTTTTAGCCCCGTGGGCAAAGGGCAAAGGCAACGAATACGCCCATTTGCTGAAACAACGCGAAGAAGTCTCCGCCCTCGCGCCTGGCATATTCAAAGAAGCCCAAGGTGGCAAACGGGTCTATTTTATTGAACGCTATTCGGCAGAGGACGGCGCGGCCAAGCACCTCTTTGTCCAGCAGGTCGAGGCCAGCGGCAAACTCTCCACCATCTTTGCCCAAGAAGGGCGGGTGCAAACCGATGACCGCACCGGCGAACGCACCTTGCTGCTGTCCCATGGCCGCCGCTACGAAGGCGAAGCGGGGCAGGCTGACTTTCGGGTGGTCGATTTTTTGCACTACCGCGTCAAAATTGAGCGCGGGCTCAAACCCCTTGCCGAGCACGCCGCCAGCACACGCAGCACGGCCTTGCTCTGGGCCAGCCAGTCGCGCTTAGACCGAGGCGAACTCGCGTGGCGGCTGTCCTTCCCGATTAGCGCGTTGATTTTGGCACTGCTGGCGATTCCACTGGCCTACTACAACCCCCGCGCCGGCCACACGTTTAACCTCGTAATTGCGCTGTTTGTTTACCTGTTTTACTACAACGCGATTGGGGTCGTCGAATCCCTGATTGCACGGGGCAAGCTGCCTGCCTTGGCGGCCATGCTGCCTTTGCATTTGGGCATGTTTGTGGTGTTTGTTGGCTTAATGGCTTGGCGAACCGGTGCGCTGTCCCGCTGGCTAGGCAAGGGGGCTGCATGAGTCTCGTTACCCGCTATTTATTGGGGCGGATTACTGTCACCACCCTGTTTACCCTGCTGGCGTTGCTGGGTTTGTTTTTGTTTTTTGATGCCATTAACGAGCTTGGGCAAGTGGGGCAAGGCAATTACACCTTTGGGGTAATGCTGTTGCACGTCACCTTGCAAGCCCCCGCTCGACTCTACGAACTGATGCCGCTGGCGGTGCTGATTGGCACCCTCGTTGCCATGAGCCAACTGGCCTCGGCCTCCGAATACACCGTGATGCGGGCTTCTGGGGTATCGCTGTGGCGGGTGGCACAAATGCTGGCCTTGGTGGGGGGGCTGTTTGCCCTGCTGACAGTCTTGGTCGGCGAAGGGCTGGTGCCGCGCACCGAAGAAGCCGCCGAAAAACTCAAACTCCGCGCCACGCGCTCCGTGGTGGCACAGCAGTTCACTTCGGGGTCGTGGATGAAAGACGACCACCGGTTTATCAACGTCCGCGAAATCATGCCGGACACCACCTTGCTCGGCGTGCGCATCTACACTTACGACGACAACTTGCGGCTGATTCACACCCGCTATGCCGAGCGGGGCCGCTACGCTGACCACGGCGAATGGCTGCTGGAGAACGTCCACGATAGCTTTATCTCGCCCACCCAAATCACCCACGTCGAAACCCCGCAACTCCGCTGGAAGTCGGTGATTCGCCCTGAGATTTTGTCTGTGTTGCTGGTCTTCCCCGAGCAAATGTCGGGCTTGTCGTTGATGGCCTACATTGAGCACCTCAAAACCAATAAACAGCAGACCTCCCGCTACGAAATCGCCCTATGGGGCAAGGTGTTTTACCCGCTGGCGTGTATTTCGATGGCCTTGATGGCCTTGGCGTTTACCCCCATCAACCGCCGTCAGGGCAACTTGGGCACCCAGCTGTTTGTCGGGATTTTGATTGGTTTAGCCTTCCACTTTTTTAACCGCCTGCTGGGGCATCTCGGTTTACTCTACGACTGGTGGCCGGCCGTGGTGGCGACGCTGCCTACGCTGACGTTCTTGGCGGTCGGGATGTGGTTGACGCTGCGCCGAGAACGACGCTAAGAACCGGTTCAAAGTCCGCGAGACACTGCGTTTGGCCGTTATTCCCCGCCGCTGATGGCCGGTGCGGTTTGGCTCTTATTCCCCTCCCGTAGAGGGGAACGCCGTAGGCGGGGGTGGTTGGTTTTGGGTTTAGGTTTTGACGCTGGCGGCCTCGCCAGCACCCACCCCGTCCAACCGCCCCGCACCCCGTTGCACTTGGTTTTTTATCCGCTATTTGTTACCCCGTACCACAGAAAGCCCACCATGACCGATGTTGCCCTGCTGACTGCTGAACGTATCACCGCTTGGCGGACGCGCCTGCAAACCGAACGCCAAAAGCTGGCTGAACGCTTTGCCCGTAACCGCGACCCCAGCAGCTTACTCAAGCGCACCACCGACACCATTGACAGCATTATTAGCGAGGCGTGGGCGGCCTTGGACTTAGGCGACGAAGCCGCCATCATCGCCGTGGGTGGCTATGGGCGCGGGCAGCAGTTTCCTTACTCGGATATTGATTTGCTGGTGCTGCTGCCCAACGCTCCTGCTGAATCACTGTCTAGCCGCGTCACCCAACTGATTGGCGCGTTGTGGGACATGGGGATGGAGGTCGGGCACAGCGTGCGCACCGTGGGCGAGTGCATCGAAGAAGCTGGCAACGACATCACAGTGGAAACCACGCTGCTGGAAAACCGCCTGATTACCGGCAATGCCGACTATGCCGCCGCCCTCAACCACGCGCTGGCCATCCACATCGACCCCGTGGCGTTTTTTGAGGCCAAGCAGTTTGAGCAGCAACAGCGGCACAACAAATATTTTGGCGTGTCCAACAACCTCGAACCCAATATCAAAGAAAGCCCCGGCGGGCTGCGTGACCTGCAAACCATTTTGTGGATTAGCAAGGCCGCAGGGCTAGGCGAAGGCTGGGCGGGGCTGGTGGCGCGGGGGATGCTAACCAGCACCGAAGCCCGCCTGATTCGGCAAAGCGAAAAGCAGCTAGAGCGGCTGCGCATCGACCTGCACCACGCCGCCCGCCGCCGCGAAGACCGGCTGATCTTTGACCTTCAGCAGCAAGTTGCCCAAAAGTGGGGCTTGGTGGATACCCCCGCCATGCGGGCTTCCGAACAGCTGATGCAGCTTTATTTTAGAGCCGCGCGGGTGGTGACCCAGCTCAATGGGATTTTGCTGCCCAACCTCAAAGCCCAGCTGTATTCGCAAATCACCCATGTCTCGTGCGAGATTAACGAGCAGTTCACCACGCTAAACGGCATGTTGGCGATTTGCACCCCCGATGTGTTTAAACGCAATCCGGCGGCGATTTTTGATGCGTTTTTGCTGTTGCAGCGCGACCCCGCCTTGACTGGCTTTACCCCGCAAACCCTCCGCGCCATGTGGCACGCCCGCAGCCGCATCAACGACCATTTCCGCCGCGACCCCGACAACCGCGCCCGCTTTTTGCAGCTTTTCCGCGAGCCACGCGGCCTGACCCGCACCTTGCGCCGGATGAATTTGTACGGGGTCTTGGCGCGTTATATTCCGGCGTGGGGCAAAATTGTCGGGCAGATGCAGCACGACCTTTTCCATGTTTACACCGTCGATGAACATATCTTGATGGTGGTGCGCAACTTGCGCCGCTTTGCCCTGCCGGCGTTTAACCACGAATACCCATTTTGCAGCCGCTTGCTCAACGATTTTGAGCGACCCGATGTGCTGTATTTGGCGGGGCTGTTTCACGATATTGCCAAGGGGCGGGGCGGCGACCATTCCGACCTTGGCCGTGCGGATGCCCGCACCTTCTGCCAAGACCATGGCCTGCTAGCCGAGGATGTTGATTTGGTCGAATGGCTGGTGGGCGAGCATCTCACCATGTCGGCGATTGCCCAAAAAGAAGACATCTACGACCCCGACACCGTGGCGCGGTTTGCCGAGCGGGTGCAGACCCCGCGCCGCCTGACTGCCCTGTATTTGCTGACGGTGGCCGATATTCGGGGCACCAGCCCCAAGGTGTGGAATGCGTGGAAAGGCAAGCTGCTCGAAGACTTGTTCCAATCGACACTGCGGGTTTTGGTGCGCGGCGGGGCGTTGGATATGGAATCCGCGCTAGAAGAACGCAAAGACGAAGCCCGCGCCCAGTTGCAGTTGGCGTTGGTGCCGGCTGGCGTAGAAGAAAAGCTGTGGAAAGAGCTGGATACGGTGTACTTCTTGCGGCATGAATCGCTGGAGATTTCGTGGCACGCACGGGTGCTGAACCGCTTTGTCAACAGCCCTGACCCCATCGTCCGTGCCAAGCTGTCGCGGAGCAAAGAAGGCATTAAGGTGCTGATTTACACGCCAGACCAGCCCGACTTGTTTGCGCGGATGTGTGGCTTTTTTGGGCGGGCGCAATACAGCATTGCCGATGCCAAAATTTACACCACCCGCCACGGCTACGCGCTCGACACCTTCCATGTGTTTGTGCCGCAGACGTTTGATGGCGATTACCGCGACCTGATTAACTATATCGAGTTCGAATTGGCCGCGCTGCTCAAACGCCAAGACTCCCTCAGCCCGCCTTCTGGCAGCGGTGGACGGATGAGCCGCCATATCAAGCATTTCCCCATTGAGCCGCAGGTCAGCATTCGCCCTGACGACCGCGACCGCTACTTTGTGTTGTCCATCACCACCGACGACCGCCCTGGCTTGCTGGCACGCATCGCTTGGACGCTGTCCCGCCACCAAGTCAGCGTGCAATCTGCCAAAATCATGACGCTGGGCGAGCGGGTCGAAGATTCGTTCTTGCTAGAAGGCAACGCCCTGCGCAACCCCAAAACCACCCGTCTGATTGAGGGTGAGTTATTGGATATTTTGCAGCTGCAACGTTAAGCAGCCGTTCACGCGCTGGCGGTGGTCAGCATTGTTTCCGATGCTTTGTGTCGGGTTAAAACCCGACCTACACCAGAAGGCAACCCTATGCAAAAGCACATCCCCCCTCAGTTGCGCCCTATCGTGCAACGCTATCTGGACAGCACCCCGTGCTTGGTGGTCGAAAGCGGGGCGAAACACGCCAAAATACGCCACACCCAGACACACGACTGGCTGCCGATACCCAGCTCCCCCAGCGACCACCGCGCGTCTAAAAATTTTGAAATGGCCTTGCGCCGACTCGCCACCACGGGGCATGGCTTGGTCTTTGCCCGTAAGCACAGCCTCCCGACCTGCCCCACTTTGGAGCCGCTGCCGTAAATGTCTGATTCAACGTATTTTATTGGCCTGATGTCCGGCACCAGCATGGATGGGGTCGATGCCGTTTTGGTCGATTTTGCCCACCCCACGCCCACCGTGCTGGCCAGTGCCACGCGGCCTTTTTCGGCAGATTTACGCGCAGCGTTGTTGGCACTGCAAACCGTCGGTGATAACGAACTCGACCGTGCCGCCTGCCTCGCCATTACGCTGTCGCAGCATTACGCCGAAGTCACCCACGCGGTGCTGGCAGAAGCCGGCGTGCCTGCCGCTGCCGTCCGCGCCGTGGGCTGCCACGGCCAAACCGTGCGCCATGCCCCGCAGCGGGGCTACACCGTGCAATTGGCGGATTGGGCCTTGCTGGCCGAGCTGACGGGCATCGACACCATAGGCGATTTTCGTCGCCGTGACGTGGCGGCAGGGGGACAGGGTGCCCCGCTGGTACCTGCTTTTCACCATGCCCTGTTTGCCCACCCCACCGAGGGGCGGGTGATTGCCAATATTGGCGGCATTGCCAACCTGACTTGCCTAAGCCCAAATGCACCAGTGCGCGGCTTAGACACCGGTCCGGGCAATATGCTGTTGGATGGCTGGATGCAGCAGCACACAGGGCAAGCCTACGATGCCGAAGGCCGCTGTGCCGCCCAAGGTCGCTGCGACCCGACGCTTTTGGCTGCCCTCCTCGACGAACCGTATTTTGCCGCCCCCCTGCCCAAAAGCACGGGGCGTGACCTGTTTAACCCCGACTGGCTGGCGAGCAAGCTGGCGCAGTGCTCCGCCGCGCTATCGGTGGCCGATGTGGCCCGTACCCTGACCGTCCTCACCGCCCGTACCGTGGCCGAAGCCTGCCAACACTACGCCCCTGAAGCTGCCGCGCTTTATGTCTGCGGCGGCGGTGCCCTTAACCCCACCCTGCTGGCCGAGCTGGCAGTGGCCTTGCCAGCAGGCTGCACCCTCCGCACCACGGCTGCCCTCGGCGTGCCGGTGATGCAGGTCGAAGCCTTGGCCTTTGCGTGGCTGGCACGGCAACATGTTGTGCGCCAAGCGGGGAATTTGCCCGCCGTGACGGGGGCAGCAGGGGGGCGGGTGCTGGGGGCGTGTTTTCCGGCCTAGTCGGGATGAGCGTAGCCGCTGGTCGCGAGGGGGGATGTGCTACCCCTCCCCCCCTGCTTCCCTCGCTGTGTATTTTCTCCCGCCGATGGGCACCGCGCGGCGGGGTAGGGCAGGCGGTACCACACCCTGCTTGCATCCCCTTGGGCTTAACGCCAAAATCGACGTTGCCTTGCTTCTCCTGTTTTCACTTCAGCTTCCCTTTGCTGCCTGACCCCCCAAGAGGACTCCCACGATGATTTTGCTTGGCGTAAATATCGACCACGTTGCCACCCTGCGTAACGCACGCGGCACCTGTTATCCCAGCCCCATCGAAGCCGCGTTGGTTGCCGAAACCGCTGGGGCTGACTTGATTACCCTGCATCTGCGCGAAGACCGCCGCCATATCAAAGATGAAGACGTGCGTCTCTTACGCCGCACCCTGAAAACCCGCATGAATCTGGAAATGGCACTCACCCCGAGTATGCTCGACCACGCCTTAGAAACCCGTCCCCAAGACGTGTGCCTTGTGCCCGAAAAACGCGAAGAGCTGACCACCGAAGGCGGGCTGGATGTGCCGCGCTACTTTGACACCGTGCAAAGCTACACCCGCCAAATGACCGAAGCGGGTATTCGCGTCTCGCTGTTTATTGACCCTGACGAAAACGCCATCCAAGCCGCCGTAGAAGCAGGGGCGCATGTGGTGGAGCTGCACACCGGTCGCTACGCCGATGCCATTGGCCACGCCGCCACCCATGCCGAGCTAAACCGCATCCGCCAAGCCGCTGCGTTCGGCGCGGCCAAGGGCTTGGTGGTCAACGCCGGTCACGGTCTGCACTACCACAACGTTAAGCCAATTGCCGCCCTCACCGACATCACCGAGCTGAATATCGGCCACGCCATTGTCGCGCAAGCCCTGTTTACCGGCTTTGACCGTGCCGTACGCGACATGAAAACCCTGATGCTGGATGCCCGACGAGAAGCCGCATGATTGCCGGTATCGGCACCGACATGGTGGAGTTGGCGCGGATTGAAGCCGTACTCACCCGCCACGGCAGTCGCTTTGCCCGCCGTGTCTTGGCCGAAGTCGAATGGCCGGACTTTGCCCATAGCCGCGACCCCGTCCGGCTGATTGCCAAGCGTTTTGCCGCCAAAGAAGCCTTTGCCAAAGCGGTCGGCACCGGTTTGCGCTCGCCGGTTTTGCTGTCGCATCTGGCCGTGGTGCATGACGACTTGGGTCGCCCGCAGTGGGTGTTTGCCGAGCCGCTTGCCGCGTGGTTAGCCGAGCGCGACATTCACCGCTGCCACCTCTCTATTAGCGATGAACGCGCCTACTGCGTGGCGTTTGTCGTCCTTGAAACCGATTAGGAACTCTCATGCCGATGCACCACCCTCGTGGCCCCGTCATGGTCGATGTGGAAGGCACGACCCTGACCGAAGCCGAACGCCAACGCCTCTGCCACCCCTTGGTGGGCGGCGTGATTTTGTTTCGGCGCAACTTCGAATCTATTGCCCAACTGACCGCCCTGACCGCTGAGATTCACGCCCTGCGCAGCCCTGCCCTGATTGTGGCAGTGGACCACGAAGGCGGGCGGGTGCAGCGTTTCCTCCCTGGCTTTACCCGCTTGCCGCCGATGCAGGTGCTGGGCGAACAGTGGGACACCGACCCCGCTGCCGCCACCCAAACCGCCGAGGACGTGGGCGAAGTGCTGGCGGCAGAGCTTCGCGCCTGTGGTGTGGATTTAAGCTTTACGCCGGTGCTGGATGTCGATTGGGGACGCTGTGCCGTGATTGGCAACCGTGCTTTTCACCGCGACCCTCAGGTGATTACCGCGCTGGCACTGGCGCTGCAACGCGGCTTGCTGCGCGGCGGCATGGCCAGTTGCGGCAAGCATTTTCCGGGGCATGGCTGGGTGGAGGGCGATTCCCACCACGTTATCCCAACCGATGAGCGGTCGCTGGCGGCACTGCACGTCGATGACCTGATACCCTTTGCCCAGCTGGCTCAAGCTGGCATGGCGGCGGTCATGCCCGCCCATGTGGTGTATCCCGCTGTCGATGCCGCACCGGCGGGGTTTTCGCGCCGCTGGCTGCAAACTATTTTGCGCGAGGAACTGGGCTTTAGCGGCACGATTTTCAGCGATGATTTGTGCATGGAAGGTGCGTCAGCAGCGGGGGACATTGTCGCCCGTGCCCACGCTGCTTTGGCTGCCGGATGCGACATGGCCTTGGTCTGTAATCGCCCTGATTTGGCCGATGCCCTGCTGGCCACGCTGGACTACACCCCACCCGCCACACTGGCCGCGCGGATGGCGGCAATGGCAGGCCAAGGTGAGGTGGCCACGTGGCAAGCGCGTCTTACTCAGCCTGATTTTGTCGCCCGCCAAGCCCGTGTCGCCGCCCTTGCCATGCCGCCAACGGCGTTGCAAGGCCCTGCGGTCGGCGAGGCTGCTTAGAACCTGTTTACGTTTACTGTAAATACGCCGCCAGACGTAGGTCGGGATTTATCCCGACCTACACAGGGGCTTCGGGGTGCAGACTGCCCCGCACACCCTTTCACAGAATGACTGCCCCTTATTTTTGGCCACCGCGCCCCGAAAGTGACTATGTATTACTTCGAAGACTTTACCCCTGGCTTGCGCCTGACCACCCACAGCCACACCCTGACCGAAGCCGAAATCATAGACTTCGCCACCCACTACGACCCGCAAACCTTCCACACCGACCCCGTGCTGGCGGCGGACTCGGTGTTTGGCGGCCATGCGGCCAGTGGCTGGCATACGGCCTCTGCCTCGATGCGCTTGGTGGTAGATACCTTTGCCCACCGCGTGGCGGGGGGCTTGGTCGGGATGCAGATTGACGGCCTCCGCTGGCCGCGCCCCACCCGCCCCAATGACCAGCTGACCGTGACGCTGGAAGTGCTCTCCACCCGCCGCTCGACTTCGCAGCCGGGGTTTGGCGTGGTGCATTGGTCGTGGGAAACCCATAACCAGCACGGCGACACGCTGCTGACGCTGAAAAATGCTATCTGGGTACCTGCCCGCGACCTGCCGCCCGCTGCGTAAAACGACCACTGAGCCTCTATAAGAGGCTGGGCTGTGATGCCCCGCCACGGCTGGCGGCAGCGGGTTTGGTTTTATTCCCCTCCCGTGGAGGGGTGCCCCAGCGGGGCGGGGTGGTTGCTTTTGGGTTTTGGCTTTTTGGGTTTGGCTTTTGGCACTGGCGGCCTCGCCAGCCCCCCTCCGTCCGGCTTTGCTGTCGCCCTCCTCCGGTGGAGGGAAATAACAGCGGCGATGCTGTCTCCCGTGCCACAGCTGGCCGCAGCGATTGGGCTTGTTGGGTTTATTTCGCCTTGGCAACCCCTGCACCATTCGAACTTTGAACACATTTTTAGAAACGGATTTTGATGAATATCGCCCAGCTTGCTACCACCCGTTACACCACCAAAGCCTTTGACCCGAGCCGCAAAGTACCGGCTGACCTCATCGAGCAGCTTAAAACCCTGCTGCAATACAGCCCATCCTCGACCAACTCCCAGCCGTGGCACTTTATCTTTGCCCATACCGAGGCTGGCAAAGCCCAAGTGGCGGAGGCGACATCGGGCAATTTTGCGTTCAATACCGACAAGATCAAAAACGCCTCGCATGTGGTGGTGCTGTGTGTGCGCGAAGACCTCGACGAGGCGCATTTGCAGGCACTGCTGACCCAAGAAGCCCAAGACGGTCGCTTTGCCAGTGCCGAAGCCCAAGCCAACCAACACGCACTACGAAGCCGGTTTGTGTCGGCGCACCGTGAGGTGCTGCAAGATGCCCCCGCGTGGATGGAGAAGCAGGTTTACCTTGCACTGGGGACGCTGTTACTAGGCGCGGCGGCCTTGGGGATTGATGCCTGCCCGATTGAGGGTTTGGATGTGCCGCAGCTGAATCGCTCGCTGGATTTGCCCGCCAAGGGCTTGCGGGGCGTGGTACTGGTGGCCTTGGGCTACCGCTCCGAGGCGGACTTTAACGCCAAGCTGCCTAAGTCGCGGCTGCCGCAGTCGGTGGTGATTTCTGAATTGTGAGGGTGTGCGGTGCCCCCGTATCGGTGCAAGCGCAACATGGCTTAAAATGCCGGTCTTTAGTTGACAGTCAGAGTATCCCCGCCATGATTCGCACCCGCTTCGCGCCTAGCCCTACCGGTTATCTCCATATTGGCGGCGTTCGTACCGCTTTGTTCTCTTGGGCCTTTGCCCGTCACCACGGCGGCACGTTTGTGCTGCGAATTGAGGACACCGACCTTGAGCGGTCTACGCCCGAATCCGTCCAAGCGATTTTGGATGGCATGGCGTGGGTGGGCTTGGATTACGACGAAGGCCCGATTTACCAAACCCAGCGTTTTGACCGTTACAAAGCGGTGATTCAGCAGTTGGTCGAGGCCGGTCACGCCTATCTGTGCTATTGCAGCAAGGACGAGCTGGAAGCCATGCGGGCAGAGCAAGAAGCCCGTGGCGACAAGCCCCGCTACGACCGTCGTTGGCGGCCAGAAGCCGGCAAAACCCTGCCGCCCGCCCCAGAAGGCGTTCAGCCCGTTGTGCGCTTTAAAACCCCGCTAGACGGCGTGGTGGCGTGGGACGATGCGGCCAAAGGGCGGATTGAAATTGCCAATGCCGAGCTGGATGATTTGATTATTGCCCGCCCTGATGGCAGCCCCACCTATAACTTCTGCGTGGTGGTCGATGACTGGGAAATGAACATTACCCATGTGATTCGGGGCGATGACCATGTGAACAACACCCCCCGCCAAATCAATATCTTAAACGCCCTCAACGCGCCGTTGCCGGTGTATGCCCACTTGCCGATGATTTTGAACGCGGACGGGCAAAAAATGAGCAAACGCCGCGATGCCGTCAGCGTGGTGGACTACGCCGACCAAGGCATTCTGCCCGAAGCCCTGCTGAATTATTTGGCACGGCTGGGTTGGGGGCATGGCGACGAAGAGCTGTTTAGCATGGCGCAATTTATTGCGTGGTTTAGCCTAGAGGCCGTCAGTGCCTCCGCCAGCCGCTTCGACCCTGAAAAGCTGCTCTGGCTGAATGCGCAATATATCAAAGCCGCCGATAACGCCCGTTTGGCCGCTTTGGTCGCGCCGCGTTTAGCGACTGCAGGGGTCGCCGTGACCGAGAGCCCCGCGCTGTCTGACGTGCTGGAGCTGGTCAAGCCCCGTGCTCAGGAACTCAATACCTTGGCCACCGAGTGCGATTATTTTTACGCCCGCCGCCACCCCGAAGCCGCCGAGCTTGAAAAGCACCTGCCCGACGAAGCACGGGCACGGATGGGGCGTTTTGCCGAGCGGCTGGCCGCCCTGCCTGAATGGTCTGCCACCGCCATCCACGACCTGTTTAAGCCCTTCTGTGCGGATGAAGGCATCAAAATGGGGCAACTGGGGATGCCGCTGCGGGTGCTGGTCTGCGGCACCACCCAAACGCCGTCGGTGGATGCTGTGCTGGCTTTGCTAGGGCGAGAAACCGTGTTGGCGCGGATGGCGGGCTAACCATCACCTGATGGGTAGGTGTGACAGGGGGCGGCAAACCCCTGTCCGACAGAATGGGAGGCTTGACAGGGGCGCAAACGACCCCAGCGAAGCCCCCTTATTGAGAAGGTCTTTTACCCGTTTGGCGGTGTGGAAGACCTTTGTTTTTTGGGGTGTGCGGGCGCGTAGCTTCAACTCAAGCGTCCGTCTGACGTGCTGTGCCGCTGCGTGCTAAAATCAGCCCCATTTTGCAACAGAGATACGGCATCGCCAGACCCCATGACAGATCAATTGTTCGCTAAAGAAACTATCCCCGTTAGCCTCGAAGAAGAAATGCGTCACTCCTACCTCGATTACGCCATGAGCGTGATTGTGGGACGCGCTTTGCCCGATGTGCGAGACGGCCTTAAGCCAGTGCATCGGCGCGTGCTGTTTGCCATGCACGAGCTCTCTAACGACTGGAATCGCTCGTATAAAAAATCCGCCCGTATCGTCGGCGATGTAATCGGTAAATACCATCCCCACGGCGATATTGCGGTGTACGACACCATTGTGCGGATGGCGCAAGATTTCTCTCTGCGCTACCCCCTGATTGATGGGCAAGGTAACTTCGGTTCGATTGATGGCGATAACGCGGCGGCGATGCGTTACACCGAAATCCGCATGGCGCGTATTGCGCATGAGCTGCTGGCTGACCTTGAAAAAGAAACCGTCAACTACGGCCCCAACTACGATGGATCGGAACACGAGCCGCTGATTTTGCCCGCCAAAATCCCCAATCTGCTGATTAACGGCAGCTCGGGCATTGCCGTGGGGATGGCCACCAATATCCCACCGCATAACCTCAACGAAGTGGTCGATGCCTGCCTCGCGCTGCTGGACAATAGCGCGTTAAGCATTGACGAGATTATCGACATCATCCCTGCCCCTGACTTCCCGACGGCGGCCATTATCTATGGTACGGCAGGGGTCAAAGAAGGCTACCGCACCGGTCGTGGACGGGTGATTATGCGGGCACGCACCCACACCGAAGACATCGGCAAAGGCGACCGCCAAGCCCTGATTATTGACGAGCTGCCCTACCAAGTGAACAAAGCCCGCTTGCTAGAGCGCATCAGCGAGCTGGTACGGGGCAAAACCCTAGAAGGCATTTCCGAAATCCGTGACGAGTCCGACAAGTCAGGGATGCGCGTGGTGATTGAGCTGAAGCGCAATGAAATGCCCGAAGTGGTGCTGAACAACCTCTACAAAATGACCCAGCTGCAAGACAGCTTTGGCATCAACATGGTGGCCTTGGTCGATGGCCAGCCGCGCCTGCTGAATATCAAGCAAATCTTGGAAGAGTTCCTGCGCCACCGCCGTGAAGTGGTCACCCGCCGCACCCTGTTTGAGCTGAAAAAAGCCCGCGAACGCGGCCATGTGCTGGAAGGCTTGGCCACCTCGCTGTCTAACGTCGATGCCATCATCACCCTGATTAAAGCTTCGTCCACCCCGCAGCTGGCCAAGGTCGAGCTGATGGGACGCTTGTGGCAGTCGGCCTTGGTCGAAGGCATGTTGTCCCGCGTCGATGTCAGCCGTGCCCGCCCAGAAGGGCTGCTGCCCGAGTTTGGCCTCAAAGCCGAAGGCTACCGGCTGTCGGATGTGCAAGCCCAAGCCATCTTGGAACTCCGCTTGCAACGTCTGACCGGCTTGGAGCAAGACAAAATTGTCTCCGAATACCGTGACGTGATGACCACCATTGTCGATTTGCTCGATATTTTGGGGCGCAAAGAGCGCGTGGCCGAAATCATCACCACCGAGCTGAATCAGATTAAAGCCCAGTTTGGCGATGCCCGCCGCTCCGAAATCTCGGTGTTTGGCGGCGACATCAGCATCGAAGACCTGATTACCCCGCAAGACATGGTGGTCACGCTGACCCACGGCGGCTATATGAAAGCCCAGCCCGTGGCCGATTACCAAGCACAAAAACGCGGGGGCCGAGGCAAGCAAGCCGCCGCCACCAAAGACGAAGACTTTATCGAAAAGCTGTTTGTCGCCAACACCCATAACTACCTGCTGTGCTTCTCTAGCCGTGGGCAAATGTACTGGATTAAGGTCTACAACCTGCCCCAAGGCAGCCGCACCAGCCGAGGCAAGCCCATCGTCAATTTGCTGCCCCTGCAAGAAGGCGAGTGCATCAACGCCGTGTTGCCGGTCAGTGCGTTTAGCGAAGACAGCTACATCTTTATGGCCACCGCCAATGGCACGGTCAAAAAGACCCCGCTTTCGGACTTCTCCCGTCCCCGCGCGGCCGGCATTATCGCTATCAACCTAGACGAAGGGGACAAGCTGATTGGGGTTGCGCTGACGGGTGGCGATAACCAAATCATGCTGTTCTCCGATGCCGGTAAAGCCGTGCGCTTTGAAGAAACCAATGTCCGTGCCATGGGGCGCACCGCCACCGGTGTGCGCGGCATGTTGTTGGCCGAGGGGCAGCACGTTATCTCGTTACTGGCTACCCACGCCGACACCACCCAGCAGGTGCTGACCGCCACCGTCAACGGCTATGGCAAGCGCACGCCGGTTTCGGATTACCGCCAAGCCAGCCGTGGCACGCAAGGGGTGATTGCCATCAACACCGCCGACCGCAACGGCAAGCTGGTTGCCGCCACTTTGGTCGATGAACGCGATGAGCTGATGCTGATTACCACCGGCGGCGTGCTGATTCGCACCCGTGTGGCCGAAGTCCGCGAAACCAGCCGTGCGGCACAAGGGGTACGGCTGATTAACCTAGACGACGGTGAATTTTTGGTCGGCATTGAAAAAGTCGCCGAAACCGAAGAAGACCCCGATGCCGATACTGACGGCGTGCTGGATGCCGACGCAGGCATCGAGGCCGTGCCCGCAGAAGCAGCGGCAGACAGCAGCGACGCTGCCACAGGAGAAGCCGACGCATGACCCCGCTGTTTGATATGGTGCAAAAGTGGTTTGTCACCCTGCCGCATTGCGCGGCACTCGGCCTTGAGTTTGCAGGGCTAGAGGGAGACAAAGCCACGTTTCGGGTGGACTACCGCCCTGAGCTGGTGGGCAATGGCTGCAAAGGCATTGTGCATGGCGGGGTAATTACCTCGCTGATTGACACCACCAGTGCCCTGTCGGTGTTTGCCAAGCTAGAGGCCGCCGAGGCTATGGCTACGCTGGATTTGCGCATCGACTACCTCAAGGCGGCCACCCCCCACCAAGCCATTTATTGCACCGCCGAGTGCTATAAGCTGGCGCGGCAAATTGCCTTTACCCGTGCGGTCTGCCACCACGGCGACCCTAACGACCCCATTGCCCACGGCATCGCCACCTTTATGCGTGCCACCTCCACCAACCCGTTCGGACAGGGGGCGGTATGAGCCAATTGATGCAGACCTTTGCCGCCCTGCGCGAAACCAAAGACTACACCGGCATTATCGAAATCATCCCCTACGCCAAGTTTTTAGGGGTGCAGTTTGAAGAAACCGCCGAGGGCGAGCTGCGCTTCTGCCTGCCCTACGCCGAGCGCAATATTGGCAACGTGCTAATGCCCGCCCTGCACGGCGGCGTGATTGGCGGCTTTTTAGAGAATGCCGGTTTGGTGCATTTGATGTGGGTGCGCGAATCGCTTGAGCCGCCCAAGGTCGTGGATATTTCGTTCGACTATCTCCACCCCGCCAAGCCGCAAACCCTCTACGCCCAGTGCGAGCTGACCAAGCAAGGTCGGCGCGTGGCCAATCTGCTGATTGAGGCATGGCAAGAAGACCGCAGCAAACCGATTGCCGTTGCCCGCGCCCATTTTTTGTTGAGCTAACACGACCGCCCCTGCCCCTCTCACCTAAGGACAGTCCGCATGACCCCAGTCTATAACTTCTCTGCCGGCCCCGCCGTCTTGCCCCACGCCGTCTTGCAACACGCCCAGCACGAGCTGCTCGACTGGCGCGGCACCGGCATGTCGGTGATGGAAATGAGCCATCGCGGCAGCGAATTTACCCACATTATCGACACCGCCGAAGCCGATTTGCGTGAACTGCTGGGCATCCCTGATGGGTATAAGGTGCTGTTTTTACAAGGCGGGGCGAGTCAACAGTTCGCCATGGCGCCGCTTAACCTGCTGGGCAATCACCCCGTAGTGGATATTGTCAACACGGGGCACTGGTCCACCCTCGCCATCAAAGAAGCCCGCAAGTTTGCCGAGGTCAACGTGGTGGCATCGGGCGAAGACAGCCGTTTTTGCGCCATCCCTGAGCGCAGCACATGGCAAACCCGCGCCGATGCCGCATATCTGCATTACACCTCCAACGAAACCATCGGCGGGGTGCAGTTCCCCAGCATTCCAGACAGCGACGTGCCGCTGGTGTGCGATATGTCGTCTGATTTTCTGTCTGCCCCGCTCGATGTCAGCCGCTTTGGGCTGATTTTTGCCGGTGCGCAAAAGAACATCGGCCCCGCAGGGCTGACCTTGGCGATTATCCGCGAAGACCTGCTCGGCCAAGCCCAGCCCAATACGCCGACCATGCTGGATTACAGCGTTCACGCCAAAGCCGATTCGATGTATAACACCCCGCCGACTTTTGCCATCTACATGGCGGGTCTGGTGTTTCAGTGGCTGAAAGCCCAAGGCGGCCTGACGGGCATCGCGCAGCACAACGCCACCAAAGCCGGTTTGGTTTACGACACCATCGACACCAGCAATGGCTTTTACACCTGCCCTGTCGCCAAACCTTTCCGCTCGCTGATGAACGTCCCTTTCCGCCTGCCGACCGAAGCCCTCGAAGCCGCCTTTTTGACTGCAGCCGCCGAACGGCAGCTGTTGCAACTGAAGGGGCACCGCGTGGTGGGCGGCATGCGTGCCTCGATTTACAACGCCATGCCGCTCGAAGGCGTACAGGCACTGACCACCTTGATGCACGACTTTGCCCGCCAACACGGCTAACTTTTTGGAATTTGTCCATGCCTGACGCGCTGCTCAAACAACACCGCGATGCCATTGATGCCATCGACGCGGAAATCCTCACTCTGATTAACCAGCGGGCGCGTCATGCCCAAACCATCGGCGAGTTGAAAGGCAGCGGGGTGGTCTATCGCCCAGAGCGCGAAGCCCAAGTCTTGCGCCGCATCCAAGACCTCAATACCGGACCGCTGCCGGACGAATCCGCTGCCCGCCTATTCCGCGAAATCATGTCGGCCTGTCTGTCGCTGGAAAAGCCGCTGTCCATTGCCTACCTCGGCCCCGAAGGCACGTTTACCCAAGCCGCCGCCATCAAGCACTTTGGCCATGCGGCGCGTACCGTGGCCTGTGCGTCGATTGACGAGGCATTCCGCGCGGTCGAATCCGGCACGCTGGATTATGTGGTCGCACCGGTCGAGAACTCTACCGAAGGCGCAGTGGGGCGCACGCTGGATTTGATGGTTAACACCCCGCTGCATATCTGTGGCGAAGTCGTGCTGCGGATTCACCACCACTTGCTGCGCCAAACCACTGATGCGCCACCGCCGCGCGTTATCTACTCCCATGCCCAATCGCTGGCTCAGTGCCACGAATGGCTGAATAAGCATCTGCCAGGGGTGGAGCGCGTCTCGGTGACCAGTAACGCCGAAGCCGCCCGCCTCGCCAGTGAGGATGCCACCGTGGCCGCCATTGCCGGTGAAGCCGCTGCCGAGCGTTATAGCTTGGCGCGTTTGGCCTGCAATATCGAAGACGAACCAAACAACACCACGCGCTTTTTGGTGTTGGGCACACAGGCCACCACCCCCTCTGGCCGCGATAAAACCTCGCTGGTCTTGTCTGCCCAAAACCGGCCTGGTGCGGTGTATCAGTTGCTGGCTCCCTTGGCCGAGCAAGGCGTGTCCATGACCAAATTGGAATCGCGGCCTTCGCGCACAGGGCTGTGGGAATACGTGTTTTTCCTCGACATCGAAGGTCACGCCCAAGCAGACAACATCGCCCAAGCCCTTGCCGCGCTGCGTGAACGCGCCGCCTTTGTCAAAGTTTTGGGGGCTTACCCCGTCGCCGTAATTTGAGAGATTGCCCATGACACCCGCCGAACGCGCCCCAGCCTATATCCGCGCCATTGCCGCCTACCAGCCCGGCAAGCCGACCAGTGAACTTGCCCGTGAAATGGGGCTAGACGAAGCCAGTATCGTTAAACTCGCCTCGAACGAGAACCCGCTGGGCATGGGCAGCAAAGCCCGTGCCGCCGTATTGGCCGCCGTAGAGGAGCTGGCGCGTTACCCTGATGGCAACGGCTTTGCCCTCAAAGCCAAAATCGCCGAAACCTTTGGCGTGGCACAAGACAGCATCGTGCTGGGCAATGGCTCTAACGACGTGCTGGAACTCATTGCCCACACCTTTTTGACCCCAGGTACCAGCGCGGTGTTTGCCCAGTATGCGTTTGCCGTGTATCCGCTGGTGACCCAAGCCACCGGCGCAGACAGCATCGTGGTGCGGGCGGTGGAATACGGCCATGACTTGCCCGCCATGTTGGCGGCGATACGCCCTGACACGCGGGTGGTGTTTATCGCCAACCCAAACAACCCCACCGGTACCCTGTGCCGTCCGGGGGATTTGCTCGACTTCCTCGAAGCCGTGCCCGCCTCGGTGTTGGTGGTGCTGGACGAAGCCTATACCGAGTATCTCGCCCCCGAAAAACGGCCTGACAGCATCGGCTGGCTGGCGTGTTTCCCTAACTTAATCGTCAGCCGCACGCTGTCCAAAGCCTATGGGCTGGCAGGGTTGCGCGTCGGCTTTGCTTTGGCCGCCCCTGCGGTCGCCGACCTGATGAACCGCCTGCGTCAGCCGTTTAACGTCAACAGCTTGGCGCAAGCCGCCGCCTGTGCAGCACTGGATGACACCGACTTTTTGGCCGCCACGGTCAAGCTGAATCAAGAAGGCATGAGCCAAATCACGGCGGCCTTTGTGCGCTTGGGGCTAAGTTATATTCCGTCGGCGGGTAATTTTGTCACCTTCCACTGTGGCGATGCCGCCGCGCTCAATCACTTTATGCTCAAAAACGGGGTCATCGTCCGCCCACTGGCCGGCTATGGCATGTCGGATTGCCTGCGGGTGTCGATAGGCACGCACGCCGAAAATGCACGGTTTATTGCCGTGCTAGAAGAAGCGATGGCGGGGTAAGAACCCGCTCAAAGTCTGCGAGACTCGGGTGACCCGTCGTTTGCTAGACCGTAAACAGGTTCTTAAGAACACATTCTCACCAAGCACCAAGGAAACCACCATGTCGAACAAACTGCCTGTTGCTGTTGTGTTGTCTGGATGCGGGGTCTACGACGGCACCGAAATCACCGAAGCCGTGAGCCTGCTGATTGCCTTGTCCCAAGCCGGCATGCCCTACCAGTGCTTTGCGCCGGTGCGCGAGCAATACCATGTGGTGGACCATGTAAAGGGGCTGCCCGCCAACGAAGCGCGGCATATCTTTATCGAATCTGCCCGCATTGCACGGGGCAATGTACTGCCGTTGGCGGGGTTTAATCTCCATGATTACAGTGCCTTGGCGTTTCCCGGCGGTTTTGGTGCCGCCAAAAACCTCACCACCTTTATTGACGATGGTGCTGATGCCCAGCTGTATGCCGACATTCGTGCCGTAGTCTTGCCCATGCTCGAAGCCGGCAAGCCACTGCTGGCACTGTGCGCCGCGCCGCTGGTGCTGGGCATTGCCGCCCGCGATGCTGGCTTGACCGGCTGCAAACTGACCTTTGGCGACGATGCCGAAGGGGCAGCCATGATTACCGCGCTCAAAAGCTGGGGGCAGACCCATGTGGTGACCCGCCGCACCGATGTCTGCGTGGACAGCGACCACCATTTGGTGACGGCACCCGCCTATATGTATAGCGATGCCACCCCCGCCGAGGTCTTTGCCTGCACCAAAATGGCCGTGCAAGCCCTGTGTGTGATGTTGCAGCATGAGGCACTGGACGAGCTGGGCACCGAGACACTGGCAGTGGCCAGTAGCTTAATGGGCAGCTAGCCACCGCGCTGTCCACCTGCGCCAGCACACGCCCTCGCCCACCCTTTTTGGTGGGTGAGGGCGTAATCTCGAAGCCGACTTCATCCACGCCCCCCGCCCAACATGAATCTCTCCTTCAAAGATTATTTTTCTACCCAATCGCAGGAGTACGCCCACTACCGGCCACACTATCCGCCTGCACTGGCCGCGCACTTGGCCAGCCTATGTGCCGACACCCAAACCGCGTTGGACTGTGGTTGTGGCTCGGGGCAGCTTTCGGTGCTGTTGGCCGATTATTTTCAGCAGGTGGTGGCGACCGATGCCAGCCGCGCCCAAATCGCCCATGCGGTGCCGTGCCGTGGCGTGACCTACTGTGTCACCCCCGCTGAGGCTTCTGGTTTGCCGACGGCTTCGGTCGATTTGCTGACCGTGGCACAGGCCGCCCACTGGTTAGATTTACCCGCCTTTTACGCCGAAGCAGCGCGGGTGCTGAAGCCAGAGGGGGTGTTGGCGCTGATTACTTACGGCACGCTGCACCTAGACGATCCACAGTGCGACCGCTTGGTGCAAGACTTTTACCACCAGGTGATTAGCGCGTACTGGCCACCCGAGCGGCGGCATGTCGAGTCTGGCTACCGCACCCTGCCCTTCCCCTTTGAGGAAATCGCCCTACCCAGCATTCACATGACCGCAGACTGGGATTTTGAATCCCTGTTCGGCTATCTCATGACGTGGTCAGCCTGTCAGGCACTGGAAAAAGCCGTTGGCACCGCACCCCTTGAATGCTTCCGTACCGCCTTAGCCGAGGCATGGGGAATGCCCTCCACCCGCCGAACGATCACTTGGCCGTTGGCGATTCGTGCGGCTTACGTTAACGTGCCAAACCGCTTGCGCTAAACTAGCAGTTTCCCCCCTCACCAAGGAATGCGCCATGTCCGCAGAAACCGTTTCGATTACCCTGTCCCAGCAATCCGACTACCAATTTTTGGTCGATTTCGGCCCTGGCATCCGCACCATCGTCTCTGACGAACCTGCCCCGCTTGGGCTGAACGAAGGCCCCGCACCCAGCCATATGCTGGTGGCGGCGGCAGCCAACTGCTTGGCGGCCAGCCTGTTGTTTTCATTGCGTAAATTTAAGCAAACCCCCGAGCCGATTACCGCGATTGCCACCGGCCACATGGGGCGCAGTCCAGATGGTCGGCTGCGGATGTTGAGTATTGATGTCGGGCTGACGCTGGGCTGCCCCGCCGAAGAAATGGACCATTTGCAGCGCGTGCTGGATACGTTTGAACAGTTTTGCACGGTCAGCCAAAGCATCCAAAGTGGGGTGAAGGTGAATGTTTCGGTGCAAGACACCGAAGGCAAAATGCTGAAAGCGACCGAAGTTTAAGAACCTGCTCAAAGTCTGCGAGACTCGGGTGAGCCTGCGTTGAAATTCAGAAAAATTGCGTGTGGATTCAGTTCCAACGGTTTTTTTCTCAATTTCGCCTTGGCAACCCTTGCACCATTGAGATCGTAAACAGCTTGTTATAAGCTGTTTACGATTATTTATTTGTCTTATAATTTGGCTTATGAGAAAAACATACCCC
>ERZ650307.177-NODE-177-length-33504-cov-7.271189_pt1 | contig 33504 bp, 31 predicted proteins | sample MGYA00376243_ERZ650307 | MGnify/ENA primary metagenome ERZ650307 (study PRJEB26733, sample SAMN07839242) | wastewater metagenome | biome: urban; feature: artificial channel; material: waste water | place: USA: North Carolina | collected 2016-03-31 ... | reverse complement strand
AAACTCCTTGGTAGGGTTGTGGGAGATACGGCTTTGACTATACAGAATAATTTAAACTATTAAAACTATATGTTAGATTTAATTTTATTATGTAACGAGTAAATAAACTGTTGGTTCAGGGCAGACGCCCGCTCTGGTTTCAAAAAAATAGCATATTTGCCCTTGCTGCCGTTTGTGCTGCGGGAAAAAATGTGTAAAGGCCCGCGGATTCGGATTTGAAGTGCAACTTTCATTAACCAAGAAAGGCCAGTATGCGGTAGCATACTGCCTTTCCTGACAAGAAAGATTGCAATGAGCTACACACAACTGACCCAAGACGAACGATACCACATCCAGTATCATTACCGCCATCAATCAGCCACGCAAATCGCCAGAGAGCTTGGTCGCGACAAAAGCACCATCAGCCGGGAAATCAAGCGCCATCAAGCTCAAGACGGTTCTTATCAAGCTGCTGCTGCCCAGCAAGCGAGCAGGCAGAGCAAGCAGGCCAAACGCGCACCTTATAAACTTGCCCCCCGGTTGTGCGAGCAAATCAGCATCCTCATCCAGCTCAAGCTCAGCCCCGAGCAAGTGTGCGGATATCTCAAAACATATCATCAAACCCATCTTCATCACAGCAGCGTCTACGCCTTTTTACGTGAAGACAGAGCCAATGGTGGCACATTATGGCAACACCTCAGAATATGCAGCAAACCCTACCGCAAAAAGTATGGCAGCGACACTTGGAAGAGAGGCAAAGTGCCCAACCGGGTCGGCATAGAACAGCGTCCGGCCATTGTGGATGAAAGATCGCGCATCGGCGATTGGGAAGTCGACACCATAGTCGGCAAAGACCAGAAAAGTGCATTGCTGACTTTGGTTGAACGCAAAACCAACTACCTCATCGTGCGCAAACTAAACAACTTCAAAGCAGAAGACACCGCTCGGGCGGCCATCCGTGCATTAAAAGAGCACAAAGAACGGGTACACACCCTCACCACGGATAACGGCAAAGAATTCTACCGGCACACCAAAATATCCAAGGCATTGAAAGCAAATGTTTACTTCTGCCGGCCTTACCATTCTTGGGAAAAAGGGCTGAATGAGAACACTAACGGATTGCTACGCCAATATTTCCCGAAACAGACTGATTTCAGAAACATCAGCCATCAGGAGATTCAAAGGGTTCAAGATGAATTAAACAACCGCCCAAGAAAAACACTTGGCTATCAAACGCCAAGTGCCTTATTCTTGAATACGTTTAAACCCCTGCTTCCAAGTGTTGCACTTCAAATCCGAATCTAAGGCCGTCTGAAAAGGCTTTATATGCGCCGGCGGCCGGATTATTCCGTGCGCGCAAATGCGATATGTTATGATGCGCTTCATTTGACAACACCATTTTCGAGGGTAAAGAAATGTCTTGGTCTGCTACCGACAGTGCAGCTTTATACGGTATCCGCCATTGGGGCGACCGCTATTTTTCTGTGAGCGACGACGGTCATGTTGTGGTGAAACCCAACGACAACAGCGAGGTAACTGTGGATTTATACGGGCTCGTGGCCGAGTTGAACGAGCGCGGCCAAGATCTGCCGATGCTGTTTCGCTTTCCCGATATTCTGCAAGACCGTGTGGCGCGTTTGTGCGCCGCGTTTAACCGCTCTATCCGCAAAAACGATTATCAGGGGCGCTACACGGCGATTTACCCGATTAAGGTCAACCAGCAGGAATCGGTGGTGAAAAACATCATCGTGCCGAAAAACGATGAGGTTTCCATCGGGCTGGAAGCCGGCTCCAAGCCGGAATTGATGATCGTGCTGGCGTTTGCGCCCAAAGGCGGCACCATTGTGTGCAACGGCTATAAAGACCGCGAATTCATCCGCCTCGCCCTGATGGGGCAGCGCTTGGGGCACCAAGTGTTTATCGTGATTGAAAAAGAATCGGAAGTGGATTTGGTGATTGAAGAATCGGCCAATCTGGGCGTGAAAGCCAATATCGGCCTGCGCGTGCGCCTCTCTTCGCTCGCTTCGAGCAAGTGGGCCGACACCGGCGGCGACAAAGGCAAATTCGGCCTTTCCGCCGCGCAGCTGATCTCAGCCGCCGAAAAGCTCACCGCCGCAGGCTTGGCCGACACGGTAAAGCTGATGCATTTTCACATGGGCTCGCAAATTTCCAATATTTCCGATTACCGTTTGGGCTTTAAAGAGGCGGTGCGCTATTTTGCCGAGCTGCGCGAATTGGGGCTGCCGATCGAATATGTAGACGTGGGCGGCGGCTTGGGCGTGGATTACGATGGCACCCACTCGCGCAATGAAAGCTCGATTAATTACGATATCGGCGAATATTCACATGTGATTGTGTCGATGCTGGCCGAATATTGCAATGAACACAATGTGCCGCATCCGGGTATTTTCTCGGAATCCGGCCGCGCCATGACGGCGCATCATGCCGTGCTGGTGATGAATGTAACCGATGTCGAGCGTCTGCCCGATCAAGTGCCTGAAATCACCGACGAAGAAGATTTGTCGTTTGCCACCCAAAAGCTGATTGCCAAGCTGCACGATGCCGATGATCGTGAAATGGTGACCGAAACCTATTACCGCATCGGCCATTACCTCACCGAAGTGATCGGCCTCTATCTCGAGGGCAAAGTGTCGCTGCGTGAAAAAGCGCTGGCCGAGCAGCTGCACGCCGTGCTCTGCCACCGCCTGAAAAGCCAGCTGCAAGCCGGCCAGCGCTCGCAGCGACAGGTGTTTGACGCGCTCACCGATAAATTGGCCGATAAATATTTCTGCAATTTTTCCGTGTTTCAAAGCCTGCCCGACACCTGGGCCATCGGCCAAGTGCTGCCGATTATGCCGATACACCGCCTGAACGAAAAGCCCGGCCGCCGCGCCGTGCTGCAAGATCTCACCTGCGATTCAGACGGCAAAGTGCGCCAATATGTGGACCAGCAAAGCATCGAAACCAGCATGCCGATTCACGAGCCGCGCGCGGGCGAGCCTTATCTTTTGGGCGTGTTTATGGTGGGCGCGTATCAGGAAATTTTGGGCGACATGCACAACCTTTTCGGCGACACCGATTCGGTGAATGTGTATGTGCGCGACGACGGGCGTGTGGAATACGGCGGCATGGAAGAGCACGACACCATTGAAGACATGCTGCGCTATGTGCACTTGTCGCCCGAAGAAGTGCTCAATAAATTTGAAGAAAAATCGCGTTGGGCCCGGCTTGGCAAGGCCGAACACAACCTTTATTTTGCCGAATTCTGCCGCGGCCTCAAGCAAAGCTCGTATTTGAGCCTGGAAGCACATGAGCATGAATAAGCCTGCCGATAAGGCCGTCTGAAACATGGCCGGGATTTATTTTGCCGCCGCAGCCGCTGCGCCGGTGCATGAATTGGCCGAACGCTTCGGCCTGAGCCGGCTCAATGCGCCGCCGCTGGCAGGCGAATATCTGCTGGCCGATGCCGAGGGCATTGCCTTGTGCCGTGCGGGCGAAAAAGGGCGCGTGCAGGTGGATTTTGCCGGCGGCGCCGCGCAATATCGGCGCACCAAAGGCGGCGGCGAATTGCTGGGCAAGGCGGTTAACCACAGCGCCGCACCGCGAGTGTGGGACGGCACCGGCGGCTTGGGGCGCGATGCTTTTGTGCTCGCTTCGTTGGGGTTGGCGGTGAACGTGTTTGAACAGCATCCCGCCGTGGCCTGCTTGCTGGCCGACGGCCTGCGCCGCGCCGCCGCCGATGAAGAAACCGCCGAAATCGCCGCACGCATCACGCTGCACCACGGCGACACCTGCGCGCTGATGCCGGCATTGGCCGCTGCGCAGGGGCGGCCGGATGTGGTGTATCTCGACCCGATGTATCCCGAGCGCAAAAAAGCGGCGGCGGTGAAAAAAGAAATGGCTTATTTCCACGGCCTTGTGGGCGCGGCGCAAGATGAGGCCGCGCTTTTGACCGCCGCCCGTGCCGTGGCCAAAAAACGCGTGGTGGTGAAGCGGCCGCGTTTGGGCGATTTTTTGGCACAAGCCGAGCCAGCTTATCAATATGCCGGCAAAAGCACCCGTTTTGATGTGTATTTGCCGGATGCGCCGGTGTTGTAAACCGATTTTCTTTGCAGGCCGTCTGAAAAAACAGTTTTTCAGACGGCCTTTGATTTAAGTGGCGGTAAATAGTACGGAATTTGCTACAATTGCCGCTTCTTTTAATTTTTACCGGCAATCAACATGACCCGCTCCGATATTCCCGTTTTCACGCAAGCGCTCAGTCGCGCCGAACAAGATGCTTTATGGCAATGGGTGCAGCGCCAATTTGCCTGCCCGAGCGAGGGCTGGCAGCGCCTGCTGCTCAATGGCATGCCCTTGGGGCGGCTTGATGCAAAATGGGCAGCACAAGTGCGTCAAGATTGGCCTTTGCACCAACAACACAGCGAAGCGGCGCTGGCGCTTGATGCGGGAAGCTGGCTCGAAATGGCTGATGCCTTGCAACACATGGCCGCCACTTGGCACAAGCTGGGGCTGCTCGGCGGCTGGCGCAATGAAAAATTCGATGTGCGCGATGAAAAAGGGCAGGCTTTATTTGCATTGGAACGCGCCGCCTTCCGCCCGCTCGGGCTGCTGAGCCGCGCCATACACATCAACGGGCTGGCGTGTTGCGACGGCGAATGGCGCTTTTGGATCGGCCGGCGCAGCCCTTATAAAGCAGTAGACCCCAACAAGCTCGATAATTTGGTGGGCGGCGGCATCAGCAGCGGCGAGTGCGTGCAAACGGCCATGTTGCGCGAAGGCGAAGAAGAAGCGGGATTGAGTGCGGCGCAGCTGCAACACGCCCGTGCCGGCCGCCGCTGCTTAAGCCTGCGGCCGGTGTCGCGCGGGCTGCACCGCGAGGAATTGCACATTTTCGATGTGGTGTTGCCCGAGGGCGTGCAGCCGCAAAACCAAGATGGCGAAGTGGCCGAATTTATGCTGCTCTCCGTGGCTGAATTGGCCAAAGCGATGGCAGAAGGCCGTTTGATGAACGATGCCTTGCTGGCCACGCTCGATGCCTTCGGCCGCTACAGCCTGCTCGACCCGCAACACGAGCTGGCGCAATGGCTGGCGCGCATGGGTTTGTTTGAAGATGATTGAATACGCTTTGGCCGTATGCGGCAAAAAAAGCGGCTTATTTCCCCTCAGCCGGCAGCGGCCGGCCGGCTTTTGTCTGTCATCTTGAATGAATTTGAATGAGACAGGCTTCTAAGCAGGCATAAAAACAATTTTTTGCCTTTACATTGTGGTTTTTCTTGTTTTAGAATAAGATTCATATATAAACATAAAAACAGAGATTTTTGCTTCGCTTCGTCACTTGCTACCAGAAAGGCTGGCGTTTTATTATGACCGCGCAATCCAAACATGCATCCATTAATATCAGCCTGATTCAGGCCCGCGAAGCATTGATGACCCAATTTCGTCCGATTTTGAACAATGCAGGCATCACCGACCAGCAATGGCGCATCATCCGCCTGCTGGCCGAAAACGGCACGCTTGATTTTCAAGATTTAGCCAATCAGGCCTGCATTCTGCGCCCCAGCCTCACCGGCATTCTCACCCGCTTGGAAAAAGTGGGCTATGTGGTGCGCTTGAAGCCTTCCAACGACCAGCGCCGCGTGTATTTGAAGCTCACCGGCGAGGGCGAAAAGCTGCACCGCACCACTTGCGATCAAGTGGACGCGCGCTATGATGTGATTGAATCGGTGCTGTCGAAAGACAAACTCAAGCAACTGCAAAGCCTGCTGGGTGAATTGTCTGCCATCGGGCAGCACATCGACTGATCTGATTCATGACTGACAACACGCCGCTGAAACAGGATTTCCGCCACGCAATGGCCTCATGCGCCGCCGGCGTGCATGTGATCACCACCGATGGCGCCGCCGGCCGCTACGGCATCACCATGACGGCGGTGTCGTCGATTACCGATGAGCCGCCCACGGTAATGCTCTGCATCAACCGCAGTGCCGCCATCATTCCGATACTTCAAACCAACCGCGATTTGTGCATCAACGTGCTCTCCGCCGGCCAGCAAGATGTGGCCGAGCATTTTGCCGGCATCACGCAGCTCTCGCCCGAAAAGCGCTTCGAATACCATATCTGGCATCGCGGCGGCAGTGGCCAATTGCAGGTGGAAGGTGCGCTGGCGCATATGCACGGGCGCATCGTGGCGCAACACGATATCGGCACCCATTGCGTGTTTTACGTTGAAATCAGTGAAATCAAAGTGCACGATGCCGAGCGCGCACCGGCTTTGGTGTATTTCCGCCGTCATTTTCACGGATTAGCGTAGAGGCTGTTTACAATCCATTTCGTGGCAATCTTTTGACTCAAAAACGCGCCTGCTGCGTTGAACATGCTCGAAGGTGCTCAGCCTTGCGGCATTTTCCGCCTGGCAACACGTTTTCGAGCCGCCTTTGGGCGGCTTTGCCATTTTGTCGGCAGCCGGCGCAGGAAACCGTTATAATAGCCAACCCTCGGCGCACATCCATATCAAAACCGCAAATTCTGGCAGCCGGGCGGTTTTCAGCGGCCGAATGCCGCAGCTTGCGCCGATCAGCGCTTATCCACAGGATACATGCATGAGCATATTAGAAGAAATTCTCGATTTTAATCAGGAATTTGTTGCATCAGGCGAATATGCCCAGTTTTTCAGCAATAAATACCCTGAGCGGGAGCTGGCGATATTGTCGTGCATGGATGCGCGCATGGTGGAGCTGCTGCCGCGCGCGCTGGGCTTGAAAAACGGCGATGCCAAGCTGATTAAAAATGCCGGCGCGGTGGTCACGCATCCGTGGGGTTCGGTGATGCGCAGCCTGCTGGTGGCGGTGCTGGAATTGAAGGTAAAAGAAATCATGGTGGTGGCGCATTATGATTGCGGCATGCGCGGCCTGAATGCCGATGCTTTTCTGGGCAAGGCACGCGAGCAGGGCATACCCGATGATCGCGTGGCCACTTTGCGCAATGCCGGCATTGATCTCGATGGCTGGCTCACGGGCTTTGATAATGTGGAAGACAGCGTGCGCCACACCGTGGGCATTATCCGCCGCCATCCGCTGATGCCCGACAACGTGGCGGTGCACGGCTTGGTGATTCACCCGGCCACCGGCAAGCTTAATTTGGTGGTGGACGGCAAAACCGGCAGCACGGCTTAAACTTTTTTCAGACGGCCTGTATTAAAAATGATGAAAAATATCGGACTTTTCGGCGGCACTTTCGACCCCATCCACAACGGCCATCTGCACATTGCGCGTGCGTTTGCCGATGAAATCGGGCTGGAAAGCGTAATTTTTCTGCCCGCCGGCGACCCCTACCATAAAGAAGCAAAGGGCGGTGCCGATGCGCGCGCGCGCCTGCACATGGCCGAATTGGCCGTGGCCGACGAGCCGCGCTTTGCCGTGAGCGATTGCGATGTGGTGCGCGAGGGCGCTACCTATACCTTTGACACCGTGCAGATTTTCCGCCAGCATTTTCCCGCCGCGCAATTGTGGTGGCTGATGGGCATGGACAGCCTGATGCAGCTGCACAAATGGAAAAAATGGCAAACGCTGGTGCGCCACACCCACATTGCCGTGGCCGCCCGCGAAGGTGAAAACCTCGCCCAAGCGCCGCGCGAATTGCACGCTTGGCTGGGCGAAGCGCTGCAACAGGGCAGCCTAAAGCTGCTAAACGCATCTTTGTGCAAGGTGAGCTCCACCGAAATCCGCCGCCGCGCGCGCACGGGCGAATCGCTGGCCGGCCTGGTCGATCGCCGCGTTGAGCGCTATATCGAGCAAAACCATCTTTACCGCTAAACCTTTCAGACGGCCTCATGCCTTTCTTTAAAAATGCCGTCTGAAACTTTTTAAAATAGGAAACCGAATGAACGAACAAGAGCTGCAAGATTTGCAAAAAATGCTGGAAATCGCCGTGAGCGCTTTGGAAGACGTAAAAGCCAAAGACATCGCCGTGCTCGAAACGCAAGAGAAAACGCCGCTGTTTGCGCGCATGATTATCGCCAGCGGCGACAGCACGCGCCAAGTGCGGGCGCTGGTCAACAACGTGGCCGTGGATTTGAAAGCCGCCGGCTTCGAGATTTTGAGCACCGAAGGCCAAGAGGGCGGCGAGTGGGCGCTGGTGGATGCCGGCGATTTAGTGGTGCATGTGATGCTGCCCGCCGTGCGCGATTATTACGATATCGACACCCTGTGGGGCGGTGAGAAACCTTCGTTCCACCCTGGTGCCGCCAAACCGTGGCATGCCGCCGATTCGCAATCATAAAAGGTTTCAGACGGCCTTTGCTGCCAAGCTTCTGCCTGTCTATTCAAAAGCCAAACCGGTTGTTTGAACTTGCCGTTGTGCCGCTTTTTCAAACGGCATTATGCGGCCACAATAAGGGTTTGTCGGGATAAGGCATAGAAAAGGCCGTCTGAAAAAAATGCCATGAACATTACTGTATTGGCTGTGGGCACCAAAATGCCGCGCTGGGTGGATGAAGCCGTGGCCGAATATGCCAAGCGCTTCGGCCGCGATGTGCATTATGCGCTCAAAGAAATCAAGCCCGAAAAGCGCGGCGCCGGTGTGAATGCTGTACAAGGCATGGCCGCCGAAGAAAAGCGCCTGCTCGAAGCCATTCCGCCGGGCGCTTTTTTGGTGGTGCTTGATGAGCGCGGCAAAGCGCCCACCTCGGTGGAGCTGGCCGGCCATTTGCAACGCTGGCAGCAAGAGGGCGAACACGTTTGCTTTATCATCGGCGGTGCCGACGGCATGACCGAGCATTTAAAGCAGCAGGCGCGCCTGATGATGCGGCTCTCCAGCCTCACGCTGCCGCACGGCATGGTGCGCGTGCTGCTCACCGAGCAGCTTTACCGCGCGGTGTCGATTTTGCATAACCATCCTTATCACCGCGAATAATACCAATTCAAAAAAATAATATACAAATAGGCAGCCTGTAGGTCGGATTCTCGAATCCGACACTTGTTCGCAGAACAAGGCACGCACATCGCTTTGGCCGTTGGTCAAATGTCGGATTCAAGAATCCGACCTACGCGGATGATGCCGCCGAACTGTTTTTATTTTGTAAGGTTATTTTTTAGAATTGGTATAAAGCATATTTATGCAAGTGGTTTGAAATGGGTTTATCATTTGCAACCAGGCCGTCTGAAAGCAAAAATCTTTCAGACGGCCTTTTCTTTATGTAACCAAGCACGCTGCTCAGCTTGCCGGCGCGCAGTTTTTCACCAAAATATTATCCACCGGCAGGCTCTCGCCATTGATTTTCTGCTGCTCTTGTTGAAACAGGAAGCCGTTGTCTTCTTTATAGAAATCGGCGCGGTGCAGGTTGCTGATTACCCAGCTGTAGCTGCCGCCGCTAAACGCGGTGAGGTCTTCATTGCTTTGCACGCCGTCGTATTGCAGCGTGAGCGTGTGGCCATCGATTTTCACTTGTGCCACGGCGGTGGCTTCGCCGGCATGGTAGCGCGCTTGCAGGGTTTTGCCGCCGTCGCAGCGGTAATCCTGCCATTTGGCGTCGTTGATTACAGTTTGGTGTTCGGCCGGCGCAATATCGGTGAGGCCGGAGGCGGCGGCATCGCCGGCGGCAACGGTGCTTGCAGCCGAAGCGGCGGGTGCTGAAGCGGCCGGCGCTTCGTTTTGCGCCGGCGCGCAGGCGGCCAGCGCCAGCAAAATGGCGGCCGGCAGGGAAAGTTTGATGGTGTTCATCCGCATTCCTGTATCGCAAATCGTTAACGCCTGCAGGATAACACAAAAGCGCCGTAACAATCTCTGCTATAATCGCGCCTTACACCTTGTTTCAGTATAAAAAAGAGCCGCATTATGAGCCCGACACCGCTGCTAGACACCATCACCCTGCCGCAAGATTTGCGCGCCCTCAGCCGAAACCAGCTGCCGCAAGTGGCCGAAGAACTGCGCGCTTTCCTGCTGGAATCGGTGGGAAAAACCGGCGGCCATTTCGCCAGCAATCTGGGTGCGGTGGAGCTCACGGTGGCGCTGCATTATGTGTATCACACGCCGCAAGACAAATTGGTGTGGGATGTGGGCCATCAGAGCTATCCGCATAAAATCCTCACCGGCCGCAAGAGCCGCATGGGCAGTATGCGCCAATATGGCGGCCTGGCGGGCTTTCCCAAACGCGCCGAATCGGAATACGACGCTTTCGGCGTGGGGCATTCTTCCACTTCTATCGGCGCGGCGCTGGGCATGGCGGTGGCCGACAAGCTGGCGGGCAACGAGCACCGCAGCGTGGCCATTATCGGCGATGGCGCGATGACAGCGGGGCAGGCGTTTGAAGCGCTCAATTGCGCCGGCGACACCGATGTAAACCTGCTGGTAATACTCAACGACAACGAAATGTCGATTTCCCCCAATGTGGGCGCGTTGCCCAAATATCTGGCCACCAATGCCGTGCGCGATATGCGCGGCGTGTTGCACAGCTTCAAACAGCAGTCGGAAAAAGTGCTCAATATTCTGCCCGGTGCGCTTGAAATCGCGCAAAAAGTGGAAAATAAAATCAAAACCATCGCCAGCGAAGCCGAGCATGCCAAGCAATCGCTGTCGCTTTTTGAAAACTTCGGCTTCAACTACACGGGGCCTGTGGACGGCCACGATGTCGAGCGCTTGGTGGAAGTGCTGCAAGATTTGCGCGGCAAAAAAGGCCCGCAGCTTTTGCATGTGATCACCAAAAAAGGGCAGGGCTACAAGCTGGCTGAAAACGATCCGGTGAAATACCATGCCGTGTCGACGCTGGCCAAAGAAGGCGATGCGCCCGTGGCACCCGTGCCGCCGCCCAAGCCCACCTACACCCAGATTTTCGGCCAATGGCTGTGCGACCAAGCCGCCGCCGATGAGCGGCTGGTGGCTATCACGCCCGCCATGCGCGAGGGCAGCGGGTTGGTGGAATTCGAGCAGAAATTTCCCGAGCGCTATTTCGATGTGGGCATTGCCGAGCAGCACGCCATCACTTTTGCCGGCGGCTTGGCCTGCGAAGGCGCCAAGCCGGTGGTGGCGATTTATTCCACTTTTTTGCAGCGCGGCTATGATCAATTGGTGCACGATGTGGCGCTGCAAAACCTGCCCGTGCTCTTTGCCGTGGATCGCGCCGGCATTGTCGGCGCCGACGGCCCCACGCATGCGGGCGTGTATGATTTGAGCTTTTTGCGCTGCCTGCCCAATATGGTGGTGGCTGCGCCGAGCGATGAGCAGGAATGCCGCCTGCTGCTTTCCACCTGCTATCAGCTCGATGCGCCTTCTGCTGTACGCTATCCGCGCGGCTCGGGCAAAGGGGCGAAAGTTTCAGACGGCCTCGAAACCGTGCCGGTGGGCAAAGGCGTGTTGCGCAGGCAAGGCAGGCAAACCGCCATTTTGGCTTTCGGCAGCATGGTGCAGCCGGCCTTGGCCGCCGCCGAAGAATTGAATGCCACCGTGGCCGATATGCGCTTTGTGAAACCGCTTGATGAAGCCCTGATTGTAGAATTGGCCGCTGAGCACGATTATTTGGTCACTATTGAAGAGAATGCCGTGCAAGGCGGCGCGGGCAGCGCGGTGTTGGAAGTGTTGGCGAAGCACAAAATCTGCAAGCCCGTGCTGGTGTTGGGCGTGCCCGATCAGGTCACCGAACACGGCGACCCCAAGCAGCTGATGGCCGATTTGGGTTTGAGCAGCGAGACCGTGCTGGCGCAGATTCGGCGCTGGCTGGCGGCATAGCAAGCCATTAAACACAGGCCGTCTGAAAAGCTGCAAAGCGTTTCAGACGGCTATTTTGTTTCCTGCTATAGTGAGGCATTCTTTATATTTCAGGCGGCAAACGCACTATGATCAGTATATTCGATATTTTCAAAATCGGCCTGGGGCCGTCCAGCTCGCACACGGTGGGGCCGATGAAAGCTGCCGCTGCGTTTGCAGAGTGCTTGGCGCAGCAAGGGCTCATCGCGCAAACCGAGCGCATTATGATTGAAATCTACGGCTCGTTGGCGCTCACCGGCCAAGGCCACGGCACTTTTGATGCGCTCTTGCTCGGGCTGGAGGGCAGCTTGCCGGAAGAAATCGATTTGGCCGCCATTGCCGAGCGGCTCTCACGCATCCGCGCACGGCAGCAATTGCAGCTGGGTGCGCGCACCATCACTTTTAATGTGGAACGTGATTTGCACATTCTCGGCGGCGAGAGCCTGCCCAAACACCCCAACGGCTTGCGTTTTCACGCTTATGCTTCAGACGGCCTCGAATTGTGTGCACAAGTATATTATTCGGTGGGCGGCGGCTTTATCGTAACCGATGAAACATTCGGGCAGGAAGCTGCGGCCGCGGCCGAAGTGCCGTATCCGTTTCACAGCGCCGCCGAATTGTTGGCGCAATGCCGCCGCGAGCAGCTCAATATTGCCGAAGTGGTGCTGGCTAATGAAATGGCTTTGAGCGGTGAGAGCGAAGATAAGGTGCGCGCGCGCGTGGCCGCGGTGGCCGAGGCGATGGAAGCCTGCATCAAGCGCGGGCTGGGTTCAGACGGCCTGTTGCCGGGCGGCCTGAATGTGCGCCGGCGCGCGCCGCAATTGGCGGCTAAGCTGCGGGTGTTGCGTGAGGCGGAAATTGTTAACACGCAATTATGGCCGATGGTGTATGCCATGGCGGTAAACGAGGAAAACGCCGCCGGCGGCCGCGTGGTGACTGCACCCACCAATGGCGCGGCGGGCATTATTCCGGCGGTGCTGCATTATTACCGCAAGTTCAACCCGCATACCACGCAGGCGCGGGTGGAAAATTTTCTGCTCACCGCCGGCGCCATCGGCATTCTGTATAAAACCAATGCTTCGATTTCCGGTGCCGATGTGGGTTGCCAGGGCGAAGTGGGCGTGGCCTGTTCGATGGCGGCCGGTGCTTATGCCGAAGCCATCGGCGGCACGCCCGCGCAAGTGGAAAATGCCGCCGAAATGGCGATGGAACACCATTTGGGCCTCACTTGCGACCCGGTGGGCGGCCTAGTGCAGATTCCCTGCATCGAGCGCAACGGTATTGCGGCGGAAAAAGCGCTCAAATTGGGTGCGCTGGCCTTGCTGGAAGACGGCCACGATAAAAAAGTGTCGCTCGATATGGTGATTCAAACCATGTTGCAAACCGGCCGCGACATGAAAGCCACTTATAAAGAAACCTCGCTGGCCGGGCTGGCAATCACCTTGCAGCAAGAAGCGGTGCCGGTGTCGGTGCGGGTGGTGGAATGCTGATGCAGTAATGGGCGCGGTTGGATTAATACCAATCCAAAAATAACCTTACAAAATAAAAGCAATTCGGCAACATCATCCGCGTAGGTCGGATTCTTGAATCCGACGTTTGGCCAACGGCCAAAGAGATGTGCGGCCTTGTTCTGCGAACAAGTGTCGGATTCGAGAATCCGACCTACAGGCTGCTGCGTTGGCTCGCCTTGTTAGCTTACTTTTTTGAATGGGTAGAAAACCCCATGCGCCTATAATGAAAAAGGCCGTCTGAAAAGCTTTCAGACGGCCTTTTTCATCATGCATACGTTTACGTTTCAGTGTATACGGTTGCCGCTGCTTGAGCCGGAAGGTTATGTTTTTTGAACATATTTTGCATAAGCGTAATAGCTGTAAACATCTTGCGCATTTCTGTCCAAGCCGTTGAAAATCACGCCTTTTACCGGCACGTTGTTTTGTACGAGTTTGGCGGCGCTTCTGTCGAGCTCGAGTGCGGTGGTGGATTCATAACGCGCCACCAACAAGGTGATGCCGGCCATTTGACCAATGATGGTGGCATCGGTTACCGACAATACCGGCGGGGTGTCAATAATGATGTGGTCGTAGCGCGGTTTGGCCCATTCGAGCAAGGCGCGCAGACGGTTGCTCATCAAGAGCTCGGAAGGGTTGTCGGGCAAAGTGCCGTGGGTGATGATGTCTAAGTTCGGCGTTTGCGTGGGCTGCATGGCCTGGGATGGGGTGATTTGGCCGGAAAGAATTTCAGCCAAGCCTTGTTCGGCAGGGGCTTCGAATAATTGGTCGAGATAACCTTTGCGCATATCGGCATCAATCAGCAGCACTTTCTTTTCCGATTGCGCCATTACGATGGCCAAGTTGGCGGCAATAAAGGATTTCCCGGCTTCAGGTGTGGCACCGGAAATCATCAGGATGTTGTTTTTGGCATCCATAATTGAAAAATAAATGCTGGTGCGCAACGAGCGTATGGCTTCCACGGTAACATCGGTCGGCTCGGCTTGAGCCAGCAGATATTTGGCGGCAGCTTGTGCGGGCTTTTTCAGCTTGGCCAAGCTGCCGCTTTGTTCCGCTTGGGCATCGGATTTGGGAATGATGGCCAACACTTCCAAATTCAGGGCTTCGATTTCATCGGGCGAGGTGAGGGTGCGGCGCACGGCACCACGGAATAAATACCAAGCTGAAGCCAGCATGCCGGCGGTGAGCGCCGAGAGCAGGGTGATCATGGCCTTGCGCGGCTTGATGGGGCGCTCGGCGGTCATGGCATGATCGACCACGCGCACGTTGCCTTGTGCGCTGGCCTGCATAATATTGAGCTCTTGCTGCTTATTGAGCAGCTGCACATAGGTAGCCTGATTGGTGTCGACATCGCGGGTGAGGCGGATCACTTCTTGCTGGATATTGGGCAATTCCGAAATTTGGCGGTTGATTTTATTTTTGGCCTGATTCAATACGGAGAGCTTGTCGAGCACGGCTTTATAGGTGGGATGTGCGGGCGTATAAAGCTCGGCCAGGCCGGCTTCTTCGGTTTTCAAGCCGGTGATTTGGGTTTCGATGGCCACCAGGCTTTCCAATGCGCCTTTGGCTTCCACCGGAATATCCAGCGAGCCGCTGCGGGTGCGGTATTCGTTGAGGCGGTTTTCTGCATCTTCCAGATTGCGCTTCAGGCGCGGTAATTCTTCGCTGATAAAGGCCAAGCCTGCGGCGGCCACCTGAATATCGCGGTCTTTGTTTTGGCTGATGTAGTTGTCGATGATACTGTTGAGTGTGCGCTGAATTTCTTCAGGCTCGGTGCCGGTGTAGCCCAAATTGATGATGGGGCTGGTTTTGCCTTTGCTGATGACGGAAAGGTTGTTGTAGATATTTTGGATGGCGCTAAGCTTGGTGTTTTTGATGAGCGCGAATTCCTGGCCGCTCTCAGCCAAAATCTGGTTGACTTGGATGGTGGTTTGCGGATTGATTCTCAAGGCTTGGCCAACCGTGCCTTCAGCGGTGGTGCCGTCCGGCAGCTTAAGCGTGTAGTGTTTGTTGTCGGTGGCTTTCAGAATGATGGGTTGATTGAGCCATTCAGTTTCCACGGTAAAGGTGTGCAGCGTAAGTTGTGGATCAATATCGCTGCTTAAATTGTGCAGCATGCGGCCGAGCAAGGGAAAGTATTTGGGTTTGACCACTTGATCCAAATGCAGATCGTCAACGGTTTTGCCCACCACCAACCGGGATTGCACCAGCTCTATCTCCACTTCGGAGGGCGAGGGCTCGTTGCTGAACATGCTGTTGATTTCGGTGAGAATCTGGTTTTGCTTGGTTTCGATTTCCAACATGGCATCAGCACGGTAAACCGGCGTGCTGGCAACGCTGTAGAGGGCACCCAAAAAGGCACCGGCCAGCACGGCTGCGGCGATGGGATATTTGTGGTTGATCAAGCGGCGCAATTGCTGGCTTAAATCGATTTCACCCTGGACTGAATTTTGATTTCGGGAAGCATTTTTTGTTGACATACGGAAAGGGTTCCTGTGGTTCAGCTATCGGTGGTTTGGAGAAGTTTTTCAGCCCAAAGTGTGGCGGCCTCTTCAAGTTGCTCAAACACGGCTTCAAACATTTCATCGCTTTGGCGGTAAGGGTCGAGGATGCTTTTCTTGTGCAACCACTGGCCAAACAGCATGGTTTTGCTGCGTGCTGCCGGTAAAATGTCGGCCACCGCTTCAATATGGGCCGGTTCCATCACCAAAATCAAATCGGCTTGCCGGCACATATCCACGGTGAGTTGGCGGGCGGTGTGTCCGGCAATCACCACGCCGTGCCGCAAGGCGGTTTTGATGGCTTGGAAATCGGCATCGTTGCCTGTCAGCGCCCGAATGCCTGCCGAGGCGATTTGGCGCTCGGGCAGCTTTTTTTGCAGCAGCCGCTCGCCGGTGGGGGAGCGGCAGATATTGCCCACGCAGACAATTAAAATCTTTTGATACATGGCCTGTCCGGGCGCTTAGTTAAAGGTGTTGCCCAACGAGTTGGCGCCGGTAAACGAATTGATCAGCTGCGACACCACGCGGTTCCAGCGGGTAACCGGTGCGGCGGTGAGATACACCACATCGTTGGCACGCAATTTGAATTCATTGCCCAGTGCGTAAGCGGTGGCGTCTTTCAGATTGAGCTGATAAATATGAATCGGTTTTTCAATATCTTGCGGTGCATTGCGGATCACAAACACGCCGGTGGCATCGGCCAAGGACTGATTCATACCGCCTGCTTCACCGATGGCTTCGGTGAGGTTGAGGCCGTGGTTGCCGATGCGCAAGGCGGCTTGCTTACCCGCTTCGCCCATCACATATACTTTGCTGTTGGCATTGGTCGGCACATACACAATATCGCCGTGGCTGAGCAGGTGGTTTTGCGATAAGTCGCCGAATTCGAGAATATCTTGCACGGAAATGGTGCGGTCCACGCCGTTGTGGGTCCATTTGATGTTGTTGGTGTCGGCGTTTTCAGCCAGGCCGCCGGCCAAATCAAGGGCATCGAGCAGGGTAATGGGCACGTTGGTGAGCGGCAGCTGGCCGGCTTGGCCGACGGCGCCGGAAATGGAAACGCGCTGCGAGCGGAATTCGGCAACGTTTACCGATACTTGTGGGTTTTTGATATAGCGTTTCAGACGGCCTGTGAGCATGTTTTGCACTTCGGGCAGGGTTTTGCCGCGCACATAAAGTTTGCCTGCCAAAGGATAGGCAAGATAGCCTGCTTCATCCACCCACGTGCCGCTGCTGACCTGTTTGCTTTGCGGGCTCAAGGGGGAAGAGGGCACAGGGGAATTCAAATCAGGATGGTGCCACACCGTTACGTTGAGCACATCGCCGCTGCCGACGCGATAGCGGTATTCAGATTTTTGTGCGCTCAGGCCGGCATTGGGCTGGGCAAAACGTTGCGGCTGGCGCATGCTCTGCACCAGGCTCAGAGTGATGGGATAAACATTTACCCGGCTGTCGAGCGTGGTATTTTCAGCGGTGTCGTTTTCGTTGTAAACGATGGTTTTGTTGCTGGTGGACAAGCCCGAGCCGGGAATCACTGTGCAGCCGGCGGTAAAGGCAAGCAGCGATAAGCTGATGGCAGTCAGTTTTTTCAGTTTCACAGGAAATCTCTCTTGCTGCGGCCGTCTGAAACCTTTCAGACGGCCTGGTGGTTTTGTTGCCAGACTAAATCGCAAATGTCGTCTTTAGGTGCGAATCCGGTGGGCGCTTCCAGCAGCAGCCGGCGCAGGGTCAGTTGGTCGGATTGACGGCAGGCTTCATCCATGCGGGTGATTATGTCAGAAAGCACATTCCACGGAAGCATCACTTCACTGGCGGTCATGATGCGCGGATGAGTGGTCTTTTGAACCTCATCGCCGATCAAGAGTTCCTCATATAATTTTTCGCCGGGGCGCAAGCCGGTAACTTGGATTTCGATATCGCCCTCGGGGTGGCCGCTATCTTTCACTTCGAGGCCGCTCAAGCGGATCATTTGTTTGGCCAAATCGATGATTTTCACCGAATCGCCCATATCGAGCACAAACACATCGCCGCCTTTGCCCATGGCGCCGGCCTGAATCACGAGCTGCGCCGCTTCGGGGATGGTCATGAAGTAGCGGGTGATGTCGGCGTGGGTGAGCGTTACCGGGCCGCCGGCGGCGATTTGCTGCTCAAACACTGGCACCACGGAGCCGGATGAGCCCAGCACATTGCCGAAACGCACCATGCAAAAGCGGGTGCTCTGCCCGGGCTCGGCGGCGAGCGCCTGCAGCACCAATTCGGCCATGCGCTTGCTGGCGCCCATGGTGTTGGTGGGGCGCACGGCTTTATCGGTGGAAATCAGCACAAACGTTTCCACACGGGCATCGATGGCGGCTTGGGCGCAAAACATCGTGCCGTAAATATTGTTGCGCACGCCTTCGATGGTGTTGAATTCCACCATCGGCACATGTTTGTAGGCGGCGGCATGGTAAACGGTTTGCACGCCGAAAGCCTGCATAATGGTAAACAGGCGCTTGCGGTGCTGCACCGAGCCGAGAATAGGCAATACTTCGATAGCCGTGCCTGAGGCCGTCTGAACATTGCGCAGCTCTTTATCGATACTGTAGAGTGAAAACTCGGATAATTCAAATAGAATAAGTTTGGCCGGCTGGCTGCGGATAATCTGGCGGCACAATTCAGAGCCGATGGAGCCGCCCGCGCCGGTAACCATCACCACTTTGCCGCTGATGTCGGCCGCCATCAATTCGGGGCGCGGCGCCACCGGATCGCGGCCGAGCAAGTCGACCACCGAAACTTTTTTCAGCGAGCTGGCGCTGATTTTGCCGTCGACCAAATCTTTCATGCCCGGAATGGTGAGCACTTCGCAAGGATAAGCTTCGAGCTGGTGGATGATGTTTTTGCGCACTTCGGTGCTGGCGCTGGGAATGGCGAGCAGGATTTTTTCCACGCCGTAGCGGTTGATGAGGTTGCCGATTTCGGAAGGCTTGTGCACCGGCAAGTCGTAAATCACCATGCGCTGGATGGCGGTGTTGTCATCCACAAAGGCCACGGCGTTGTATTCGCTCACCTGTTTGATGGCTTCCAGCAGCTGGCGGCCGGATTGGCCGGCACCGTAGATAATCACCGGAATCATCTGCTTGCGGTGGCGGTTGGTGAGCATGGTGCGCAGTATGATGCGCGAGCCGGAAATCAACACCACCAACATCAGAAAATAAGCCACCGGCAAGGCCAAGCGCAGGCGCTGCTCAAACAGCAGCACGCTGAGGAAAAACAGCACGCCGGAAATGGCGCTGCCCAGCACCGCCGTGGTGAGCACTTTGGTGCTCACATAGCGGGTAACGGCGCGGTAAAGCCCCAAGCGGGTAAACAGCAGAATGGTCAATACGGCCGTGGCGGCAAAAGCCAGCCAGTTGGCCGGCTCGGCCCATTCTTGCGAATAGCTGGCTTTCAGATTTTGGGCAAACCAAAAAGCCACAAAAATCACCACCGCATCGTGAATCACGAAGATCACTTTTTTGATGTTGCGCGGCAAGGCGAGTAAAGAGTCCAAATTCATGTCGGGTATTCCGATCAGCCTGTGCTCAGGCGCAGGCTTGGGTTAAAACGGTTTCGATGTGTTGGCAGCAAAAAGCGATTTCCGCTTCGGTGAGGGTGGGGTGCACCAAAAACATCAGGCTGGTGTCGCCCAATTCCACGGCATTTTTCAGGCGCTGTTGCGGCCGCCACGGTGTGTTGTCGAAGGCTTTTTCGCGATACACCTCAGAGCAGCTGCCTTGATAGCAGGGCACTTTGAGCGCGTTTAATTCATCCACGATGCGGTCGCGCGTCCAGCCGGTTTTCAGACGGCCTGGGTTTACAAAAGCATAGAATTTGTATTGCGCGTGCTCGATATAGTCGGGCACCTCCACCAAGCGGATGCAGGCGGATTTGCTCAGGCTTTGGGCGAGCTTGGCGGCGTTGGCTTGGCGCTTGGCCGTCCAGTCCGGCATGCGTTTGAGCTGGATGCGGCCGATGACGGCCTGCATTTCCATCATGCGCCAGTTGGTGCCGAAGCTCTCGTGCAGCCAGCGAAAACCCGGCGCGTGTTCGCGGTGGTAAACGGCATCGTAGCTTTTGCCGTGGTCTTTGTAAGCCCACATTTTCAGCCACAAATCTTTGCTGTTGGTGGTGACCATGCCGCCTTCGCCGCCGGTGGTCATGATTTTGTCTTGGCAAAACGACCAAGCGCCCACATGGCCGATGGAGCCGACGGGGCGGCCTTTATAGCGGGCGCCGTGCGCTTGGGCGCAATCTTCAATCACCCACAGTTTGTGTTTTTCGGCCAGCGCCATAATGGCATCCATCTCAGCGGGCATGCCGGCCAGATGCACCACGATAATGGCTTTAGTGGCAGGGGTTAAGGCCGTCTGAATGGTGTCGGCGCTGATGTTTTGGCTGTTGAGGTCCACATCGGCAAACACCGGATTGGCGCCGGCGGTAACAATGGCGGAGGCGGAGGCCAAAAAGGTGCGCGAGGTCACGATCACATCGTCGCCCGCGCCGATATTCATGGCTTTGAGCGCCACATCCAGCGCCAGCGTGCCGTTGGCCAGCGCCACGGCATATTCGGTGCCGGCAAAGGCGGCAAATTCTTTTTCAAATTCGCGGCATTCTTGGCCGGTCCAGTAGTTGACTTTATTGGAAAGCAACACGCGCGATACGGCATCGGCTTCTTCTTGGGTGAAGCTCGGCCACGGAGACAATGAAGTGTTTAACATAGCAAATCCTTGATTTCTTCTAAATGGTTGATCCAGTGATGCGGCTGATGTTCGTCGGGAAAATCGGCGGCCTCGTGCCGGTGGATATTGTGCGGCGCGGCGCGCAGGCCGATGGTGCGCCAGCCTCTGCGGTTGGGGGTGACAAAATCTTTTTTGATGTTGTCGCCGATGTAAAGCCAGGTTTTGCCCGGGTATTTTTCTTCTACAAACACAAAGCGTTCGGGCTGCGGTTTTTCCGAGGCGAAGGCTTCGGAAACCAATACATGCTCAAAGCCATCGGCCAGCCCCAAGGCGGAAAGTTTCAAGCGCTGGGTGAGGCTGCGCCCATCGGTGATCAGGGCGCTGCCGGCAAACTGGCGGATAAGCTTCTTCAGCTTTTCAGACGGCATATAAGGCCGGATATCGGGCGTGTGCAAACGGTATTGCCACAGCAGCGCAGCTTTTTCCGAATCGTTAAAATGGCAATAATCACACAAATCATCCAGCCAACTGTTGCCCTGCATATTGAGAGAAGAGAGCAATGCCTGCTTGTCGCATTGCGGATAAAGCTCGGCCACTTGTTGGCACACAGCCTTGATGCCGGATATTTTATAGTCGAACTCGGCATAAAGCGTGTCGTCCAAATCAAACACAATCACGCTTTCATCGGCGCGAATCGGCGCGTTCATTCGCGCACCAATACTTTCGCGTCATAACGCAGCATAATCAGATTGTTTTCCCATTGGTCGAAAAAAGGAACCGCTTCACCATAGAGGTATTCACGAATCAGCCAGCCCGGATAGTGCGCGCCGGCGGCATAAGTGAGCGGAAAGCCGCCGCCGAAGCGCGGGTTGATTTCCACGCCGTAAACGCTGCGGCTTTCGGCATGGTAGAAAAATTGGGCGGTGAAGCAGCCGCGCGCGCCTTCGAGAACGGCCATTTTCTCAAGCAGAAAATCATACAACCAGTCGCGGCGGGTAGCACCCTTGCTCACTTCGCCCGAGCGCACTTCCAAGCGCTCGCGCGGCACGGCACATTTCAGACGGCCTTCATGGCTGTAATACATATCGACGGTGAATTCTTTAAAGGTGTGCTGAATATCAATAAGTTGGCAAAACATCATTTTCGGGTCGTGTTTCAATTCATCGGTCAGCGCTTCCGGATTGTTGAGCGCTTGCGCACCGATGCCGCGGCTGCCGTCGTATGGTTTGGCAAAGCAGGGGAAAGTGATGTTGTCGGGCGCGTAAATTTCGGGCGAGGCAATGCCGTGGCGGGTAAACAAGGCGATGGTGTCGCGCTTGTCGCGGCATTGGCGGATGAGCGCGCTGTCGGCCACCACAATCTGAATGCCGGCTACGGCAAAGCGCGCGCGCGCATCGGCCAGCTTGAGCAGCTCGGTGTCGATGGTGGGAATAATGAGGCCGATATTTTGGGCTTGCGCCAATTCAAAAATGCTGTCGATATAATCGGGCGCTGAAATGCGCGGCACGGCAAAAGCGCCATCGGCAGCCTGGCAGGCGGAAGACATTTTTGGGTTTAAATCGGTGCATAAAATCTTAGTGCCGTCTGAAAATTTTGCGGCTTCAGCCTGAAAATCCTGCACCAATTCAACGCGGCGGCCGGCAGATAAAATCAGGATATTATTTTTTTTCATGGTCATCATTTCCTGTGAAAAAAGGCATGGTGGCATCGTTTTGCGCGGAAATGCCTTCTTTAATAAAAACTTTTTTAACGGTTAACAGCAAAATTTTAATATCGAGCCAAAGATTGTGGTGATCGACATACCACACATCAAGCTTGAATTTTTCATCCCATGAAAGTGCATTGCGGCCGTTTACCTGCGCCCAGCCGGTGATGCCGGGCTTCACTTCGTTGCGGCGGCGCTGGAAATCGTTGTAGAGCGGCAGGTATTGCATCAGCAAGGGGCGCGGGCCGACCAGGCTCATGTCGCCTTTTAACACATTCCACAATTCGGGCAGCTCATCCAGGCTGCTGGCACGCAGCTTGCGGCCGAACGGCGTGAGCCGCTCGCTGTCGGGCAGTGCTTGGCCGTTTGCATCCACCGCATCGCGCATGGAGCGGAATTTCACCATTTTGAAAGGTTTGCCGTCTTTGCCCGGCCGGGTTTGGGAGAAAAACACCGGCGCACCGAGGTTTTTGCGGATTAAATAGATCAACAGCAAAAACACCGGCGAGAGCAGCAATAAGCCGGCGGCAGAGGCCAGAATATCCAATAAACGTTTCAACATATTATTCATGGGCAAGTTTCTCAATCAGGGTGATGATTTTTTGATAGGCCACATCGCGTTTGAAGCGGCGCACGATTTCTTCCGATTGCACCGGCCCGTTGCGCTGCTGCAAAATACGGCGGGCGGCGGCCACGAAGCCGTCTACATCGCCGGAGGGGTAATCGGCGTGCGGCAGCAAGGTGAGCACTTCGGCCACTTCATCATTCACCTGGCTGTTGAGAATCGGCTTTTGTAAGGCCATATAATCGGATAATTTGTTGGTAATCGACTGCATGGCATAGGAATGAATCGGGTTGACCGCAATATCGCAGCCTTTGGCGGTGGCAATCATTTCGGCATACGGTACATAGCCGTAAAAAATAATCGATTCATTCGCATAGGCTTTGAGCTTTTCCAAGTCTGGGCCGCCGCCCATGATGTGCAGCGCCACTTTTTCGCCGGCATCCAGAAGCTTTTGCACGCCTTTGCATACGGTTTCTACATCGTAGCTGAAGCTTAGCGTGCCCAGATAAAAGAAGTGGGTAAGGCCATCTGAAAAAGTTTTGGCGCTCACGCGCTCGAGCGTGTCGAAATCGGCGCCGATATACACCACTTCGCCGGGCGCATTGGGGTTGGCTTCGTGTGCGCGGTCAAGATAAGTTTGCGACACCGCCACCAGTGCATCGGCGGCGCGATAAGCGGTGTTGGCGCGGCCGGAAAAGGGCACGAAATTGTGCGGGATTTTTTTCAGCACGGGCAGCACGGCGGAAAACGACTCCGGCCACACATCTTGCACATCAATAATCAGTTTATAGCCCAGCCGCGCTTTGTGCTTACCCAAAAGAAGATTGGTGGCAATCAAGGGATAAGCGGAAAACACCACATCTTGCTCACCCGGGCGGCAGCTTTGCAGCCATTGCCCGAAATCTTTCACAAACACATCATGGCTTTTCAAGCGCGCGAGCGACACGTTTTTCGAATAGCCGCTCTCGTTCATCAGCTTAACTTTCAGACGGCCTTTGGAAGCAGCTTCGGCATCTTCAGGCCGTCTGAACGATTTATCGTAATGCTTGAAGTTGCTGGTAATCAGCAAAACATCATGCGATTGGCTCAAAAGCTCGGCCAAATACCAAAAGCGGTTGAAGTGCGGCTCATTGGGCAACGAGCAATAAGGGGCAACAATAGTGATGTTCATCTGTGTATCCGTTACATATTATAGGCGGCCATGGTGGTGCGGTAGATTTCTTCATCGGAACAAAGCGTGGCAACGTGCTGATGAAGTGCTTTGCCCAGTTTTTCGCGCAAAGCTTTATCGTTTGCCAAGGTTTCAACGGCATCGGCAAATTCATCGGCATGCCCCAGTGCAATGCAATAGCCGGTTTGGCCGTTTATCACCATTTCGGAAATGCCCGCCATGTCGTAGGTAACCACCGGCGTGTCGTAAAGGCCGGCTTCGAGAATATTGTTGCCCACGCCTGCGCCGTGGTCGCCGGCTACGTTAGGGGTGTTGAGCAGGATGTCGGTGTTTTGGAAATAGCTGTTTAAATCGCGAACGCCGCCCAAAAAGCTGACTTTTTCGGCAATGCCCAGTTGCTGAGCCAGCGCTTTGAGATTGTCGGTTTCTTCGCCTATGCCGGCGATTTGCAGGCGCACCGGCAAATGTTTGTCGTCCAGCATTTTGAAAACCTGCAAAGTGTCGGCCAGATTGCGCACTTTATCCAGCCGCGACAAGGTGCCCAGCATGATGTAGTCTTTTTGCAGTTTTTCCGGCGCAGTATCTACTGCGGGCAGGGCGTTGTAGGTGTAGGCAATGCGCGTGGCCGGAAAACCGTGGCGTACCAGCTTTTCCTGCTCGTGTTTGCAGTTGGCGATGATATAAACCCCCAGCTTGTCAAACAGCTTGGCAATTTTGGGATAGGTTTCGGCATCGAGGCCGCGCGCGTGGTAAAACACCCGGGCTTTTGGCGCAGCCATTTTGGCTGCAATGGCGCAGGCGGGCACGATGCGCGCCATTTGGCAGTGAATGATGTCGGGCTTTTCCTGTTTGAGCATTTTGGCGAAAGCCAACATGCTTTTCAGATAGCCGATTTTACCGTTTTGGTAGAAATCGATATCGTGCCATTTCATGCCTTGCGCCACCGCATCGGGCACCAAGGGGCCGTCTGAAGAAGCCAGTACGATTTTGTGGCCGTGCCGGCTCAGCAGCGTGCCGAGCCGGAAAGATGCGTGCTCAGTGCCGCCCAGACCGCTCATTGAGGTTGTCAGTATGATTTTCATGGGCTTGTTTTATCTGGTTGGGGTTGTGTCGGATGACATACTATATAAATAAAAATCAGGAAGCAGGGCAACCATATAAACGGTAGTCTCAAAATGGTTGATGGTATAAAGCCGGCAATCAGAAAGATAGCCATAGCCAGTAAGGCAATAAAGCGCAGCTTGGAAGCATAGTGCCGGTTGCCGAGCATGGTGGTGGTATAAAGCGCAACATAGCTGAGAAAGCCGAGCAGGGAGACGATGCCGAAACCCAGATAAAGCTCGATGATAAAGCTGTGCGGGTTGCCAAAACCCAAGCTGTCGCTGATGTGGCCGCCAAAATATTCGCGGAAATTTTTGGGTCCGTAGCCGGTGTAGAGCAAGGGTGGGTTGTTCCAGAAATAGTGGTAAATTTCTTGCCGGTAAGAAACCGAGCTGTCGCTGTCGAGATCATACAAAAATAAATAAAGGCGTGATGAGAAACGCTCCAGAAATTCATTGCTGTTGAGAGAGAGTAGGAAATTCTGGATAAGTTCGGGCGGAATCATAGACAGCAGCAAAGCAGCGGCAGCCAGCATGAAAATGGAAAGCAAGCCATTGTTGCGGTAAACCAGATAAAGCAATAACAATGTCAGGTAACAGGCAATGGCCGTGCGTGACACACTGGCAAAAATAGTGAGACCCAGCAAGAAAAACAGCAGCCAGCCAAGTGCGGTTTCTTTTTTGCTTTTTCCCAGTAAATTAAAAAACACCAGCACCGCCGGAGAGAGACACAAGGCGGTGGTAGCCAGATTATTCGGGTTGAAAAACAGCCCTTTGAGTGTGCCGGAATCAACCGAATAGGCTTCATCGGCATAAACAAATTGAAAGCCGGTGAGCAGTTCGATAAAGGCGGGAACGGTAATACAGATTAGGAAAAAAATAATAAATCTTTGAATAAATTTAAGTTTTTCTGGTGCTCTGCTGATGATCAAGTAAAGTATATAAAAATAGCATGGCAAAATAGCAAACAACATCAGGTCGGCAAATAAAGTGGCGTTTAGCGATGAAAAAACGATATGAAGCAGGCTCCACCCGCCCATGATGCTCAGTGCAAGCAAGGCTTTGCCTGCCTTGGCTGGAAATGTTTTTGATTCGAGCAGAAAAATCAGGCAGGAAGAAAGGATAAAAAGCAGGGTGAGCGGATTGTCAATACGCGGAATGCCCACGCGATAAGAGAGCGTGGGGCCTACCATATAGGCGCCTAGCATGCCATAAGCAAGCAAAAGATAAAGGGACTGGCTTTTTATTTTCACATCGAATCCGTTATGCATCAAGAATGCGCTGCCGCTATTCGGTATTGTTCGGTTAATTGGGCAATAATGCTGTGTTCGCCAAATTCGTCCAGACACTGTTTTCTCAAATGGGCGCTATTGTAGCGCTCATGGTTTTCATAAAGCTCAATCAGCGCCGCGGCCAGTGCGGCAATATCATCAGTGGGCACCAGCAGGCCGTTTGCCGGGGTGACAATGCTTTCAGGGCCGCCGCAACGAGTGGCCACAACCGGCAAGCCCTGCGAGAGCGCTTCGATAAACACCACGCCGAAAGTTTCAACGCGGCTGGCCAGCACGAAAGCATGGCTTGACTGCATTTGCGCCAACACTTGTTCGTGGCTCAGCGCGCCTGAAAAGGTTACGGCATGACCAAGCCCGAGCTCGTCGGACAACCGGTGCAATGCCGCTTCTTCCGGCCCGGTGCCGCCGATATTGAGCTTTAAGTCAGGATATTTTTTCAAAGCCTGTGCAAAAGCCGGTATCAACAAATCGTAGCCTTTGTTGCGCGATAAATGGGCAACGGAGCAAAAAGTGAAAGGGGTTGTCGGTGCCGGGCGGTTTGTGCCGGCCGGTGCGGTAAATTTCAACGGCAGGATATTGGGAATATATTGCCAAGGCAGCCCTTGATAGGCTTCTTCCAGCAGGGTGCAAAAGTTTCTGCTCACGGCGATGCGTGCGGCCGCATGTTCGGCGGCGCGCTGCATATCCGGCCACTGCCAGTCGGGAATGAGCTTGCGTGCATAGGTGCTGCTGTGCTCGGTAATCACATAGGGAATGCCGGTGTCGATGTGGATCTGATGCGCCAAAATGCCGGCGTGATTCATGCTGTGTACATGAATAACATCAGGCTTGCCATATTGCAACACATATCGGTCGAATAATTTTTTGCCGGCGCGCACCCAACGGTTGCGGTCTATATAGGGGATGCGCGGAAAAAAATACATGCTGCGATAGGCGAAAGTGGGCACACCTTCTTCAATGTAATGGCTGATGCCGTAGCGATTGCTCAAGAGCGTGCGGGGCTTGCGCAGTGAGCGGAAAATAGGGGCAATCACCCCTGTTTTGAGGCCGTGCCTGTGCAGCGCCTGCGCTTGCTGGCGAAAAAAAATGCCGTCAATATCATCCGGCGTTTCCGGATACCAAGATGGAATAATCAATACATGCATAAGGCGCTTCAGGCGGATTAATGGGTTTTCAGACGGCCTTTGAGCAAGGCAGCCAATTGTTGTAATTGCGGTTTGTGGCGGACAATCAACAGGAAAAGCAGCACCAGCCATGCAGCGGCAAAAATCATATAATTGTCGCGGCTGCCCCAATAGGTGTAGGCCAGGCAGAAAAGGAGGCAGGCCAGCGTGATGCCGTAAATGCTCAGGCGCGGCAGCTTTTGCCACAAGCGTATGGATGCTTCGGTTTTCAAAACAAAATAAAGCCAAAAAGATATTGCAGTGGCCATTGCCGCCCCTTTTGCGCCCAATTGCGGAATCAGCAAGCGGCACAATGCCAGGTTGCACAGCAGGGCAATCACCGAAATCAGGGTAATCAGCCATGTTTTTTTGCTGATATTGATGCCGATGCCGGTTACTTCCGTCAGGGTGTAGAGCAATGGAAACAATATACTGGATAGCAAAATAAATTGTACCGGCGCATATTTTGGCGGTAACAATAAAGGCACCAGCGGAGAAAAAAGGCCGACCAAGCATAAAATGGCTGCCATGAGGCTCAGCATCAGGGCAACAATACTGCCGATTTTATCGAGATTGACTTCTTCTTTCACCCAGCGAAACACCATCGGTGCCCAAATCGTCGAAAAAATGCTTTGAAAAATCAAAGCAACTGCACCAAAGCTGATGGCCATGGAATACACGCCCAATTCGGAAAGGGTGCCGTATTGTTTCAGCAAAAAGCGGTCAACCGAAACCAAACCCCAATAAGCCAGGCCGCCGAAAGCCAGCGGTATGCCGTAGCGCAGCGCTTCTTTCAGCACGGCACAATCAAATGGCGCGCGCCACGCCCGCGCTAATTCGCTTTTTGTTTGCAGCAGCAAAACAAGGGTGGTGAGTATTTGTGCCAGCGTGTAGGCGAATATCAAATTAAACGTGCTCTTGGCCGCGCCGGTAAGCATATAGGTCAGCACAATCACCAAAATCAAAATCTTGGGCGTGAGCTGGCTGAAGGAAAATGCATAAGCGCGCTCCTGCATCCGCAACACTACCGATAAATAGCGCGACAACAGCATGGTGGCCATGAAAATCAGGCACAAAAGCCCCACGCTGGCGCTGTTTAATTCCAAAATAATTTCAGACGGCCAAGCCCGGTCAAACACGCCCACCAACAAAACCGCAGCGGCAATAAAAGCCAGCGGCAGAACCAACACTGCTTTGAGTAGGCCGGCCCGATTGTCGGCGGCGTGGTATTCGCGGATATAGGCCTGATCCAATCCTAGGCCGAGCACAATCAGCACCAGGCTGGACACGGTTTGCAGCAGCACAATCCGCCCGATATCGTCTGCCGGGAAATACCATGAAATCAAAGGCAGTGCCACTGCACTGGCAGCGGCACCACCGATGGGGCCCAGAGCGTAGCCGAGTAGTTTTTTGATATTCATGGCAAACGGCTGCTTTCAGACGGCTTGTGGTGTAGGGCGTTCAAACATTCAGCGCAGATTTGAGCGCGGCCACCACTTGCTGCACCTGTTCTTGCGTCATATAGGGGTGCATGGGCAGGCTGAGCACTTCTTCTGCCACCAAGTCGCCCACCGGCAGGGAAACATCGCTGGCAACCGCGGGCTGCTTGTTGAGCGGAATCGGATAATGCACAGCCGTGGGAATACCGGCTTCTTTCAAGGCCGTCTGAACGGCAGAGCGGTTTTGGATGCGTATGGTGAATTGAGCATAGGCACTGCGGTTGTGCGGCTCGATAAAAGGCGCAGCCAAGCCGGCGGCTTGCAGTGCGGTTGCATACATTTGCGCCACTTGCTGGCGAAGCTGCATTTCTTCTTCCAAAATAGCCAGCTTAGGCAGCAAAATAGCGGCCTGCAATGTGTCCAAGCGGCTGTTTACGCCGACGCGGATATGGTGGTAGCGGCGGTCTTGGCCGTGGCGCGCGGTTTGGCGGATAACTGTGGCCAGCTGCTCATCGTTGGTGAAAATCGCGCCGCCATCGCCATAGCAGCCCAAGGGTTTGCTTGGGAAAAAGCTGGTGCAGGCAATGGTGCTCAGGTTGCCCGATTTTGTGCCTTTATAAATGGCACCAAAGCTTTGCGCGGCATCTTCGATCACCGGCAGCTTGTGCTTGGCTGCGATGGCGTTGATGGCATCGAAATCAGCACATTGGCCATACAGTGAAACCGGGATAATGGCTTTGGTTTTGTCGGTAATGGCTGCTTCGATTTTGGCCGGGTCGATATTGTAGGTTTGCTCGTCGATATCCACATAAATGGGTTTCGCGCCCAGCAAGGCCACGGTTTCGGCGGTGGCGATATAGGTAAATCCAGGCGTGATGACTTCATCGCCATGCCCCACGCCCAATGCCATCAGGGCAATTTGCAAGGCATCGGTGCCATTGGCGCAGCTGATGCAGTATTTGGCGCCGCAATAAGCGGCCAGCTCAGCTTCCAGCTCAGCCACTTCCGGGCCGAGGATGTAGTGGCCGTGCGCCAATACGGTTTGGATATTGGCATCGATTTGGCTTTTAATGCGCGCCTGCTGCGCGGCAAGGTCGATAAAATTAAGCATTTTTCAATCCATTTTTCAGCATTTTGATAAATTTTTCGTGCGGCACGGCAAAGTTGCCGGTTACTTTTTCGCCGGCTTTCACATCACGCACCACAACGGAGCCCATGGTGATAAAAGCTTTGTCACCGATTTTCAGACGGTTGCTAATGGAAGCTGAAGGCCCCACCCATACATCATCGCCAAGGGTAACATTGCCGGCCACCATGGCGTTGGCCACAATCAGGCAACGCTTGCCTGATTGCACACCGTGGGCATAGTGAATTAAAGCATCCAGCTTGGTTTCATCACCGATAATGGTGGTGCGGTAGCTGAAGCCTTTGGAAACAAAGCAATTGGGACCCACTTCGGCATTTTTGCCGATAATCACTTCGCCGTTGTGCACCACAGAGAGCAAACCTTTGCTGGTGCGTTTGTGCTCGAACCCGTCCACGCCGATAACGGCGCCTGCGCGGATTTTGGTGCCTTCGCCTATGTGAACGTCGGGCATAATCGTCACATTCGGCTCGATGCTCACGCCGGCTTCAATCACCACGCCTTCAGGGGCGATTACAGCTGAGGGATGGATGCTGGCCTCAGGCGAAATGATGCTTGGATTACGCTTTTTGTTTGTGCCCATATAGCTGACCAAGGTGAAAAAACACCATTTCGGATCATCTGTAAGCAATGCGCAAATATCGGCGCGCAGCAAATGCCGGTTGGCCTCGGTAACGAACACGCCTTTGATATGCGGGTTTTTATTCACATCGGCCGCATATTTCCCGCTATCGAGAAAGGTGAGTACATTGTCGGCCAAGTCGCAATCCGACAAGCCCAAGCAACTGAAGCCGGCAAAATCAAAAGTGAGCCCGGTTGCCTGTTGGATCACCTCGGAAGTAATCATGGTGTCTCCATAAATTGATGAGATGATTTGAATATCTTTCAGACGGCCGCTTTGGTTGCCGGGCGAGCCTGAAAAAATTGTTTTGGTGTTTCGGAATAGCCGAATCACGGTTTGTTGCTGCTACTCGGGCTCAAGATTGGGTATTTATTTTAATAATTCCGCTACCGCCGCTTCACCTTGAATCTGGGCGGTTGTCCATTTGCCGCCGTAAATGTGCAGCACTTTGCCGATTCTTTCAAATGCCCATTCCCGCGTGGCGTTGCTGGGGTTGGCGGCGCTTTTCAAAAGCGGGCGCACGCCGGAAAACATGCCGCTTACATCCGATGCGCCCAACGCATCGCAATGGTAAGCATTGTAGGCCGCCAAAAGGTAATCGATTTCCTGCGGAGAAGGCGGCTCCGCTTCGGGCGTGTTTTGGCGCACTTCGGTGGTGCCTATCAGGGTTTTACCTTGGTAGGGCAGCACGAAAAAAATACGTTTTTCGCCCGGTATGGGCAGCATCAACGCTTGCGGCAGCGGCCGGTCGATAAAAATGTGGCTGCCGCGCACCCAGTCGAGGTGATAGGCAGGCTGTCCCTCTTGCTGCAGGCGCAGCTGCATGGCCCAAGGGCCGGTGGCATTGACAATGCGGTCGAAGCCGGCCAAATCGTCCAGCGTGCTGATTTTGTGATGGCTGCGCACTTCTACGCCCAATTGCCGGCTTTGTTCGATAACCCACTGGCCCAGTGCAAAATCATCCATTTGTGCATCATAAAATGAAAAGGCACCGACAAGGCCGTCTGAAAGCAATGCCGGATTGCGTGCCAATACGGTTTGCCTGTCAAGCCAGCGGCTGCGCGGAAAGCCGCTGCCGCCGGCCAGAAAATCATACAGCTTGGTGCCGATGCCGATTTGCCATTTCGGCCGGCCGCGGCCTTGATATATCGGAAACAGCAATTCCAGCGGCTGCCCCAAGTGCGGCGCTTGCTCCAGCCAAAAACGGCGCGCCTGCAAAGCTTTTTTAACCAGCCCGAATTGGCCGGTTTCCAGATAGCGCAAGCCGCCGTGCAGCAATTTGGATGAGGAGCGGCTGGTGTGGGCCATCGGCGTGTTTTGCTCAAACAAGGTTACATTATGGCCTTGCTTGGCTGCCGCCCACGCGGTGCAGGCACCGATGATGCCTGCGCCGGCTATTGCGATTTCCATATCAATACACCAAGGGTAGCGAAGTGGTTTTGTTGTCGCGCGCTGCAAGATAGGCCGCAATCAGCAATTCCAGCGATTTGAGGCCTTCTCGCCCATCGGTAACCGGCTCGGCTTCGCCGCGCATCACGTCGATAACGTTTTTGTAGTAGAGCGGGTGGCCGAAGCCGTAAACCGAAGTGGTTTCGTAGTTGGCGGTTTTTACTTGCTCATCATAATCGCGCTCGTCGGCGAAATTCCATTCTTGAATTTCGTTTACTGCCATGCCGCCGATGCGCACGGTGCCGGTTTCGCCCAAAATGGTAATGGAGCCTTCCAAATTTTTCGGATAGGTGCACATGGTTACCGCCATCGAGCCCAGCGCGCCGTTGCGCCAGCGGATATTCATCACGCCGGTGTCTTCTGCTTCGATGTCGCGATGGGTGGAAATCATGGCCTGCACATCTTGAACCGGGCCTATCAGCCATTCCATCAGATCGACATAGTGGCTGGCCTGGTTCATGAATGCACCGCCGTCAAATTCCCAAGTGCCGCGCCAGCCGTGGCCTTGATCGTAATAAGCCTGCGGGCGTGTCCAAAATACATTCAGATGCACCATGCAGATTTTGCCGAAGCGTTTTTCGGCAACCGCGCGTTTGAGCAATTGCAAAGTGGCGTTGAGGCGGTTTTGTTTTACTACAAACAGGCGCTTGCCGGCTTTGTCGGCGGCTTTCACCATGCGTTCGCCATCGTGCAGGCGGGTGGCCATCGGCTTTTCGGTGACCACATGAAAGCCGGCCTCGAATGCCTGCACCGCTTGCTCGGGGTGTTGGCCCGAAGGCGTGGTGAGCACGATAATATCGGCATCGGTGTCGGCCAGCATGTCGGCATAGGAAGCATAGCCTTTGGCACCGGTGCGCTCGACGGCCGCTTGCAGGTTGGCCGGGTCGGTGTCGCACACGCCGATGATTTCGCATTCGTCTGCGAGGGTTTCAAACGAGCCGAAATGGTTGTTGGAAATGCGCCCGCAGCCAACCAGCGCGAATTTGATTTTACGGTTTTTGATGGTTTCAAACATTCAGACGGCCTCCTGATCAGGCTTTGACGATTTTGCTGTTTTTGCCTTGGAATTTGCCACGGGTGTCGACAATCAGCTTGGCATGTTGCTTGAGCAGCTCATAATCGAATTTATCGTGGTCGGTGGTGAGCACCACGCAATCGAAGCGGGCAAGGTTTTCGGGGGTGAGTGCTTCGCTTTTCAGATTAAATTGATGCTCGCGCATTTTGGGGAACACCGGCACATGCGGGTCGGAATAGGCAACTTCCGCGCCCAAAGCCTGCAAACGCTCCATCACTTCCACAGAAGGGCTTTCGCGCATGTCGTCGACGTTTTTCTTGTAAGAAATGCCCAGCACCAAAACCTTGCTGTTTTTAATCGAGCGGTTGTGATCGTTAAGCGCTAACACCACTTTGTAGATCGGAAGAGCGTCGTG
>ERZ650307.171-NODE-171-length-33793-cov-9.619153_pt1 | contig 33793 bp, 31 predicted proteins | sample MGYA00376243_ERZ650307 | MGnify/ENA primary metagenome ERZ650307 (study PRJEB26733, sample SAMN07839242) | wastewater metagenome | biome: urban; feature: artificial channel; material: waste water | place: USA: North Carolina | collected 2016-03-31 ... | reverse complement strand
TTTTTTTCCGAATTTCGCCTTGGCAACCCCTGCGCCATTGAGATGGTAAACAGGCTCTAAGCGAAAGGCCATGCGCCTAGCCTAGGGGCTGTTGACGCTTCACATTGATTGCACAACGTGCCAACGCCGCCAGTCGGGGTGACTGGCGGCGTTGGCAGGGGACATTCAGCCGTTCAGCCGAATTAAGCCGCAGGCGTTTCTGCTTTTTGGCGCAAGCGCAGGTTCAGTTCGCGTAGTTGCTTGTCGTCCACAGGGCTAGGGGCATGTGCCAGCAGGCATTGCGCACGTTGGGTCTTGGGGAAGGCAATCACGTCACGGATAGATTCCGCGCCGCACATCAAGGTCACCAAGCGGTCCAGACCAAAGGCCAGCCCACCATGTGGCGGCGCACCGAACTTGAGGTTGTCGAGCAAGAAGCCAAACTTGTTTTGCTGCTCTTCTGGCGAAATCTTCAGCGCGTCAAAGGCTTTTTCTTGCACCTCTGCACGATGGATACGTACCGAGCCGCCGCCAATTTCCCAGCCATTCAGCACCATGTCGTAGGCACGGGCGATACACGCCCCTGGGTCGGTCGCCATCAAGTCCTCGTGACCGGCCTTGGGGCTGGTGAACGGATGGTGGCACGCCGTCCAGCGGTCGTCTTCTTCGTCGTATTCAAACATCGGGAAGTCCACCACCCACAGCGGCCGCCATTCGCGGACAAAGTAGCCGCCCGCTTCGCCGCGCTCGTGACCAATCTTGATACGCAGTGCGCCGATGGCTTCGTTGACCACTTTGGTTTTGTCCGCGCCAAAGAAAATCAAGTCGCCGTTGTCTGCACCGGTACGCGCCATGATTTCGTTGAGGGCTTCGACCGACAAGAATTTGACGATAGGCGATTGCAGGCCACTGGTTTCGTCGTTGGTGATTTTGGTCTTGTCGTTGACTTTGATATACGCCAAGCCCTTTGCCCCGTAGATGCTGACAAATTGGGTGTAGTCGTCAATATCCTTGCGGCTCAGTGCGGCACCGCCCGGCACGCGCAAGGCCACCACGCGCCCATTAGGCAAGTCTGCCGCGCCGCGGAATACCTTAAACGTCTCGGTCTTCATCAGGTCGGTCAGCTCGGTAAATTGCAGGCTGACGCGCAGGTCTGGTTTGTCCGAGCCGTACAGGAACATGGCATCTTGATAGGTCATGCGGGGAAAGTCGCCCAGCGAGACATTCAGCACGTCTTGGAAGATATGGCGTGCCATGCCTTCGGTGATGTCCATGATTTCGTTTTCGTCTAGGAAAGAGGTTTCCAAGTCGATTTGGGTGAATTCGGGCTGGCGGTCAGCCCGCAAGTCTTCGTCACGGAAGCATTTGGTGATTTGGTAGTAGCGGTCAAAACCCGCCACCATCAGCAGTTGCTTAAACAGTTGGGGCGATTGGGGCAGGGCAAAAAATTCGCCCGGATGGACACGGCTAGGCACCAAATAATCGCGTGCGCCTTCTGGGGTGGAGCGGGTGAGCATCGGGGTTTCGATGTCAATAAAGCCTTGTTTATCCAGATAGTTCCGCACATCCATAGCCACGCGGTAGCGCAGGCGCAGATTTTTTTGCATGACGGGACGGCGCAGGTCAATGACGCGGTTGGTCAGGCGGACGTTTTCGGACAAGTTTTCGTCGTCGATTTGGAAGGGCGGGGTGGCGGCGGTGTTCAGCACTTCAATCCCCTTGGCCAGCAGTTCAATTTCGCCAGAAATCAGGTTGGCGTTACTCGTGCCTGCTGGACGCTCGCGCACCACACCGGTAATCGACAACACAAACTCGCCACGGCAGCCATCGGCGGTGCTAAAGGCTTCGGGGGTGTCAGGGTCAATCACCACTTGCACCAAGCCTTCGCGGTCGCGCAGGTCGATAAAGATGACCCCGCCGTGGTCGCGGCGGCGATGCACCCAACCCTTGACGGTGACGGTTTGGCCAAGGAATTTTTTGTCGATAAGACCGCAGTAATCAGTACGCATGGTGTGTAAGGTTTTCTTGTTTAATGAGGGAGGGAAGGTTTAATGGGCTTGATAGATTTACTGGGGGAGACCACGCCCATCGAGATGATGTATTTCAGGGCATCGTCCACGCTCATGTCTAGCTCGCGGGTGGCACTTTTGGGGACGAGCAAAAAATAACCGCCAGTAGGGTTCGGCGTGGTGGGCACATAGACACTGACAAAATCTTCGTCCAGATGCTCAGCGACTTGTTTGCTGGGCGTGCCGGTCAAAAAAGCAATCGTCCAGATGTCTTGATGCGGAAAGCGAATCAACAGGGCTTTAGAAAAAGCCTGTCCGCTGCCAGAAAGCAAGGTATCGCTGACTTGCTTAACGCTGTTGTAAATGGTTTTAACCACGGGAATCCGCCCAAGCAGGGCATCCCAAAGCTGCACCACTTTTTGCCCCAAGATATTGGCGGCCAAAAAACCGGTCACCAGCACCACCAACAAAGCCAGCACCAAGCCGCTACCCGGGATGGCCATGCCAAACCAGCGGGTGGGCTGCAGTGCGCTGGGCAGCCAGTTCACCATGCTGTCCATGGTCGAGATAATCGACGACAGCACCCACAGGGTAATGGCAAACGGCAACCAAATCAGCAGGCCGGTCAGCAGCCATTTTTTGAGGGATTTCATGCGCAGCCACCACAGCCGCCGCCCGCCACCCCACAAGGTGGCGCTTCGGGTTTTTTCTGGCTGTGTTTAAAGTCGGTTTGATACCAGCCGCTGCCCTTGAGCTGAAAACCGGCAGTGGATAGCTGCTTGGCGTAGGCATCACTGCCGCAGCTGGGGCAGGCGGCAATCGGGTCGGCACTCATTTTTTGCAGGTGTTCTTGCGTATGTTGGCACGCGGTGCAGCGGTATTCGTAAATTGGCACGGTGAACCCCTATTGGCAGAAGACGGCGCGAAATGCGCTGCAGTGCAGCACGACCGTAAGCACAACGGTCTAGCAAAGTTAGAAATTATAGCTTACTGATAGTGTAACAAAAACCTTTTAGACTGCTGCTGACCGGTGGCTTTTGGCTTTGGTCCACACCGAACTTTTACAGCAAATGGCTTGAAACCCTTCTTGTTGCAGGGCAATATGGCGGGTACTTTACTTTTCTATGTTGCCTGCATTTGTATGGGCACACCGAAATCAAAACACTTAACCTAGACCGGAGACTCCCCCATGATGAATATCGCCAACCTGTTGCAAGGTAAAAAAGGCCTCGTTGTTGGTATCGCTAACGACAACTCCATTGCTTACGGTTGCGCCCGCGTGCTGCATGATTTGGGTGCTGACCTTGCCATCACCTACCTCAACGAAAAAGCAGAACGCTTTGTATCTCCGCTGGCGCAGTCGCTGGAAAGCACCATCGTCACCCAAATGGACGTGGAAAAACCAGGTGAACTCGCGGCCACGTTTAAATTGATTGAAGAAAAATGGGGCAAGCTGGACTTTGTGATTCACTCCATCGCCTTTTGCCCAATGGATGATTTGCATGGGCGGGTAGTGGATTGCTCCCGCGAAGGCTTTTTGCAAGCCATGCACGTTTCCTGCTTTTCCTTGGTTGAAATGGCCAAGCTGGCCGAACCCCTGATGCACGAAGGCGGCTCGATTATCACCATGAGCTACTACGGCGCAGATAAAGTGGTTGAAAACTACAACATCATGGGGCCGGTCAAGGCCGCGCTGCAATCCACCGTGCGTTATCTGGCGGCTGATTTGGGCTACAAAAAGATTCGCGTTCACGCCGTGTCGCCAGGCCCATTGCGTACCCGTGCCGCATCGGGCATTGCCCACTTTGACAAGCTGATTGAAGAAGCCATTGCCCGCACCCCAGAAGGCCGTTTGGTGGACATCGAAGATGTGGGCATGACCACCGCCTTCTTGGTGTCTGATGCCGCCCGCGCCCTGACCGGCGAAACCATCTATGTGGATGGTGGCTTCCACAACATGGCCTAAGAACCTGTTTACGCTCTGCGAGACTCGGGTGATCCTGCGTTGAAATTCACAAAAAATGCGTATGGATTCAGTCCCAACGGCCTTTTTTTCTGAATTTCGCCTTGGCTGACCCTTCGTTCGTGAGAGCGTAAACAGGCACTAACGCCTATTGGTGTCCATACCTGACCCCGCAAGCCCCCACCCTCACCCGCTTAATCGCTGGCCGCATAGAGTGGGGGCTGCGGCCATTTCTACCCCTCAAAAACCAAGACCCCACTATGACCCGCGACCAATTTGCATTTGAAGACATCCTAGAAGAAGCCGAGCAGCTCGGCCCCTTGTCGATGGCGGTGACCCACCCGTGCAGCGAAGAATCTTTGCTGGGTGCGGTGCAAGCCGCACAACACGGCATCATCACGCCCATCTTGGTGGCACCCCTCGTCAAGCTGCAAAAAACCGCTGCTGAATTTGGGGTCGATTTAAGCCCCTACCGGATTATCGACGTGCCCCACAGCCACGCTGCCGCTGAAGTTTCGGTGGAACTGGTCAATAAGGGCGAGGCTTTTGCCCTGATGAAGGGCAGTTTGCATACCGACGAATTCATGACCGAGGTGCTGAAAAAACAAGGGGGGCTGCGTACCGAGCGCCGCTTGTCTCACGTCTTTATCATGCGGGTGGAGAGCTATCCGCGTTATCTGTTTATTACCGATGCCGCCATTAACATTCACCCCGACTTGGCGGTGAAGCGCGACATCACCCAAAACGCCATCGACCTAGCCCACCTGCTGGGGATTGCCCATCCCAAAGTGGCCATTTTGTCGGCGGTGGAAACCGTCAACCCCAATATCCAGTCCACACTGGATGCCGCCGCCCTGTGCAAAATGGCCGACCGTGGCCAAATTACCGGCGCGATTTTGGATGGCCCTTTAGCGTTTGATAACGCCATCTCTGCCGAAGCGGCCCGCACCAAAGGGATTATTTCGGCGGTGGCGGGCGACCCCGATATTTTGGTCGTACCGGACTTTGAATCCGGCAACATGCTGGGCAAGCAGTTGTGTTACTTGGCCGCAGCGGCTTCGGCGGGGGTGGTGATGGGGGCGCGGGTGCCGATTGTGCTGACCAGCCGCTCCGAAGATGCCGCCGCCCGTCTGGCTTCGGCAGCAGTGGCCAGCGTGATTGGCCACAAGTGGGCGGCCATGTTGCAGGCACGGCTATGAAGCACGGCTTACTGACGCTGAACGCCGGTTCGGCCACGCTTAAATTTGCCTTTTTCAGCCTCGACCACACCCCGCCCCGCTTGGTTTATCGCGGCAGTGTTGATGGCGTGGGGCGAGAAAGTGCCCAGCTCCGCTTCTCGCTGGCCGAGGAGGGCACGCCGCCCGCCCGCCAAACCCTCTCGCCGGCCACCCACACCGATGCCCTTCAGGCCGTCTTGCGCGTGGTTGCCGAGCGCGGCGAGACGCTGGCGGCGGTGGCGCATCGGGTGGTGCATGGCGGCGTGTTTTTTGACCGTGCCATCCGCTTGGATGCCGCCGCGCTGGCGCAGCTCGAAACGCTGATTCCACTCGCCCCGCTACACCAGCCAGTGGGCTTGGCAGCCATTGCTGCCGTTACCCAATTGGCCCCTGACCTGCCGCAAATTGCCTGCTTTGACACGGCTTTCCACACCACGCAAGACCCCCTCGCCACCCGCTTTGGCATCGCCCAGCATTGGCACGAAGCCGGTGTGCGGCGGTATAGCTTCCACGGGCTGTCGTATGCCGCCATTGCCCGCCAACTGCCCGCCACGCTGGGTACGGTCGCGGAGGGGCAGGTGGTGGTGTTGCATTTGGGCAGTGGCTCTTCGGCCTGTGTGCTGCACCACGGGCGCAGTGTCGCCACCAGCATGGGGATGAGTGCCGCCGAAGGGCTGATGATGGGGACGCGTCCGGGCAACCTCGACCCCGAGGTGGTGCTGTGGTGGATGGAAAACAGTGGGATGGACATTGCCGCTGTGCGCCGCGAGCTTTACAAGGCCAGCGGCTTGCTGGGCGTGTCTGGTCTGTCGGCTGACCTGCGCGACTTGCTGGCTTCTCCCCGCCCCGAAGCCGAGTTGGCGATTGAGCTGTATTGCTACCGCGCCGCCCGCGAGGTGGGGGCGTTGGCGGTGCAGGCCGGGGGATTGGATGCGCTGGTCTTTACCGCTGGGGTAGGCGAACACAGTGCCGAGGTGCGGCAACGCATTTTGGCGCGGCTGGCGTGGCTGGGCTTTAGTCTAGACCCTGCTGCCAACCTCGCCCATGCCACCTGCCTGACCACGGCAGATAGCCGCCTCTCGGCGTGGGTCATCCCGACGGATGAAGAGGGGCAGATGGCGCGGGAAGCGGCAGCGGTGTTGGGGGTGCGGTAGCCCAGCCTGTTTTTTTGCGTCTCCTGCTGGGGAATCAAGCCAACGTAGGTCGGATTTCAACCCGACACAGGGGCAAGACCCAACACCCCACCTAATGCCGCACGCCATCCCGTGCCAAACACGCTTCGTAGCGGCCATTGACGCGGTTGGCAAACCACTCGGTGGTCAGCTTGCGGACAATTTTGGGGCTGTTGAGGGTGATTTGCGGCATGGCTTCGCGGGGGACGGCACGGCCTGCTTGGCGGTCGGCCAGCGCGAACAGCCGCTGATACAGCACGGTACGGCTAAAGCTGGCCATTTTTTCTTGGCGAATATCCCGCTGAATTTCTGCCGCCGACAAGCCGAGTCGGGCGGCGAGGTCGTTCAACGCCAATTGGCTGCTGCTCGGGGCGCCGCTCGGCGCACCATCGCGGTAAATCAGCAAATCCCCATCGCTGACCAATGCCCGCCCCGAGAGTCGTGCCACGACCTGTTGCACAGCAGCATTGCGGCTGGCGTAAGGACCGGCGTTAAAGTCGGCAAAACGGTAGCGCATGGCGGTGTAGTCGGCGGGAAAATCCAGCAGATGGGCAATGCCAAAATACAGCCCCCCTTTGCGGCTAAACACTTCACTGCGCACGCTGCCTTTGCGCGGATAAGGGTAGGGTTTGGCGCGGATAAGCTCTTCGGCAAAGGTGACACTGACCTGCATCGGCCCCCCCGTGCGGATGGGGTTTTTCATCGCCACGGGCAAGCCAAGGCGTTGGGCATCGGCACTCATGTCCTCAAACAGCGTGTTCATTTCTTTTTCACTGCGTAGCCGGTCAATGCGCGAGGTGTAGCTTTCCCCCGTCACCGAGTTTTTGCTCAAGGCCAGCCGGAGCGCGGGCATCGGCACCAGTCCCCCTGCTTTTTCGGCGATTTTCTTCCAGACGATATCGCCCAAACCCGGCACAGTGGGGTCGGCCTGCCATGTGGACTCTTGCTCAATCACCGCCATCGCTGCACAAAATTGGTCGGTGCGATAGGGTAGATTCAGCGCGGTAAAGGCGGTCACGATGTCTTGCGTCCAGCCTGCCTTGTCTTTGACTGTGCTGGGCAGCAAACGGCTGACGGCAGCCCGTGCGGCGGCTTCGGTCGGATAGGTTGGAAACGGCGAGCTCGGCGGGGTGACGACGACCGGCGGCGGGACGGGCGGGCGGGGTGGTATCGGCGGAAGGGAGGGGTTCGGCGGGTCAAAAATAGGCGATCCGCTCGGCAGTTGGGTGGCGCACCCTGACAGTAAAACCAAGGTGAAGCAGGCGGCAAAAATACGCATAGGGCAAGACCGTGTTGGGCTGAAGTCGGGAGAAGGGGCATGCTGCCGGATACCGTGGCATCGCAGGGGGCGGCAGAGAAATGGGCTTGGGATGCGCACAACCCAAGCGGTTGCAAAAGCGAAATAGACCAAAAGAGCGGTGTTGACCTGCAGCCAATACCGCTTTATTTGGCGTATTTCAGCGCAGGATTATCCGCGTCTCGCAAACCGTAAACAGGGGGTTAGTGCTGGCTGTCGGGTGGGGTATCAAAGTCTGCTTCGGTGGGGTCTTGGTCGCTGGGGACGCGGTAGCCTTCGCTCACCCATTCGCCAAGGTCTATCAGCTTGCAGCGACGGCTACAAAAGGGGCGGAAGGGGCTTGCACTTGACCACGGCACATCGGCGCGGCAGGTGGGGCAAGAAACCGTGGTAGGCATGGCATCCAGTCAATTCAAGGGCAGGGCGGGAGAAAGCCAGAAGCGATTCAGCCCGTGGGGTTAAAGCTTACAAGAGGCAAGGTGAAAATGAACATCCATCTCCGCTTGTATGCCACGCTCGTGCTGGGTGGGGGGGCGCAAAAACCGCACGTTGACCATATGCCGATTGGAGCTCACCTCGGGCACGACGGCTAATTCGGGGGAAAGGCCTATTCTGACCAGCTGCGCCACGTGCCCGCCTGACATCTGCTGAAACTTACCTTTTTTGGCCAGCAAGCTTACCGGCCTGCCATTTTCACGCAGCAGCTTGAGCAAGACGGCCACCATGTCCCGCATCCCCAGCAGCGGTGCTTGGTAGCCCAGCAAGTCTTGGCGACGGACTTCGGTAGGCTGCTTTTGCCAGTAGGCGTAAGCGGGAATGTCAAATTGCCCCGCCCCGCCCACCAAAGTGGTGCGTTGGCGAATACTCGACAGCCATTCGCTTTCGCGGATTTCGTTGCCAAAGCGGCTGGTCAACTCAAGCTGCTGGTCGTGGATATGCTCAATGTTGTCTAGGGTGTTTTCGAGTGTATCTTCGGCAATGGCGGGATTGTCGCGCAAACCTTCGAGGCGCACGCGCTGCCGCTCCAGCTCTTGCAAAAATTCCGATTTAATATCGCCGCGCGCGCCAATTTCTGCAAGGTCAAACAGCATCATAATGGCGGCGTGGTGGTCGTCTGAGGTGTCTTGCCCGATAAAGTGGGCAAGCGTGCTAAACGCGCTTTCTAGTCGGAGCAAAGTGCGGATGCGTTCGGAGGTGGGGAATTCGTAGAAGATCACGTTGCCGCTAACAGAGAAAAGGGTTGTTTGACGAGGTGGTCAAGGAAGCTCACCGCGTGACAGGGCGAGATAATAACGGTGTTTGTCTTGGACTTGAAGCACAAGCGCGGCAAACCCCCCTGCATTGTCGATAACATCATCGGCACAGGCCAGCCGCGCCTGACGGCTGGCTTGGGTGGCCATGACTTGCTGCGTTTGCGCCAAGCTCCAACCGTTACGCGCCATGACCCGTGCTTGTTGAATCGCTTCGGGGCAATCCACCACCAGCACGCGGTTGACCAAGGGCAAATAAACCTGCGTTTCCACCAACAGCGGCACCACCAACACGGCGTAAGGCGCGGTGACCTGTGCCAGTGCTGCCGCCACCTCTGCCCGTATCATCGGATGCAAAATCCCTTCGAGCTGTGCCCGCGCTGCTGCATCGCCAAACACCAAGGCACGCATGGCTGCGCGGTCTAACGCACCATCTGCCGCTACCACACCCACACCAAATGCAGCGCGAAGGGCGGGCATGGCGGCCCCCTGCGGGGTGGTCAGGGCATGGGCAATGGCATCGGTATCGACTACCCGTGCCCCTGCGGCACCCAATTGGTCTGCCACGGCGGTTTTACCGCTGCCAATACCGCCGGTAATCGCCAGCACAAAGGGGCGGGTCGCAGAAAAAGGAGGCGCGGTTTTCATGCGGGGTCGTCCTTGTCTCAATGGGGTTTAGGTGCGCGAATCGCCGCCATTATGCAGGGTTTTGACGGATGCCAGCACAGCGACTGGGGTTTTCTTGGTGTCATTGCGGATATTGTGCAACGCACTCTGTGGTGGCCGGTAGACCCTGCAACAGGGACTTGCTTCTATCACCCACCCTGCCTGCGTGCCGCCTTCATCCTTGCGTGACCGCCAAGAGGGCGCGCGCTGTCCCTAGCCTCCCCACGTCGTTTTCTGCGCAGTCTGAGCATACCGACTACAATCTGCCCATGATTCCCTTGCTTGCCGGTCTATTGGTTAGCTTTTTTCCTCTCAGACAGCGCACCCCTTGGCTGTTATTTACCTGAACGCCCCTCCATGAAAAAAACAGACCTCTACAAAAACTTGGCACTCAAAATTGACCGCGAAATGAAACAAGCCACCACCCCAGACCGCTTTGGTCAAGGCGAAGTCCTCGACCGCAAAGCCCAGCGCAAGCTCGACCAAGCCAAAGGACTGGTGCCGTTTGCGGTCAAGCTCGATGCCCAGTTGACCGAATCCCTCCGCACCCTTGCGGCTTCTCGCCAAATTGGGCTGAATGAACTGGTGGGCGAGCTGCTCGAAAAAGGGCTGGCCGCCGCGTAAACACAGACCTTAAACCGGCTTTAAATGCGCCCTTAATCTGTCCCTCTCTCTCTTCTCGGAAAATACTGGTCATGGCTTCTGAATCCCCACTCCCTTTGTCTACCGAAGCCCCGTTTGTCGGGCTTGCCCCTTTTCTTCGGATGAGTGTTGCCGGAGAAGCCTTGATGCCTATCGGCCAAAGCCTGCTGGCCGAAGCGCAACAATATTTGGAAGATGCCAATCTCTGGATGAACCTGTCCGTGGTGATGCAGATTTTGGGGCAGCGTGAAATTGGCGTGCAAATCCAGTCGCAAGCCCTAGAACTTAAACGGGTTTATACCTTGGCTGCCGCCCAACAACCTGCCGTGTTGCGGGTATTGATGTTGGTTGCCCCGGGCGATGTGGCGGCCAATACCCCCCTCGATTGCCTGCTGGAAAACAGCGACATCGACCTGATTTTTTACTACCTCACCCCGAACAACCCCTTTGCCGAGCCGATTCCAGACCACGACGTGCTGATGGTTGCCGTGGGCGAAACCACCGAAAGCAAGCAGTATTTGACAGGGCTGGCCGAAGCCTTGGCCGACTGGCCCAAGCCCATCGTCAACCTGCCGCAGTACATCCCCGCCACCGACCGCGAAGTGGCCAGCCAACAGCTCCAAGCTATCCCCGGCCTGCTGATGCCCCCCACCCACTTGGTGTCACGCCAAATGCTGAACGTGGTGGCCAGCCAGCAAGCTCCCCTCGTCGCCTTAGTCAAAGATTGCCAGTTTCCGCTGATTTTGCGCCCTATGGGCTCGCAAGCAGGGCGGGGGCTGGAACGGATAGACACCCCTGCCGCCATCGCCGACTACCTGACGCGGGTCGAAGGCGAGGTGTTTTTCTTGTCGCAGTTTATTGATTACAGCAGCCCCGACGGCCAGTTCCGCAAATACCGGATTGCCCTGATTGATGGCCAGCCCTTTGCCTGCCACATGGCGATTTCGGCCAACTGGATGGTGCACTACGTCAATGCTGGCATGTATGACGAAGCCGCCAAACGGCAAGAAGAAGCCGATTTTATGGACACCTTCCCTGCCTTTGCCCAACGCCACGCCACAGCACTGGCCGCCATCCAAACCCGTATTCCGCTGGATTACCTGCTGATTGATTGCGCCGAAACCCAAGACGGGCAACTGTTTATCTTTGAAGTGGACCATGCGATGGTGGTGCACGCCATGGACCCACCCGACCTCTTCCCCTACAAGCAACACCATATGCAAAAAGTCCGCGAGGCCATGCGCCAGTATTTGTGCCGACGGGCGGGGGTTGCCTTGCCACAAGGCGGTGCGGCATGAGCACCAATCCGCGCAATGCCCTGAACTTCTCCGGCGGCCCTGGTGCCCTGCCCGAAACCGTGCTGCAGCAGCTAGAGCAGGCCATTCTCAGCGTGCCCGAAGTCAGCTTGTCGATTTTGGGCATTAGCCACCGCTCCGATTTTTTTGCCGCTGTGGTTGCCGAAGCCGAGGACAACATCCGCACCCTGCTGGGGCTGACTGACGACTACCAAGTGTTGCTGCTGCAAGGCGGCGCAACCCAGCAGTTTTCGATGGTGCCCATGACTTTGCTGCACGGCGATACCCCGCCTGCCGACTATCTGCACACCGGCTATTGGAGCGGCAAAGCCCTGCCCGAAGCGCGGTTGGCGGGGCCGATTCGGGTGGCGTGGAGCGGCGAAGCCAGTGGCTTCCACCACTTGCCGAGTGAAGACGAACTGGGGCTATCCCCCGATGCGCCCTATTTGCACTATGTGTCGAACGAGACGGTCGAAGGCTTGCAGTTTCAGCGGGTGGTGGGGCTAGAAGGCGTGCCGCGTGTCTGCGATATGTCGTCAGATTTTCTGTCCAAGCCCTGCGAAGCCGACCGCTTTGCCCTCATCTACGCCCATGCCCAAAAAAATATTGGGCCGGCAGGGGTGACGGTGGTGGTGATACACAATGACGTGATTGCCCAAGTCCCCGAAGGCCTGCCCAGCTTTTTGGATTACCGCGTGCAAGCCAAAGCCCACTCCAACTTCAACACGCCGCCGGTGTTTGCAATTTACACCGTGCTGCTGGTGACGCGCTGGCTGCTGCACGACATCGGCGGCCTTGCTGCGATGGCGCAGATTAACCAGACCAAGGCTGCCACGCTCTACGCCGCCCTAGAGGCCAGCGCGGGCTTTTATCGCGGCTGGGCGGCGACGGCTGACCGCTCGCTGATGAACGTGGCGTTTAACTTGCCCACCCCCGCCCTAGAGCAGCAATTTCTTGCCGAGGCACGGGCAGCGGGCTTTTCTGGCCTCAACGGCCACCGTGCCATTGGGGGGCTACGGGCTTCGATTTACAACGCCCTTGCCCTTCCTGCGGTGGAGAAGCTGGTGGGCTTTATGGCGGACTTTCAGCGGCAAGTTCGCTAGAGCCTGTTTACAGTCTTTTTAAACGCAGCGACTTGGTCGGACTGAAACCCCGCCGCGAGTGGCAGCGGGGCTTGGCTGTGATTCCCCTCCCGTGGCGGGGTGCCCCGCAGGGGTGGGGTGGTTGGTTTTGACTTTTGGGTTTAGGTTTTAGCTCAGGCGGCCTTGCCACCCCCCCTCTCGCCGCCTGTGCTGTCCTCAGCGTAAAATAAACCCTCTGAATTCACCCCAACACGACGACACTTTCCATGAAACTTCAATTCACCAAAATGCAGGGGCTGGGCAACGATTTTGTGGTGCTAGACGGTGTGCGCCAGCGCATCCGCTTGACCCCCGACCACATCCGCCGACTCGGCGACCGCCACTTTGGCATCGGCTTTGACCAGCTGCTGTTGGTGGAAGAACCCGCCCTGCCGGATACCGATTTCCGCTACCGCATCTTTAACAATGACGGCAGCGAAGTGGAACAATGCGGCAATGGCGCACGCTGCTTTGCCCGTTTTGTCTTTGATAGCGGCCTAACCGACAAGCACGCGATTCGGGTCGAAACCGCCAAAGGCATTATCACCCCCCACCTGACCGACGACGGCCAAGTGACTGTGGACATGGGGCGGCCGCGCTTTTTGCCGGTTGAAATTCCGTTTGAAGCCGCCGGCGACAGCATCATCCACGACCTCACCTTGCCCAGCGGCGAGCACATCGCTATTTCGGTGGTGTCGATGGGCAACCCCCACGCGGTGCAAGTGGTGGCCGCCGTAGACACCGCCCCTGTCCTTGCCCAAGGCGCGGCGATTGAGCACCATCCGCGTTTTCCTGAACGGGTCAATGCTGGCTTTATGGAAGTGGTGGCGCGTGACCATATTCGGTTGCGGGTTTTTGAACGCGGCGCGGGCGAAACCTTGGCCTGCGGCACCGGCGCGTGTGCCGCCGTGGTGGCCGGTATTCGGCGGGGGCTGTTGGCTGGCTGCGTACAGGTCGATACCCGTGGCGGCAGCCTAACCATTGCTTGGGCGGGCGGCGATAAGCCGGTGTATATGACCGGCCCTGCCGTGACAGTGTTTACCGGCGAAATTACGCTGTAATCATTTCTTCCCGACTAAAGGATTGCCGCATGACCATGATTGCCAGCGAAGTCGCCGCTTATCTTGAAGCCCACCCTGCCTTTTTTAATGAGCACAGCGAGCTGCTCGTGTCCTTACGTTTGCCCAGCCCCATCCACACCGACAACACCGTGCCCTTGGTCGAACGCCAAGTGCTGGCACTGCGCGACAAAACCCGCCAACTGGGTGCGAAGATGTCGCAGCTGATTCGGTTTGGCGAGCACAACGACCGCATCATTGCCCGCCTACATGCCCTCGCCGTGGACTTGATTCGGGTGGAACGCCCCGAAGAGGCCATCCGCACCTCGCTGGATATGCTGCGCCGTGACTTTGACCTGACCCATGCAGGGCTGAAGCTGTGGGGGGCGCACACCACCACGCTGACTGATTGGCACACCCAAGATGACCGCCTGCGCTTGATTGCGCGGAATTTGTCGGTGCCCTATACCGGTCCTTTTGCGCCGGAGCACCTGATTCAGTGGTTCCCCGCCCAGCCGGTCTTGCAGTCTTTTGCCCAAGTGGCTCTGCGCCGCGATAACGGCGAGGCGTTTGGCTTGCTGGTGCTGGCCAGCGATGAAAATTACCGCTTTACCGCCGACATGGAAACCGACTATCTGAAGCACCTCGGTGCCTTGCTGGAGGCCGCGTTGTTGCGGACGCTGCCGGTGGGCTAAGAACAGGTTCGAAGTTGTGGCACAGTCGGCTGGGGGGCGAAGGCTTCCCGCTGACGCGGTAAGAACCTGTTCAAAGTCTACGAAACTCGGGTGATCCTGCGTTGAAATACCCTCAAAAATGCGTATGGATTCAAGTCCAACGGTGCTTTTTTGGTTCATTTTGCCTTGGCAACCCCTGCACCATTAGGGCTTTGAACAGGCTCTAAGGGTGCCTCTCACGGCGGCGAGGGTTTCCCCCGCGCCACGGCTGGCGGCAGCGGGGGGGTGGGCTGTCCCGTAGGAAGTGGCGAAATCGGGCTGAAGCCCGACCTACGGGCGGGCTCTGCCGATTACACCGTTGCGCGGACTGGGCTGTCACGGGCGGCAGCGGGGCTTGGTTTTATTCCCCTCCCGTGGCAGGGATGCCCCATCGGGGCGGGGGGGGCTTTTGGCTTTTGGGGCTGGGTTTTAGCACCAGCGGCCTTGCCAGCCCACCCCGTCCGCCCCCCCTCCGACGGAGGGGAATGTAGCCAAGGCTGCAGCGATTGCGCTTTTATTAGGCGTTTCGCTTTGGCAATCCCTGCACTATCAAGCAAGAACGTAAACAGGTTCTCAGCCCGACAAATAGACCGGCCTCCCCATGCGGTACACCGCAAAATGGCGGAGGCCGCAACGCCCCTTCCGCCCCGATATTCAGAGAAAGCCAGACCATGCCCACTGTATCCGCCCCGCCTTCCCCCTCGGATGCTGCCCCAGCGGCTTTGCCCGTCCATTACCAGTGGAATGAAGCCGCGCTGCGGGAACGTTTGCTGACCGGCCTGACCACAGGGCGGTTGACGGTCAAAACCGAGGCAGAAGCCGCCCGCACCGCCCTGCTTGGCCTCGCGCCGCCCTCTGCTGCCACGCCCCACCCCGCTGCAGAATGGGTCGATGCCCATCTCAGCACCGACTGCCGCCGCCGCTTATTGGCCACCCTGCGCCAAGCCCGTTCACGCGCGGCACGGGGGGTGAAGTATGTGGCACTGAAACCGGTCGAATATCAGCAATTGCAGCTTTTGCGTGCCCTGAACGACACACGGCAACGGGTACTGCTATCGGCGGCAGACCGGACGCTGTTGCATGATTTGGGGGCATGGCTGCCCGCCGCCCCAACCGCTATTCCGCCCTCTCTGCCGCTGTATAGCCACACCGTCCCTGCGGGCTCGCCGCTATTGGCTGACGATGCGGTGGAGGATGTAATTGACCTGAACACCCACCTGATTCCGCATCGCGAAGCCACGTTTATGGTCAAGGTCAAAGGAGATTCGATGCAGGGTGCCGGTATCGAAGAGGGCGATATGCTGCTGGTGGACCGCACCTTGCCGCCTGTCCACGGCAAAATTGTGGTGGCCGCCATCGAGGGGGAATTAACGGTGAAGCGGCTGGCACTGCGCGGCGACCAAGTGCAGTTGTGCCCCGAAAACGCCGCCTACGCGCCGCTCACGCTGCTGCCGGAGCAGGATTTGCAGATATTGGGCGTGGTGCGTAGTGTGATTCGCACGTTGTAGCCCCCCTTCATCGCCCCGCCAAGGGCACACGCATCACCACCACCAAACCGCCTTCTGGGCGGTTTTTTGCGTGCATCGTGCCGCCGTGGGTAGCCAAAGCACGCTCGGCAATCGCCAGTCCCAATCCGTAGCCAGCGGGGTTGCTGGCAGAGGGTGAGGGCGGCGCATCAGGGCGGGGCGGCGGCGGGCTGCCACGGTAAAATGCCCTAAAAATCAGTGGCAAGGTGTCTTCGGGTACGCCGTCTCCCGTATCCGATACCGACACCACCCAACTCCGACAGTGGCGGTCGAGGTGGCTTTCGATGGTGACCACGCCGTGGGCAGGGCTGTATTTGATGGCATTGCGTATCACGTTTTCAAAAGCCCGCGCCAGCAGGGCAGGTTGACCATGCAGCGGGGCTTCGGTCGCGCCTTGGTAGCAGAGGGAAAGCCCCTGCGCTTCGGCTTCAAACTGGGCATCGGCCAGCAGGTCTTCCAACAGTGCCACGCCATCAAAGGCTTCGGCGGGGGCGTGCGGCATACCCGATTCCAGCCGTGCCAAGGTCAGCACTTCGCCCACCAGCGTGTCGAGCCGCCCAATTTCGCGCTCTAATCGGGTCAGCATGGTGGGCAATTTGTCCGGTGTTTGGGCAATCAGCCCAATGGCAACGTGGAGCCGCGCCAAGGGGGAACGCAGCTCGTGCGAGACATCGTGCAGCAGGCGGCGTTGTGCCCCAATCAGGGTCTCGAGCTGCTGGGTCATGGCATCAAAGTCCTGCCCCAGCTCGCCCAGCTCATCCCGCCGCCGTCCCATCCGTGGCGAGACACGGGTATCCAGCTGCCCCGCTGCCACGGATTTGACCGCTTGGCGTAGCTGACGGATGGGGCTAACCACATACCATGCCAGTACGACACTAAAACCAAGGCTGACCAAGAGCCCCGCCACAATATGCCGCCACGGCACATGGGGTCGATAGGGCGGCGGCGCAGACGGTGGCTGATGCCTCCCGCCTAGCGAAAAAATCCCGTCAAACGGGGGGCGGTGTGCATCGGTGGCATGGACAAAAACCAAGTACGTTTCGCCGTCGCGGGTCGGCAACCAGCGGGCGGCACTCTCGGGCTGATTCAGGTCGGCAAGGCGGCGTGCTTGCGCCAGTTTCTCGGGGGGAAGGGGGCGGTTCATCAGCTCTTGGCCGTGGGCATCCACCACAAAAATCGGCGTGGGGCGGCCACGGTGCGTCCAGCTGGGCAGCATCTGGCGCAGGCTGTCACCGCCAGCGGTGCGCAAAATACTGGCGACAATGGTCAGCTGCTCTCGGGTGAAGGGGTCGGCATGGGTTTCGTTTTCTTGGGCGCGGCTGAGCCAAACCAAACTCCCCGCCAAACCCGCCGTCAGCAACAGTGCCAGCCAAAACGCGATAAAAAACTTCCAGAACAACCGTCCCATGTGTCTTCCTTTTTTGCCTGCTGGCTCATGCCGCGCCGCGCATTCCTGCCGCCCCAGCGGTTCGCCACGCTAAATGCGCCGTTGCCGTGGGATGCCCTCCGCTATCGGGCTGAAGTCCGACCTACCACACCGCGCCCCTTCGCCGACGGGCTGTTATTCCCCTTCGGCGAAGGGGGGGGCGACGGTGCAGCCGGACGGGGTGGTTGGTGGCGACGCTGCCAGAGCCCAAACCAAAACCCAACCACCCCGCCTCGACGGGGCACGCCTCCTCCGATGAAGAGGGGAATCACGGCCAAACCCCGCTGCCACCAGTGGCGCAATAAGCACAACCCGCGTTCACCTCACCCGAGTCTCGCAGATCGTAAACAGGTTCTTACGCGCCGCGCCACTGATAGCCCACCCCTCGGATGGTGTGTATCCACGGCTGGCCATCGGGGTGCTCGCCGAGCTTTTGCCGGATGCTGCTTAAATGCACATCCAAGCTCCGGTCAAAGCGGGCGAGGCTGCGCCCAAGGGCTTGTTCGGAGAGCTCTGCTTTGCTCACCACTTGGCCTGCCTGCCGCACCAACACCAGCAGGATATTGAATTCGGTGCTGGTCAAATTTAGCGGCTGACCTCGCCAATGGGCGGTGCGCTGGGCGGGGGCCAGCAGCACATCCCCCACGGCCAGCGCCTCTTGGCTGCTGGCCGTGGCTTTGCCCGCCTGAAACCGCCGCAGGACTGCGCGAATCCGCGCCACCAGCTCTCTGGGGCTACAGGGTTTGGGCACATAGTCATCCGCGCCCAGCTCCAAGCCCACAATCCGGTCCACGTCGTCGCCCTTGGCGGTCAACATAATCACCGGCATATCGCTGTGGCGACGCAGGTGGCGCAACACGTCGATGCCGCTGAGCCCCGGCATCATCACGTCCAGCACGGCCAAGGCATAGGGCGTGGCATCCAGCAGCCGAATGCCGCTTTCGCCATCGTGCGCCATGCTGACTTCAAAGCCTTCTTGGCTCAAATATTCTTGCAGCAGCTCGGCAAGTTCGGTGTCGTCATCAACCAGCAAGAGGTGGGGCATGGTGGCGGGCTCGGGGTGTCGGTGGCGGGGGAAGTCATGATAGCGGGCAGCAAGGGGGTGGCGGCAGGGAATGCGCGGGCCTTTACAAAGCTTTACCCATCTTTACATGGACTTTGATTTTCGATTCTGGGGCTTATGCAAAAATCTGGGCATCACACAAGCACCCCAAAATGGGCACGTCGCCCTGCCCCGTCACCTTGACGGTTTTTGCCAGCAAGACCCCAACCGGTCGCCCCCAAAGAAGGAGCTTTACCATGGCTATGAGCATCGGCAGCACCAGCAGCTACGCTAGCGCCCTCAACCAGACAACACGCCCCCCGCGCCTTGACCCCAGCAAGATGGCGGAAAATCTATTTTCTAAGCTCGACACCCAAAACAAGGGCTATCTGGATACGGCAGACTTTGCCAATGCCTTGCAGGGTCTTAGCAGCAAAACGAGCACCAGCAGCACGACCACGGCCAGTACCAGCACCAGCGGCACCGGTCTAACCGCCAGCAGCACCAACACCAGCAGCAGCGTCAGTGCAGACCAAGTGCTGTCGGCACTGGATACCAACGGCGATGGCAAAGTCACCAAGGATGAAATGTCGTCGAATCTGAAGAAAATGGCGGCAGAGTTGGATAGTCAGTTCAACGCGATGCGGATGGCACAGGCAGGGGGTCAAGCCGGTGGGATGCCGCCACCGCCGCCCCGTGATAGTGACCGTGATGGCGATAACGATGCAGGGATGAGCAAAGACCAGCTCACCCAAGTCGCCAGCACCACTACCGACAGCAAACTGGCCGCACTGACCAGCAAAATGGCCAGCAATTTTGACGCAGCGGACACCAATGGGGATGGCAAAGTCTCGCGTACCGAGGCGATGACCTATGACCAAAAGACCCAAAGCACTAGCAGCACGGCGAGTACGAGCAAGACGACCAGTACAGCTGCAACCAGCACCGACAGCACCACCGCCACCGACAGCAGCAAGAGCGAGAGCGAGACCTTGGTGTTTAAGCGCATCTTGGATTTGATGAAGCAGTACCGTGACCAAGCGACGGCAGGGGTTTCGATCGCTGTGGCCGCTGATACGCAAAACACCCGCACCCGCTTGAGTGCTTTGGCGTAATGGCATGACACGGTGAGGGGGGGGCGAGGGGCGGTTACGGTGAGGTCGGGTGACAACCAGACAAACACGGCCCATCGCCTCCCTTCCCCCCGCAAAAATTCCCAACGGTAAGACTGGATTAAGCCATCCGCGCCACACTGGTGCAGAAATTCCACACCTGTGATAGGGCTATCGCCCGCCGCGTGGCTTCCCCCTACAATCCACGCCCTGATGTTTCCAAGGAGATTGCGATGTCTTTCCGCCTCACCCCCCTTAGCCGATTGCTGTGCCGTAGTGCCATCCTTGCCGCCGCCCTCAGCCTAAGCCAGCCCGCTTTGGCCCTCGACAAAGGCACGGTCGCGCCCGCCATTGAGCTGCCCAGTGCCGATGGCACGTTCAAACTCAGCCAGTACCAAGGCAAAGTGGTGTATGTCGATTTTTGGGCTTCGTGGTGTGGGCCTTGCCGTCAGTCGTTTCCGTGGATGAATGCGATGCAGGCCAAGTATCGCGCCCAAGGCTTGCAGGTTGTCGGGATTAACCTCGATGCCAAGCCCGCCGATGCCAGCAAATTCTTAGCCGAAACGCCTGCCCAATTTACCGTGGCGTTTGACCCCAAAGGCACGACTCCACGGCTGTATGCGGTCAAAGGGATGCCCACCAGCTTTTTGGTCGGGCGAGACGGCAAAATCATTTCCGAACACACCGGCTTTCATGATGGCCAACGCGCCGAGCTTGAAAAGACCTTACAACAAGCTTTAGGAGCGAAATAATCATGCGCTTTATCACCAAAACCACACTCAGCCGCGCGGTACTGGCGGTTAGCGCATTGATGGTATTGGCCGGCTGCGGGCTGGTGAAGCCCGTGCAGCCGTGGGAAAAAGGTACGTTGGCTCGCCCTGAAATGACGTTTGAGGGCGATAAGCTCGATGCCAAATTTACCGAGCACATCTATGGCAGCAAAGAAGGCGCGTCAGGCGGCGCAGGGGTGGGCGGCGGCGGCTGTGGCTGTAACTAAACGCCCCGCGCCGCGCACCATCCGCACCCCCCGACTTTTTGCCTGAGGACTACGCCATGACTTCGACCCCCCTTTGCCCTACTGCACCCGCCACCCCCGCCGCCTTGCCCCCCTTGGGCATGGCGCTGCTGACCGCCGCCCTATGCCTGCCCCTCGCGCCCCTTGCGCAAGCCGAATCCCAGCCCGAGCGCGGCAGCATTACGCTGAAATACCTTGATTACAAAGACAGCCAACCCGGCTGGAATCGCATCTGGGTTCACGCCCCATCTGTGGCCGTTTTAGCCCCTGTGGGTGAAAACTGGTCAGTGGCTGGCTCGCTGGTTTCCGACGTGCTGTCTGGTGCGTCACCGGCTTACCACGCCGAACCCAACCCATTCAAAATCCACGAGCACCGCAAGGCAGGGGACTTTACCGTGACCCGCTATTTGCCACGGGGCACATTTGCGCTGGGGGCGAGCTACTCCACCGAATCCGACTATGTGTCGCGAGGCATTACCGCCCAAGGCAGCTTTGCCAGCGAAGACAAAAACACCACGTTTAGCGGTGGGCTGGGGCTGACCAGTGACCAAATCAACCCAAACAATAAAGTGGTGGTTAACGAGCGCAAAAACATCACCGACCTGATGGTGGGGGTCACGCAGGTGCTGTCGCCTAACGACATTGCCCAACTGAACCTGACCTATGTTCACGGCACCGGCTACTACTCCGACCCCTACAAGCTGCTGGACAACCGCCCGCGCAATCGCAACCAAACGGCCATGCTGCTCCGCTGGAATCACCATCTGGACAGCACCGACGGCACCACCCGCCTGAGCTATCGCTATTACACCGACACCTATCACGTCAAAGCCCACACCCTGACCGCCGAATACGTGCAGCCCTTGGCTTCGGGCTGGACGCTGACCCCGATGCTGCGCTTCCATACCCAAGGTGCGGCCTCGTTTTACGTCGAAGCCGATGGCTCGGGCTATCCGGTCTTGCCGCCTGACTATGCCCCAGGCCGAATCGTATCCGAAGACCAACGGCTGTCGGCTTTTGGTGCGTTCACCTATGGGCTAAAAGTCGCCAAGCAATTGGATAAAGACTGGTCGATGGATGTGAAGGTGGAGCAATACCAACAAAACGGGAGCTGGCGCGTATTTGGCACGGGCAGCAAAAACATCGCCCCGTTTGATGCCCGCATGATTCAGCTTGGCGTATCGCGGCTGTTTTAAGGGCAGAAACCATGTCGATTGCTGCCCCCGCCACCCTGTTTCACACGCCGTTTGAAGCGATGGCCAGCCGCTGCGAGGTCAAGCTCAACGCCCCGACCGCTGCGGCGGCGCAACGCTACGCCGACTTGGCCATTGCCGAGGTGAAGCGGATTGAGCACGCTTATTCTCGCTACCGGCCAGACAGCGTGGTGTCGCGCATCAACGCGGCGGCAGGCGGCAAAAGTGCGGTGTTGTGCGATGCCGAAACCGTGTCGCTGCTGGATTACGCCGGTTCGCTGTTTGCTATGAGCGATGGGCTATTTGACATCACCTCTGGCGTGCTGCGGCAGGCGTGGAACTTCAAGCAGGCCAAAGTGCCCAGCCCCAGCCGTCTCAAGCCTTTGCTGGATTTGGTTGGCTGGGCGCGGGTGGAACGGGACGGGGCACGGATTCGGCTGCCACAGGCCGGCATGGAGCTGGACTTCGGCGGCTTTGGCAAGGAGTACGCCGCCGACCGTGCCGCTGCGGTGCTGATGGATGTGGGCGTGACCCAAGGCTATGTGAATTTGGGCGGCGATATGCGGGTGATAGGCCCGCAGCCCGATGGTTCGCCGTGGGCGGTGGGCATTCAAGACCCCCGTTGGGCGGGGCAGGTGATTGCCACCATCCCCGTAAGCTCAGGGGCGTTGGCGACCAGCGGCGACTACGAACGGTTTTTTGAACATAAGGGACGGCGGTACTGTCACATTCTCAACCCGCACACCGGCTATCCCGTGGCGCACTGGCAGTCGGTGAGCGTGCTGGCCCCGCTGTCGATTACGGCAGGCAGTTGCACCACGATTGCCATGCTCAAAGCCGCAGATGGGGCGGCCTTCTTGGCGCAGACGGGGTTGATGTATCTGACGATTGATGCACATGGCCAGTTTGGGCAGCCCCCTGCTTAGAGCCTGTTTACGATCTCAATGGCACAGGGGTTGCCAAGGCGAAATTCGGAAAAAAACGCCGTTGGATTTGAATCCACACGCATGTTTTTACGAATTTCAACGCAGGATCACCCGAGTCTCGCAGATCGTAAACCGCTTCTAAAACGGTACAGGGCAGACCACGGCAGTGGTGCTTTCGCCGTTAATGCCATCAACAAAGCTGGCGAGGCGTTTTTCCCACTGGCCGTCGGCACTGGCTACCCGTGCGGCGGTAAACAGCAGCCTGTGGGTGAGGATTTTCTCGACCTCGGCGGGCTTGCCGTCCACCTCAATGGCAAATTCTCCGGCTGGGGAGGACAAGCTGACGGTGCGGGTAATTGCCGTGACGTTTAGCCCCTGCCAGCGGCCTTCGACGGGCACGCCGAGCAAAAACATATCCTCGTTCACCGCCACCCGCAGCGGCACCCCCACGCTCTCGGCGAGGTGAGGCGGCAGGGTGGCTTGGGTAGCGGGGACGACGGTGGGCGGCTGCCCCGATACCGTCCCGAGCGATTGCAGCAGCGTGGTTAACGTCGGATTGCCCGCGCAGCCCTGCTCAATCCCTGCCAAGAGGCCATCTAAATTGGCGGGCTCGGCGGCCATGCTGGGCGCGACCAGCCCGCAGCCCAGCCACGCGGCCAACAGCATCCCCCACAAACCCCGCTGCATTATTGGTCTGCCTTATGCTTGGCCGCCAACCGGACGTAGTGGGCGGTGGAGTAGGTCAGAAAGGTACGTTCTTCGTCGGTCAGGGGGCGGGCTTGTTTGACGGGGCTGCCAACATACAAATAGCCCGAGGCCAGCCGCTTGCCTGGGGGGACGAGGCTACCGGCGCCGATGATGACATCGGATTCAATCACCGCTTTATCCAGCACAATCGCGCCCATGCCAACCAAAACGCGGTCGCCAATTAAGCAGCCATGCAGGGTGACGTGGTGGCCGATGGTGACATCTTCACCGATAACCACGGGTGCGCCGGCAGGGTCTTTTTGGCTTTTGTGCGATTGGTGAATCATGGTGAAATCTTGCACATTGCTGCGCGCACCAATCCGCACCGAGTTTACATCGGCCCGAATCACCGCCATCGGCCACACCGAGACATCTTCGGCCAAGACCACATCGCCTATCACCAAGGCGGTTTCATCGACAAAGCAGCTTTCGGCGAGGGCGGGACGTATGCCGTCAAAGGTACGGATATTGCGTGTCATCAAAACACCTTTCTGGGTTTAAAGCCGCCCTGCAGTGTGGGGGCGGCATGGAGAAGTTTAGCCAACGCGGCATGACCGCGTTATCATCAAAAGTGACCTCCTGATTCAATAGGGAGGCGCGTCGACCGACCTTTTTGAGACCACAGCCGTCGGTAGAAATGACGCGCCATCATACCCAGCCCTCTCCCGCAAAGGAACGCCCCGCATGACCAATCCCCTTCTTGATTTTGCTGCCCTGCCTCGTTTTACCGAGATTTTGCCCGAGCATGTTTCCCCCGCCGTGGACAGCGTACTGGCCGAAGCCCGTACTGTACTGGCACGCGTCATCGATGTCGCCACCCCTGCCCGCTGGGAAGCCGTGATGGTGCCGCTGTCTGACAGCACCGAAAAAATTAGCTGGGTGTGGGATGTGGTGTCCCACCTCAACGCCGTGGTCAACACCCCCGCCCTGCGCGATGCCTACAACGAGAACCTCGCCAAGCTGACCGAGTTCTACACTGAGCTGGGGCAGAATTTGGCGTTGTTCCAGCAAGTCAAGGCGATTGCTGCCTCGGCGGACTATGCCCAACTGACCCCCGCCCAACAGCGGATTGTGGCCAACGACGTGCGCGATTTCCGGCTGTCGGGTGCCGATTTGCCCGAGGCTGAAAAAGCCCGCTTTGCCGACATTCAGGCGCGGCTGTCCGAGCTGTCTGCCCGCTTTGCCCAGAACGTGCTGGATGCCACCGATGACTTTGCCCGCTATGTGGACGATGCTGCCGAATTGGCAGGGCTACCGGACGACACGCTGGCCATGATGCAGGCCGCTGCTGAAGCCGATGGCAAGACCGGCTACAAGCTCAAGCTGCATCTGCCGTTTTACTTGCCGGTGATGCAATACGCCGACCACCGCCCCCTGCGTGAATCGCTCTACCACGCCTATGCCACCCGCGCCGCCGAGTTCGGCAAACCAGACTGGGACAACACCGCGCTGATTGGCGATACGCTGTCGCTGCGCGAGGAAGAAGCCCAGTTGCTGGGCTTTGCCAATGCAGCAGAAGTCTCATTGGCGGCCAAAATGGCCGACAGCCCCGCCCAAGTGATGGACTTTTTGACCGATATGGCCACCCGTGCCAAGCCGTTTGCCCTGCGTGACCGCGCCGAGCTTGAAGCCTTTGCCCGCGACACCCTCGGCTTAAACACCCTAGAAGCTTGGGATTTGGCCTATGTCAGCGAAAAGCTGCGGGTGGCGCGGTATGCGTTTTCTGAGCAGGAGGTCAAACGCTATTTCCCCGAACCCAAGGTGCTGGCGGGCTTGTTTGGGCTGATTGAAATCCTGTTTGGTGTAACCATTGCCGAGGTCGCCCTGCCTGTGTGGCATGTTGATGCCCGCTACTATGAAGTGCGCCGTGATGGGCAGGCTGTGGCGGCGTTCTACACCGATCTTTATGCCCGAGAAGGCAAACGGGGCGGGGCGTGGATGGCCGATGTGCGCGGACGCAAACGCTTGGCAGACGGTACGATTCAGCTGCCGGTAGCCTTGTTGACCTGCAATTTCACCGCCCCTGTGGGCGATAGCCCTGCCCTGTTTACCCACGACGAAGTGATTACCCTGTTCCACGAATGCGGTCATGGCTTGCACCACATGTTGACCGAAGTGGACGAGCTGGGCGTGTCGGGGATTAACGGGGTGGAGTGGGATGCGGTCGAGCTGCCCAGCCAGTTCCTTGAGAATTTCTGCTGGGAATGGGACGTGCTGCAAGGCATGACCGCCCACGCTGACAGCGGTGAACCCCTGCCTCGCGCCCTCTACGACAAAATGCTGGCGGCGCGACATTTCCAATCGGGGATGCAGACCGTGCGCCAAATGGAGCTGTCGCTGTTTGATATGAAGCTCCATGCGGGCTTTGCCGAGGGCGGCGACTTTATGGCCTTGCTGGCCGAGGTGCGCCGCGATGTGGCGGTCAACCTGCCGCCGGCCTATAACCGCTTGCCTCACAGCTTTACCCATATTTTTGCGGGGGGCTATGCGGCGGGGTATTACAGCTACAAGTGGGCGGAGGTGCTCTCCGCCGATGCTTACGCGGCGTTTGAGGAAACCGGCGGCGCGAACCCCGCCACGGGGGCGGCGTTTCAGCGTGAAGTGCTGGCGGTGGGGGGCTCGCGTCCGGCGATGGATTCTTTCCGCGCTTTCCGAGGCCGCGAACCCGAGATTGACGCGCTGCTGCGGCACACCGGCATGGTGGGCTAACACCGCGCCGCACCACGGCGGAGAGCGGTCAACATCACCACGGCAGTTGACAGCGGCGTTAAGATTTGGCAAGATTGCATCCGCTGTTCCCTGATAGCTCAGTCGGTAGAGCGACGGACTGTTAATCCGCAGGTCCCTGGTTCGAGCCCAGGTCGGGGAGCCAAAAAATCAAGCCAAAAGCCCAACTCACAAGGTTGGGCTTTTGGCTTTTTGGCATTTGATGCGCTGGAGGCTGCGCAGGGGCATCCCTGCAGGGGTAGGGGAAACGCGTATTGGTGCGTGCAGAACGGAGATGTTTAGTGTATTAACTTCCTCCCCGCCCTAAGAACCTGTTTACGATTTGCGATACTCGGGTGATCCTGCGTTGAAATACCCCAAAAAATGCGTGTAAAAACATGCGTGTGGATTCAAGTCCAACGGCGTTTTTTTTCCGAATTTCGCCTTGGCAACCCCTGTGCCATTGAGATCGTAAACAGGCTCTTAACCTCGGGCTAAACCCCGAGGCTTCCCGCGCAAGGGGTGAGCACTTGGTCTAAGCTTTCAGCTTGTCAGCTTGTTATCGCGGGACGTAAACCGCTTCCTATCGGCATACTACCTTTTTCTCTCTTACCAAGGATATTTCCATGCTCATCGACCTCGCTCAAGCCACCCTGCTAGTAGTGGATATTCAAGAAAAACTCGTGCCTGCAGTGCTCAATTCCGAAGCCCATGTGCAGCGGGTGGGCTGGCTGCTGGATGTGGCGCGGGATATGGATTTGCCGGTGGTGTTCTCTGAGCAATATCCGGCGGGCTTGGGGGCGACTTTGCCGGTGCTCCGCCAACGGGTGCCGACTGCCCCTGTGGTCGAAAAGCTGCATTTTTCGTGCGTGGCAGGGCAGTGTTTGCCGGACAGCCTGCTGGCGCGTCCGCAAGTGCTGCTGGTGGGGATGGAAGCCCATGTGTGTGTGCTGCAAACCGCGCTAGAGCTGAAAGCATTGGGTAAAGACGTGTTTGTGGTAGCGGACTGCATCACCAGCCGCGCCCAAATTGACCTCGACACTGCGCTGATTCGCTACCAGCAAGAAGGGGTGCGTCTGGTGACGCGGGAGATGGTACTGTTTGAGCTGCTCCGTGCCTCGGGTACGCCATTGTTTCGGCAGATGTCTAAGCAATATTTGCGCTAGGCACCAAGAGCCTGTTTACGACCTCAATGGCACAGGAGTTGCCAAGGCGAAATTCGCAAAAAAAGCGGAGTTAACACAAGGTCAATGAGGGGTTTTTTATGAATTTCAACGCAGGATCACCCGAGTCTCGCCAACTTTGAACAGGTTCTAACGACGCGCTGCGATGCGCAGGGTGTAACGGCCAGCACGCACTGACCGCCGCCCTGTCCTTGACCCCAAGCCGCTGACTACACCGATGTTGCTGCGGCCTTGAGGGATAAAATTGACAGTAAAGATGCTTATGTACTGTTTTTTTCAACAGTTTGAATACTTAGATTGTTTTTAGCCTGATAACATAGAACAATGCGCTTTTAAACACGAAGGCATTGAGATGAAAATCATTATTTCCGCCGTTTTGAGCAGCGTTATCGCCCTGACTGGCTGTGCGACAGCATCCAAAGATATTTCCGCACACTATATTTCCCCGATGCAATATCAGACCTACGACTGCAGCCAAATTGCCAGCGAAACCCTACGCATCCAATCTCGGGTAGGGCAGCTGGGGGGTCGATTAGATGAAGCCGCTGCAAATGATAAAGCGATTGCAGGCGTAGGGGCATTGCTGTTCTGGCCAGCACTCTTTGCCTTGGGTGGGACTAAGCAGCAAGAGGCAGAGTATGCTCGCCTAAAAGGGGAGCACGACGCGATTCAGCAAGCCGCTATCGTCAAGAAATGTGGTATGGCCGCCAATGAGCCAGAAACACCTGCAACATCGAAAAGCAACGCTAAAAAATCATAAGTAAGACGGGCTGGCCTCCCATAAAAAAGCACCCCCATTCGCCTCTCGACGGATGGGGGTGCTTTTTATTCAGCGCAGACCGTGACCAGCAGGACGCGCCCGCCGGTCTTGGCTTACTACCGCTTAGATTTCAACTGTATCGGCCAGCTCTTGGAAAGCAGGGATTTGGTTGAAGTTCATGTAGCGGTATACGTCAGCAGCCTTGGCGTTGACGACCTTCACTTGCTCCATGTATTCGGCAACCGTTGGGATTTTGCCCATCAGTGCGCAAATCGAAGCCAGCTCAGCCGAGCCCAAGTAAACCTGTGTATCCAGACCCAGACGGTTCGGGAAGTTACGGGTCGAAGTGGACATGGCGGTGCTGCCCTTGCGGATTTGTGCTTGGTTACCCATGCACAAAGAGCACCCTGGCATTTCCATCCGTGCGCCAGCCTTGCCGAGAATGCCGTAGTAGCCTTCTTCGTTCAGGATCATCGCGTCCATCTTGGTTGGAGGGGCAATCCACAGACGGGTTGGGATGTCGGACTTGCCATCCAGCACTTTACCTGCTGCACGGAAGTGACCGATGTTGGTCATGCAAGAGCCGATAAACACTTCGTCAATCTTGTTGCCAGCGACTTCGGACAGCAGCTTCACATCATCGGGGTCGTTCGGGCAAGCCACGATAGGCTCTTTGATGTCGGCCAAGTCAATTTCGATTACAGCGGCGTAATCGGCATCGGCATCGCCCTTCAGCAAGGATGGGTTGGCCAGCCATGCTTCCATCGCCTTGATACGACGACCCAAGGTGCGGGCATCGGAATAGCCGCTCGCAATCATCCACTTCATCAGGGTGATGTTGGAGCGCATGTATTCCATGATCGGTTCTTTGTTGAGCTGAACCGCGCAGGCAGCGGCCGAGCGTTCGGCAGCCGCATCGGACAGTTCAAAAGCTTGCTCAACCTTCAGGTCTGGCAGACCTTCGATTTCCAGAATGCGACCGGAGAAGACGTTTTTCTTGCCCTTCTTCTCAACGGTTAGCAGACCGGCCTTGATGGCGTACAGCGGAATGGCGTTCACCAAGTCACGCAGGGTCACGCCAGGTTGCAGGTCACCCTTAAAGCGCACCAACACGGACTCTGGCATGTCCAAAGGCATCACACCGGTCGCCGCTGCAAACGCTACTAAGCCCGAGCCCGCTGGGAAAGAAATACCGATAGGGAAACGGGTGTGGCTATCGCCGCCGGTACCAACAGTGTCAGGCAGCAACAAACGGTTGAGCCAAGAGTGAATCACGCCGTCACCTGGACGCAAAGCCACGCCGCCACGGGTGCTGATAAAGGCAGGCAAGTCTTTGTGGGTGCGCACGTCCACCAGCTTAGGATAAGCAGCGGTGTGGCAGAACGACTGCATGACCATATCGGCGGAGAAGCCCAAGCAAGCCAAGTCTTTCAGCTCGTCACGGGTCATCGGGCCGGTGGTGTCTTGCGAGCCAACAGTGGTCATCTTAGGTTCGCAGTAAGTGCCAGGACGTACGCCCTTGCCTTCTGGCAGACCACAGGCGCGACCGACCATCTTCTGCGCCAAGGAGAAGCCCTTGCCGCTATCAGCAGGGTCTTGGGGCAGGCGGAACAGGGTCGAAACTGGCAGACCCAGTGCTTCGCGTGCCTTGGTGGTCAGGCCACGACCGATAATCAAGGGGATACGACCACCGGCACGGACTTCGTCCAAAATCACGGGGGTTTTGAGCTGGGATTCAGCAATCACTACGCCGTTTTTCAGGGCGGTGACGCTGGCAGTCGCTTGGTCTACGCGCAGTTCAATTTCGTCGCCCATGTCCATCTGGCTGACATCCAGCTCGATAGGCAATGCACCCGCGTCTTCCATAGTGTTGAAGAAAATCGGTGCAATTTTGTTACCCAAGCACACCCCACCAAAACGCTTGTTGGGGATGAAGGGGATGTCTTGGCCGGTAAACCACAGCACGGAGTTGGTCGCGGATTTGCGCGAAGAACCGGTACCGACCACGTCGCCAACGTAGGCAACCAGATTGCCCTTGGCGGTCAGTGCGGCCAATTGCTTGATAGGGCCGACCTTGCCTGGCTCGTCGGCTTCGATACCTGGACGTGGGTTCTTCAGCATCGCCAAGGCGTGCATCGGAATGTCAGGGCGGGTGGTGGCATCTGGGGCGGGGGACAGGTCATCGGTGTTGGTTTCGCCGGTGACTTTGAACACGGTCAGCTTTTGCGAAGCAGGGACTTCAGGACGGCTGGTGAACCATTCTGCGTCAGCCCACGATTGCAGCACAGCCTTGGCGTTGGCGTTACCCTTGTCGGCGAGTTCTTTCACGTCGTGGAAGAAATCGAATACCAGCAGGGTTTTTTTCAGGCCTTCTGCCGCGATGCCGCCCACCAGTGCGTCAGGCAACAGGTCGATCATTGGCTTGACGTTGAAGCCGCCCAGCATGGTGCCGAGCAGTTCGGTGGCTTTTTCGCGGGAAATCAGCGGGGAGGTTTCGGTGCCTTGAGCCACCGCAGCCAAGAATTCAGCTTTGACTTTGGCTGCGTCGTCCACGCCAGCAGGCACGCGGTAAGCAATCAGTTCCACCAAGGTGGCTTCTTCACCAGCGGGTGGGTTTTTCAGCAGGGCGACCAGCTCGGTGGTTTGTTGGGCGGTCAGCGGCAGGGCGGGGATACCCAGTTCAGCACGTTCAGCTACATGTTGGCGGTAGGCTACAAGCACAGCGTCATCCTCTCTAATTCTCGGTTGCGGGCAAAATGGAAACACACTCCGGCGGGTTGGAACGCGGGGAAAATCCGCTGTATTTGAGTGGCCTCGCAAAGTGAAAGTCTTGCGAAAAACGCCCTCAAGGTCAGGCAAAAAAATCCATGCGGGCTAAGCCCCCGAAACCCGCGAATTTTAGCGGAATACGGCTACCCTGTGAAGAATATGCAGCACTTTCATGCCTGATTGACGCAGAAAAACGCCCCCTGCGACCGAAGGGGGCAGGCTGCACCAACAAGGACACCATTTTGGCGGGGGGTGCTTTGCTTTGGTGCAAGGGGTGAATGGGCTCTCCTTGGTTGGGCAGCTTGCTGCTGTTTGAGTCCGCCCCAAAAAGTTCAACAGACAGGGAGGCTTTTCCCCGAAAAAAGGCTTTATTTTCGCGGTGGGCACTCTACGATAGGAGAGTGTACAAACCGTGACTGCCACAGGGAGAAGGAACGCTATGAGTCAACAGGGATTTTGCGAACAAGGGCAGCGTGTGATTGGGCAAACCGCTTGCCAAGATTGCGGTGCGACCGATGCCCTTATCGGCACGGCTCCGCGCTGCACCCGCGACGATTACGCCGAGAGCTTTGGTTCGGCAGAGCTGGCCAAGGCCACGCAGATGGCGGAGTTGCTGGGCGAGGGATTGGACTTGGCTTCGCCACCGCATCCGGCTTAATCTTGACTTCCTCACCGAGCTAAACCTCGGAGATTCCTACAGCTAGACGGCGAAGTCCCGCCGCGAGAATGTTTCGTGCTGCGTTCGTGTCGCGGTCGTGTACTGCCCCGCACGAACCGCACGCCCATTCTCTTATTCGCAAACCGGCTCTACCTTTCGGACTGCTGGCGGAAATTAATCCACAGCACGAGCACGTTTGGGTTGTAAACCGCTCATCGACTTCCTCGAACACCACGCACCGCCCAATGGCCTTGTACTTGAGTTGTGTTCGGAACGTCGTCCACGCGGCATCATGCACGGACTTTGCCATGCGTGTTTTAGCCATCGCTTTCGCGTTCACGTTACCGACGAAGATTACTGCATGTTCCTGAACCAGACTGGACGTTTTCTTATGGATCGCGTCCTTTCGCTGATTCGCGATTTTGGCGTGGATCGCCTTGACGCGGCGTTTCTTGTTGGCTCGCTGTGCGATGCCATCGCGTTGGCTCAAACTTGCGGCCATTGCTGTCCGTGGCAAGTGTTTTAAGGCCCAAGTCAATGCCGATGGCCGACGTGCTTTCCGGTACGCGCGGTGTTTCCGATTCGACCTTGACGGCCACGTTGAGATACCAACGTCCACGCGAATCCTCGCTAAATGACCCGGCGCGAAACTCAAACTGCGAGAGGCCATAGGAATCCCATAAGCCGAGGATATGGCCGTTGAAGCGCACTTGGCCGTTTTTGTACGTCAATGCACGCGCCTTGAACGGAATCCAGCCCAGCGAATATTTTGCTGATTTGCGATTGCTCACACGCCAGTTGAGTCGTTGCTTTTTGAACTGCCTGAGTCGGGTCGCAAATTCTTCGCAGACCGCCTGTTGGGTTGCCGAGCCGATGCTCACACCGTCGCACTTGCTAAAACCGTTGGTTAGTTTTTGCAGGTCAAACCCAGACAGCCAGACTTTCGGCTTATTCGTGTAGCGGCGCAGGCTCCGATACTGGGTTTCGTTGCAGTAGTTCCAAACCGTGTTCACGTCACGCGCCATCGCAAGCATCGCTTTTGCGTGCTTGTCTTTGATGCGGAGTCGAAGTGTCTTGACGGATGCTATAGGCAAAATTATGATTTGGTCTTTGAAATTATGAAAGAGGGAACAATGGGGCGACCACGCAATTTAGATAGCGATTTACGGCACGGGAGACATTGTGTTTTTGCGCTTCACGTTCATTTGGTGTTTGTAACGAAGTGTCGCCGGAACGTATTTCAAAAAGAACACCTCGATGCGATGCAGCCGATGCTCGCCAGTGTGTGCAAAGACTTTGAATCGGAACTGGTGGAATTTAACGGCGAACATGACCATGTGCATCTGTTGGTTAACTACCCGCCAAAAGTAGCCTTATCGAAGCTCGTAGCATCGCTAAAAGGGGTATCCAGCCGGTTGCTTCGGCAGCAGTTCGGGGATTTTCATCCTTGGTTGAAACGGCGCGGTGTGCTCTGGTCGCCGTCCTATTTCGCCTCGTCCTGCGGCGGTGCGCCGATTGATATTCTGAGACAGTACATCGAAGATCAGCAAACACCTCATTGAGCCTTTAAGGACACCTACGGTGTCCGTGCTCTCGACCTCGGACTGAACCCCGAGGCTTCTCGTACTTGGGTGATAAATCAGGCTAACTCTCTTGCCCATGGTCAGCATTTTCCGTTACAATGCGCCCGCTTCGGAAGTGTGGCTGAGTGGTTTAAGGCAGCGGTCTTGAAAACCGTCGGGGATGTGAGTCCCCCGTGAGTTCGAATCTCACCACTTCCGCCAAGAACAAAAGAAAAACCCCTTGATTTTCAAGGGGTTTTTCTTTTTATGGGTGCGGAACGGGGCCAAATCACGGAGCCATGCTGGATTGCCCTTTGGCTCCAGCGCACACACCCACAGATACTCTGCGTCCCTGCGGGTAAATATTGGCCTTCACGGGGCTTTGTTGCACAAACCCATCTCAGCTTGAGTTTCCCCTTATCCCAAACGGATTTATGCCATGCGCACCGTCACGGGCGTGCCGGGCCGGGTGAAGCAATTGAGCAGTGCAGCACGCACTTGCAACGCTGCCACCTGTCGGTCAAAGGCTCGCGCGCCATCACGCGCTCACCAAACCCCGTCGGTGGTCGTTGCGCCACCTCTGCCAGACCATTTGCCCCAGACAACGCGTTGCCCGCACTATTTCATTACGCGCCTTGGCTCCAGCGGTATTTTCTTTCCAAGGCCGCCCATTTTTACGCGTAGGAATAAGCGCAGAAGCATCGCGTGCAGCAATCGCGGCATGACACGCCTTAGAACCTGTTTACGATCTGCGAAACTCGGGTGATCCTGCGTTGAAATGCCCC
>ERZ650307.168-NODE-168-length-34056-cov-7.541661_pt1 | contig 34056 bp, 26 predicted proteins | sample MGYA00376243_ERZ650307 | MGnify/ENA primary metagenome ERZ650307 (study PRJEB26733, sample SAMN07839242) | wastewater metagenome | biome: urban; feature: artificial channel; material: waste water | place: USA: North Carolina | collected 2016-03-31 ... | reverse complement strand
TTTACAGCCCCGTGCGCTGGACCGAAACCGTGAATGCGCTGGTGGCCGAGGGCATCGCAGAATCGGCTGAATGCGGACCGGGCAAAGTGTTGGCGGGCTTGGCCAAGCGCATCAACAAAGAAGCGGCCTGCACGGCGCTGACCAATGCAGAGCAAGTGGCGGTGTTTATCGAAGCACATTAAAGCTTGTTTATGCCGCATCGTGCGGGTGAAAGGCGGGCTGCTTCTCAAGCTGTTCAGACGGCCTTTATGGTAAAGCCCGTCTGAACGCAGCGCATAGCGCCCTCCCACTGATTTTCTATGTTTCAGACGGCCTTATGGTTTTTCAGGCCGTCTGAAACAGATTTCAACGAAAAAGGATATTTCATGAGTTCACAAGATTTAAGCGGCAAAATTGCCCTGGTTACCGGCGCATCACGCGGCATTGGTGCGGCCATTGCCGACACTTTGGCACAAGCCGGTGCCAAAGTGATCGGCACCGCCACTTCCGAAAATGGTGCGGCCGCGATTGGCGGGCGTTTGGCGCAATGGGGTGGCGAAGGCCGCGTGTTGGATTCTGCCGCCGAGGGCAGTATTGAAGCGCTGATTGGCGAGATTGAAAAAGCCAACGGCAAGCTGGATATTTTGGTGAACAATGCCGGCATCACCCGCGACAATCTCTTGATGCGCATGAAAGAAGAAGAGTGGGACGACATCATGCAAGTCAACCTTAAATCGGTATTCCGCGCCAGCAAAGCCGTGTTGCGCGGCATGATGAAGCAGCGCGGCGGCCGCATTATCAACCTCACTTCGGTGGTGGGCGTGATGGGCAACCCCGGTCAAACCAATTATGCTGCTGCCAAAGCGGGCTTAATCGGTTTTTCCAAATCGTTGGCGCGCGAAGTGGGCAGCCGCGGCATCACCGTCAATTGCGTGGCGCCGGGCTTTATCGACACCGACATGACGCGTGCCTTGCCCGAAGAGCAACGCGCTTTCTTTGAATCGCAAACCGCGCTCGGCCGCTTGGGTGATGTGCAGGATATTGCCGATACGGTGCTGTTTCTCGCCAGCGATCAAGCCAAATACATCACCGGCCAAACCCTGCATGTAAACGGTGGTATGTTGATGCCTTAAGTGTTTGAATTAAAGAAAATATTTATAGTGAAATGCAGGAAAAAGTGATACAAAACTACGCACTATAACAGGTAGGTTGGGTTGCCAAACCCAACGTTTCAGACGGCCTGTGGGCTTGTTGGGTTTTCAACCCAACCTACCCGCTGTATCACTTTTTCCTGCATTCCACTATATAACAAAAGGCCGTCTGAAAGATTTCTTTCAGACGGCCTTTTGTTTGTGCCAATAATCATTGAGCGGGCGGCTCGGTATCATCAATCCTTCAAACGGAATTCCGCTGCGCGTGCATGCGCGGTGAGCATTTCGCCGTGTGCCAAGGTGCTGGCGATTTTGCCCAGGCTTTGCGCACCGGCTTCAGATACTTGAATCAGGCTGGAGCGTTTTTGGAAATCGTATGTGCCCAGCGGGGAAGAGAAGCGGGCGGTGCGGCTGGTGGGCAACACGTGGTTCGGGCCGGCGCAATAGTCGCCAAGGCTCTCGCTGGTGTATTTGCCCATGAAAATCGCGCCGGCGTGGCGGATTTTGGGCGCCCATTCTTGCGCGTTTTCCACCGATAATTCCAGATGCTCGGGGGCGATATAGTTGGCGATTTCGCAGGCTTCATCCAAATCTTTGGCCAAAATCATCGCGCCGCGGTTGCCCAGCGAGGCTTCGATAATGGCGCGGCGCGGCATTTCTTCAATTAATTTATCCATGGCCGCTTGAACGTCATCGAGATATTGTTGCGAAGTGGCGATTAAAATGGCTTGGGCGATTTCATCGTGCTCGGCCTGGCTGAATAAATCCATCGCCACCCATTCGGCCGGCGTGCTGCCATCGGCAATCACGAGAATTTCAGACGGCCCTGCCACCATGTCGATGCCCACCACGCCGAACACGCGGCGTTTGGCGGCGGCCACGAAAGCATTGCCGGGACCGGTGATTTTGTCTACCTGCGGCACGGTTTCGGTGCCATAAGCCAGCGCGGCCACAGCTTGCGCGCCGCCGATGGTGAACACGCGGGTGACGCCGGCCACGAAAGCCGCGGCCAGCACGATATCGTTGCGCTCGCCGCCCGGCGTGGGCACCACCATGATGATTTCGGGCACGCCGGCCACATGCGCGGGCATGGCGTTCATAATCACCGAGCTGGGATAAGCGGCTTTACCGCCGGGCACATAAATGCCCACGCGGTCGAGCGCGCTGATTTGTTGGCCGAGCAGGGTGCCGTCTTCATCGGTGTAGTGCCACGATTGCATTTTTTGGCGCTGGTGGTAGCTTTCCACGCGGGCGGCGGATTGTTGCAAGGCCGTCTGAACGTTTGCGGGCAGGCGCTCGAAAGCGGCCTGCAAATCGGCTTGGGCAAGCGTGAGGTCGGCCATGCTTTGTGCCGAAGTGCCGTCAAAGCGGTTGCTGTATTCGATCACGGCCGCATCGCCGCGCTTTTGCACATCGGCGCAAATATCGGCCACGATTTGATCGATTTTCGGGTCTTGCGCGGTTTCAAAAGCCAGCAGGGCTTGGAGCGCGCTTTGGAAGTCGGCAGATTGGGTGTTGAGCAGTTTCATGTTTTTCTCTGTGGATGTTCAATAAGGTAAGCGGTGCGTTCAGACGGCCTGTTTTCTGACGAAGCGGCCGACATTGCGCACAAATTCGCTGCGGCCTTTTTTCTCGAATTCGAGCCAATCGCTGTATACCGCATGCAGCACGGCTTTGGCGGTGCCGTAGCCGTAGTGTTTGGGGTCGAAAGCGGGCTCGAGCTGTTTGATTTTTTTGGCCACGCTTAAGATATTCGCCCAGCCCTCGGCATTGGCGCAGGCATCAACGGCGCTTTGGGCGACGGGAATCAGTTTGCTGAAAGAGGGCTTGGGCGGCGTGTCGGTTTTTTTGGCGGCGGTGCGGGGTGCAGGTTTGGCCGTGGTGCCGGCCTTGGTGGCGGATGTTTTAGCGGCGGGGGCGCTGTCGGCAGCTTTGTCGCTGCTTTTGGCGCGTTTGCGCAATTTGAGCTGGTTGCTGCCATCGGTTTGGGTTTCGAAAATATCCAGCGATTTGATGAGGTCGGAGAGCTTGGAGAAGCCGTAGTTGCGGGCATCGAAATCGGAATTAACCTTGTTGACATAGCTGCCGATAGCGCCCAAGCCTGCCCAGCCGCTGTCGTCGGCGCTCTCTTTCAGGGCTTTGTAGAGCAGATTAATCAGCGCTTTGTCGATGGCGGCGAGGTTGCCGCTTTCATCGCTGGCTTTCGGGGCATTGGTGGTTTTGGCGGCGGCATTCTCGGGTTTGCCGTGGCCGGGGCGGAAAATTTCGGTGTAGATGAATTTATCGCAGGCTTTGCGGAATGATTCGGGCGTTTTTTTTTCGCCAAAGCCGTACACGGTGAGGCCGTTTTCGCGGATGCGGCTGGCCAAGCGGGTGAAATCGCTGTCGCTCGACACAATGCAAAAGCCGTCGAACGTGTTGCTATAAAGCAAATCCATCGCATCAATCACCAGCGCCATATCGGTGGCGTTTTTGCCTTTGGTGTAGGCAAATTGCTGCACCGGCGTGATGGCGTGCGGCAAGAGTGCGGTTTTCCATTTTTTCAGGCCGCTGCTCCAGTCGCCGTAGATACGTTTGACGCTGGCGATGCCGTATTTGGCGATTTCTTCGAGCAGGGCGTCGATAATGTCGGCCGGGGCGTTGTCGGCATCGATCAACACGGCGAGCTTGGCGGAATAATCGGGTTTGTTCATTTCAGACGGCCTGTGGCGTTTGCTTGCCGATGGCGCCGGCAAAGGCATCGATAATCGGCTGGATGGCGGCATATTTCACTTTCAGCGCGGCTTTGTTTACCACAAGGCGGCTGGAAATATCGATAATGTGCTCCACCGCTTCGAGGTGGTTGGCTTTGAGTGTGTTGCCGGTAGACACCAAATCCACAATCGCATCGCTCAAGCCCACCAAGGGCGCCAGCTCCATCGAGCCGTAGAGCTTGATAATGTCTACATGCACGCCTTTGCCGGCGAAATGTTCGGCGGCAATATCGGGATATTTGGTGGCCACGCGCAAGCGGCAGCCCGGTTGCGAGGCGGCGGCATAGTCAAAACCTTTTTTCACCGCCACCATCATGCGGCATTTGGCGATTTGCAAATCCAGCGGCTGATAAAGGCCGCTACCGCCATGCTCAATCAACACATCTTTGCCGGCAATGCCGAAATCGGCCGCGCCATATTGCACATAAGTGGGCACATCGCTGGCACGTACAATCACCAGGCGGATATCGGGCCGGTTGGTTTGAATAATCAGCTTGCGCGATTTTTCCGGATCTTCCGCCGGCGTGATGCCGGCGGCGGCCAAGAGGGGCAGGGTTTCGTCGAAAATACGGCCTTTGGAAAGGGCGATGGTCAGATTGTTGTCAGACATGATGGCTTTCTTGATGAGGCCGTCTGAAACCTTGCTTTCAGACGGCCTGTGGCGGCAAAGCGCTTATTTTAGCAAAATCTTGAGGTCATCGGCGATTTGTGTGGCCGTGGTGCCGTAAGGTGCAAACACCGCCACCTCGCCCTCTTTATCGAGCAAATAAGTGCCGGCCGAATGATCCACCAGATAAACCTGCTCGGATTGCTGGCCGGCCTTGGCCGATACCACGCGGTATTGCTGCTTGATAATGGGCAGGCTCTGATCGCCGGTAACGGTGAGGCCGATAAAGGCCGGGTTGAATTGGCGCACATATTTGCCGATTAATTCCGGCGTGTCGCGCTCGGGATCTACGCTGGCGAAAATCACCGCCACATCTTTGGCCTGCTCGCCCAATTGCTTGAGGGCATCGCTATAAGTGAGCAGCTCAGTGGGGCAGATATCGGGGCAGTGGGTGTAGCCGAAAGCCAAAATCACCGCCTTGCCTTTGAGGCTGCTGAGGGTAAACGGCTTACCGTCGCCATCGGTCATGGTGAAGTCGCCGCCGATGTCTTCTTTGCGCATATCGGTGCCGTGAAAGCTGCCGCCGGCTGCGGCAGCAGTTGAAGCCGATGCCTGCTCTGCCGGGGCAGGCACTTGCGCTGCTTGTTGCGGCTGACAGCCTGCTAAAGCAAACAAGCCGGCGCTGAGGCTGAGGGCAATCCATGTTTTATTCATTTTTGATGTTCCTGTGTTGTTAAGGTATTCTGCCATTCGATTTACGGGTGCTTTTTGCTTTTGAAAAAACATGCTGCGTTGTCTGCATTTTCAGGGGAGAAACCCTTTATAAACGAATAGCCAGAGCAGCTTAGGGCTTGTTTGCATTTCACTTGCCGGCAAGATTTAAACCGATAGCGCGGTGTAATGCAATGCGAGTAAATCCTAACGCGTTGGCAATTATCAATCTTAGCGCGTTTATCCGCTTCAATACAGGCAAAAACTGCTTTTTTTCACAGAGTTTTGATGCAGGCAAAGCTTATTGTTTGTCGAGAAAGGCTTGATGCGGCGATATGCCATGTTCGGGGCGGAAATAAAATAACTTAAATGTCTATTTTTTTCAATAAATTAATAAAAAGCACGGAAAAATTCGCAGCCGGCGCTTTACAAGAAAAAAATTGCCGCTATAATAGCGTCTTCTTCACCGCCCAGGTGGCGAAATTGGTAGACGCAGGGGACTCAAAATCCCCCGCCGAAAGGTGTGTCGGTTCGAGTCCGACCCTGGGCACCAAATATAAAAAGCGCTTGAAATCAACGATTTCAAGCGCTTTTGCTTTGAGTGGCAATTTTGATTGAATATCGGTTTTGTTCTGCATTTAGGGTGGGTTCTACATTTTGTGCCGGCTTGGGTGCGGCAATGCAAGGCAGGCTGGAGCAAGGTTTGCGGCTGATTTTATTGAAAGGCATTGTGTTGTAAACGGTGGTGTTGGGTTGAAAAAAGGCCGTCTGAAAGCAAAGCTTCAGACGGCCTTTTGTTGCTCTAGCTTATCAGGCAGACAATACGTTTTTCACTACTTCTACCACATGATCTACAGTGAAGCCGAATTCTTTAAACAGCAATTCGGCCGGCGCGGATTCGCCGAAGCGGTCGAGCCCGATAACCGCGCCGTTCAAGCCCACATATTTATACCAGCCGTCGCTCACGCCGGCTTCCACGGCGATGCGCGGCAGGCCTTGCGGCAGCACGCTTGCTTGGTATTGGGCATCTTGTTTGTCGAACACATTGGTGGAGGGCATAGACACCACGTTGACAAACACGCCCTGTTCGGCCAGCACGGTTTGTGCGTTGAGCGCCAATTCCACTTCGGAGCCGGTGGCGATAATCACCGCTTGCGCCGCGCCTTCTTCTGCGGCGCGGATCACATAGCCGCCGCGTTGGATGTCGGCCAGCTGCTGCGCGCTGCGGCTGATAAAGGGCAGGTTTTGGCGGCTGAAAATCAGGCAGCTCGGGTGATCGGCGGCTTTTACGGCTTCGGCCCAGGCCACCAGCGATTCGGCGGTGTCGCACGGGCGCCAAACGGCCATATTGGGAATCAGGCGCAGGCTGGCGGTTTGCTCCACCGGTTGATGCGTGGGGCCGTCTTCACCGAGGCCGATAGAATCGTGGGTGTAAACGAATATCGGGTTGATTTTCATCAGCGCGGCCATGCGCAGGGCGTTGCGGGCGTATTCGCTAAACATCAGGAATGTTGCGCCGAAAGGCTTTACGCCGCCGTGCAGTGCCAAGCCGTTCATGATGGCGCTCATGCCGAATTCGCGCACACCGTAGTGGATATAGTTGCCGCCGCTGTGCGGTTTGACCGATACGCTTTTTGACCAATCGGTGAGGTTGGAGGGGGTGAGGTCGGCCGAGCCGCCGACAAATTCGGGCAACACTTCGGCCAAAATTTCGATGCTGTTTTGGCTGGCTTTGCGGGTGGCGATTTTTTCGGCTTTGGTACACACTTCTTGTAAGGCCGTCTGAACATAAGCGTCGAAATTTTCGGGCAGCTTTTTATCCATGCGGCGGATAAATTCGGCGGCTTCGGCGGGGAATTTGGCTTGGTATTGCGCAAATAAATTATTCCACTCGTTTTCCAGCTTGGCGCCTTTTTCTTTGGCGTTCCACGCATCGTAAATTTCTTGCGGCACTTCAAACGGGCCGTAATTCCAGCCCAAATGTTTGCGCGTGGCTTCCAGCTCTTCCGCGCCCAAGGGCGCGCCGTGGGTTTTGTGGCTGCCTTCTTTGGTGGCGGCGCCTTTGCCGATCAGCGTTTTGCAGCAGATGATACTGGGTTTGCCGGTTTCGGCGCGCGCTTCTTCGATGGCGGCTTTGAGCGCGGCGGTGTCGTGGCCGTTGACATTGGGCACCACATGCCAGCCGTAGGCGGCGAAACGCTCGGGGATGTTTTCGGTAAACCAGCCGTCTACTTTGCCGTCGATGGAAATATTGTTGTCGTCATAAAGCACCACCAATTTGCCCAAGCCTAAGGTGCCGGCGAGCGAGCAGGCTTCGTGCGACACGCCTTCCATCAGGCAGCCGTCGCCCAAGAAAACATAAGTGTGGTGGTCGACAATATTGAGACCGTCTTTATTAAACTCTTCGGCCAGCAGTTTTTCTGCCAACGCGAAGCCCACGGCATTGGCAATGCCTTGGCCGAGCGGGCCGGTGGTGGTTTCCACGCCGTCGGTGTAGCCATATTCGGGGTGGCCGGGGGTGTTGCTGTGCAGCTGGCGGAAGTTTTTCAAATCATCGATGGAAACGTTGTAGCCGGTGAGGTGGAGCAGGCTATACAAAATCATCGAAGCGTGGCCGTTGGACAATACAAAACGGTCGCGGTTGTAGAATTTGGGGTTGGCGGGGTTGTGGTTTAAAAATTGTGTCCACAACACTTCGGCCATGTCGGCCATGCCCATCGGCGCACCGGGGTGGCCGGAATTGGCTTTTTGCACTGCGTCGGCAGAGAGGAAGCGGATGGCGTTTGCCAGTTGAGAAGCCATTGGGAATACCTTTTTTCGTTTGAGGTGGAAGCGCTGATTATCGCTTGAATTTTGGCTGCGTTCAAGCCGCAATCGGCTTTCAGACGGCATTTTTCGGGCTGCACGCGTTTGTTGAAAGCTGTTATGATTGCCATCAGTTTCAAGAGGCCGTCTGAAAGTTTCCAGCGGCTGCATCCAATAAACAAGGAATACTGAATACTATGGAACCGCAACCGCGCACGCCGCTTTCCGAAGCCGGGCGCCAAAACCTGCTCGACACGCTGAAGCAGGAATGGCGGCAGCTGCATTTTCTCACCGAATTGTCCGAAATCACGCCTTATGAATGCGATGCGTTGGCGGCATTTACGCAATTGCCGTTGGGCGTGGTGCTGCCGGAAAACGAAGCTCAAGTGCAAATGGTGTTGAAAACCTGCATGCGGCTGGGCATTGCGGTGGTGCCGCGCGGGGCGGGCACGGGGCTGGCCGGCAGCGCCATGCCCACGCCCGATGGGATTGTGCTCTCCACCGCCAAGCTCAATAATATTGTGAACGTGAATCCGCAGGCGCGCACGGCTACGGTGCAGCCGGGCGTGCGCAATCTGGCCGTTTCCGATGCCGCCGCGCCGCATGGTTTGTATTACGCGCCCGACCCTTCGAGCCAATTGGCGTGCAGCATAGGCGGCAATGTGGCTGAAAATTCCGGCGGCGTGCATTGCTTGAAATACGGCCTCACGGTGAACAATGTGTTGAAAATCCGCGCCGTTACCATCGATGGCGGCGTGATTGAATTGGGCGGCGAGGGCTATGATGCGCCGGGGCTGGATTTGCTCACCGTGTTTATCGGCAGCGAGGGCATGTTTGCCGTGGTAACGGAAGTGGTGGTGAAGCTTGTGCCAAAGCCGCGCACGGCGCAGGTGATTATGGCGAGCTTCGACGATATGGGCAAAGCGGGCGATGCCGTGGCTGCCGTGATTGCCGCCGGCATTATTCCCGCCGGGCTGGAAATGATGGACGGCCCGGCCACCCGCGCCATCGACCGCTATTTGAATATTGGCTACGACACCCGCGCCGAAGCGATTTTGCTGTGCGAGTCTGACGGCACGGCCGAAGAAGTGGCCGAAGAAATCGCGCGCATGATTGCCGTGTTTGAGCAAAGCGGCGCGATTCGCATACAGGTGTCGCGCAACGAAATCGAGCGGCTGGCGTTTTGGTCGGGGCGCAAAAACGCCTTTCCCGCCGCCGCGCAAATGGCACCCGATTATTACTGCATGGACGGCACCGTGCCGCGCCGCTACATCAGCACGCTGTTGCGCAGCATTGCCGCCATGGAGGAGAAATACGGGCTGCAATGCATTAATGTGTTTCACGCAGGCGATGGCAATATGCACCCGCTGATTTTGTTTGATTCCGCGCAGGGGCAATGGCCGCAAGCCGAAGCCTTTGGCGCGGATATTTTGGAAGAATGTGTGCGCTTGGGCGGCACGATTACCGGCGAGCACGGCGTGGGCATCGAAAAAATCAACGGCATGTGCGTGCAGTTTTCCGAAGCCGAACGCGCCGCCTTTTGGGGCGTGAAATTCGCTTTCGACCCCAGCGGCTTGCTCAACGCCGATAAAGCCATTCCCACCAAAAACCGTTGCGCCGAATACGGGCGGATGCACATTCCGCGCGGGGCGATGAAGTTTCCCGATTTGGAAAGGTTTTAGGTTTCAGACGGCCTGTTGAATTCAGGCCGTCTGGAAGCAAAAAGGCAGCAGATGATCAATAAGCTCGACCGCTGGCTGATGCAGCACCCGCCGCGCCCCGATTTGCGCGGCGCTCGGCGCTTTTGCGTGGAATTTTGGTTTTTCGGCCTGAAAGAGGCACGCGCCTGCCTGTTTGCCGGCCTGTTTTTTATCGCCATGTTTGCCGTTCCGCGCGGCGGCTGGCTGGGCGTGCCGCGCTATGATCTGCTGCTGGTGTTTGCGCTGGCGGTGCAGGCGGCGATGCTTTATTTTCGGCTGGAAACCTGGGATGAAATGAAAGCGATCACGCTGTTTCATGTGGTGGGCTTTGCGCTGGAAGTGTTCAAAACCTCGGGCAGCATCCAATCGTGGGCTTATCCCGATTTTGCCTACAGCAAATTGTGGGGTGTGCCGCTTTTCACCGGCTTTATGTATGCGGCGGTGGGCAGCTATATCATTCAGGCTTGGCGGCTGCTGGATTTGCGGATTAAAAGCCACCCGCCTTATTGGCTGGCCGCGCTCACCGCCGCGGCCATTTATGTGAATTTTTTCAGCCACCACTATATCGGCGATTACCGCTGGTATTTGGCGGCATTTGCGCTGGGGCTTTATGCGCGCACCACGGTGTATTTCACGCCTTATGACCGCGCGCGCAAAATGCCGCTTTTGCTGGCTTTTGTGTTGATCGGCTTTTTTATCTGGCTGGCGGAAAACATCAGCACCTTTGCCGGCATTTGGCAGTATCCCAACCAAATCGGTGCGTGGTCGATGGTGCACATCAGCAAATGGAGCTCGTGGGCCATGCTGGTGATGATGACATTTGTGATTGTGGCGAATTTAAAACACATCAAACACACCATTGCAGTGTCGAAAGATTAAGGCCGTCTGAAAGAAAAATAATTATGGAACAAACCTTTATCCGAATGCGCGAGCAGATTCTGCACGCCACCCACCGCCACATTCCGCTGATTATCAAGGGCGGCGGCACAAAAGATTTTTACGGTGAACAAGCGCGGCCTGAAAATGCCGATGTGTTGGACACACGCGAACACAGCGGCATCGTGGCCTACGATCCCGCCGAATTGGTGCTCACTGCGCGCGCCGGCACGCCGTTGGCGGAAATCGAAGCGGCCTTGTCTGAAAGCCGCCAAAACCTGCCGTTTGAGCCGCCGCATTTCGGAGACGGTGCAACCATAGGCGGCGCGGTGGCCGCCGGTTTGGCCGGCCCCAGAAGGGCACATGCGGGCGCGGTGAAAGATTTCGTGCTCGGTGCGCGCCTGCTCAATGGCCGCGGCGAGCACCTGCATTTTGGCGGCACGGTGGTGAAAAACGTGGCCGGCTACGATGTGGCGCGGCTTTTGGCCGGCTCGCTCGGCACGCTGGGTGTGATCACCGAGCTATCGCTCAAAGTGTTGCCGCAGCCTTTTGCCGAAGCCACGCTGCAATTTGAAAGCCGCGCCGCCGAAGCCGTGCCGCAGCTCAATGCGCTGATGGGGCAGCCGCTGCCGCTCACTGCAAGCTATTGGGCAGACGGTGTGTTGAGCCTGCGCCTGTGCGGCACGGAGGCGGGGGTGAAAACCGCCGTTGAGCTTTTGGGCGGCGAGCGCATGAACGAAGCCGCTTCGCGCAGCTGGTGGCAAACCGTGCGCGAGCAGGAGCGGCCTGAATTTGATTTGAACGAAGGCGAGCGCTTGTGGCGCATATCCGTGCCCGACACCGCGCCCGTGGCCGATTCAGACGGCCTCTTTGCAATAGAGTGGGGCGGCGGCCTGCGCTGGTATCGCACCGGCGCTGCCGCGCGGGAAATGCGCGCGCTCGCGCAAAATGCCGGCGGCCATGCCACATTGTTTCGCGGCGCAGCGGCGGTGGGCGAAACCGTGTTCACACCGCTGCCCGAAGCCTTGCTGGCCATCAACCAGCGCCTGAAGCAAAGTTTTGACCCGAGCGGCATTTTCAACCCGGGGCGGCTTTACCCCAAGCTTTAACCATGTTTTTCCCGGCTTGATGCAGCAAAATCCAATGTTGAAAAAACAGGCATAAAAGCTTTCAGACGGCCTTCAGAATGGTTGTTTGAAACATGCTCAGGCCGTCTGAAAACAAAAAAACGGAAACAACCACCATGCAAACCCATCTGGCTGATTTCATCAAACACACGCCGCGCGGCAAAATTGCCGACAAAATTCTGCAAACCTGCGTGCATTGCGGCTTTTGCAACGCCACCTGCCCCACCTACCAGCTCACCGGCGACGAGCTCGACGGCCCGCGCGGGCGCATCTATCAAATCAAGCAAGTGCTCGAAGGCATGAGCGCCACGGTGCAGATTCAAACCCACCTCGACCGCTGCCTCACCTGCCGCAATTGCGAAACCACCTGCCCCTCGGGCGTGGAATACGGCCATTTGCTCGACATCGGCCGCAGCGAAGTGGAAAAGCAGATCGGCCGCCCGCTGCCGGAAAAAGCCCGGCGCGAAGCCTTGCGCCGGCTGATGCTCAACCGAACCGCGTTTGAAAGCACTTACCGCGTGGCGCAAACCCTGCGGCCGTGGCTGCCGCAAAAGCTGCGCGGCAAAGTGATGGCCGAAAAAGCCGCCGGCATCATTCCGCAAAACGCCCGGCCGCGCAAAATGATTATGCTCGAAGGCTGCGTGCAGCCGGGCATGTCGCCCAATATCAACGCCGCCACCTTGCGCGTGCTCGACAAGCTCGGCATCCAATTGCAGCGCCCACAAAACGCAGGCTGCTGCGGCGCGATTAATCTGCACATGGGCGCGGAAGCCCAAAGCCTCAACGACATGCGCCGCAACATCGATGCTTGGTGGCCGTTGCTGGAGCAGGGCGCAGAAGCCTTGTTAATCAACGCCTCAGGCTGCGGCGCAACGGTGAAAGAATACGGCTATCATCTGCAACACGATGCGCAATATGCCGAAAAAGCCGCCGCCATCAGCGCCGCAGCCAAAGATATTGTGGAAATATTGGCCTCCGAAGCCGAGAATATCCAAGCCAAGCTGCCCGCAAACCTGCCCGCGCACACCATCGCCTACCACCCGCCCTGCACGCTGCAACACGGCCAAAAGCTCAAAGGCAGCGTGGAAAGCCTGTTTGCCGAATTGGGCATTACTGTGCTGCTGCCGCAAGACGCGCATTTGTGCTGCGGCTCGGCCGGCACTTATTTTTTTTTCCAACCCGAATTGTCGCAACAATTGCGCGACAACAAATTAAGCCGCTTAAACGCGCTCAAACCCGATGTGGTTTTATCGGCCAATATCGGCTGCATCGGCCATCTGGCGGGCGGCACGGCTACGCCGGTGATGCATTGGATTGAATATTTGGATGAGCAGATGCAGTAAGGCGCAAATCAAAAGGCCGTCTGAACCATATGGCTTTCAGACGGCCTGAACCTTTGAAAAGGCCGTCTGAAACAAGAGCTTTCACTCCACTACAGAAGCGGGCAAGCTATGGATTATTCTTCAGATTAGTGGTATTTTGCCGATAAGCTTTGATGGATAAGCCCACATCAGAAAAAGAACATTAGGAGAATTCAAATGGCATATAGCTATATCCCCGCTGCCGATTTGCAGGTAGACAAAAATCTGTATCAATTTATCGAAAAAGAAGTGTTAGCCAAGCATCCGGCCGTAGAAGCCGTGGCATTTTGGCAAGGCTTTTCCGATTTGGTGCATAAATTTGCGCCGCTCAACCGCGATTTGCTCGAAAAGCGCGACCGCATCCAGCTGCAAATCGACCAATGGCACCGCAACAATCCGGGCCCGGTGGCCGATTTGGCGGCTTATAAAACTTTTTTGAACGAGCAGGAATATCTGGTCGACACGCCGTTGGATTTTAAAATCGCCACGGAAAATGTCGACCGCGAATTGGCCGAGCAGGCGGGGCCGCAGCTGGTGGTGCCGATTAACAATGCCCGCTATGCCTTAAATGCCGCCAATGCGCGTTGGGGCAGCCTGTATGACGCGCTCTACGGCACCGATGCCATCGATCAAAGCGGCGATTTGGCGCCGGGCAAGGGCTATAATCCGGTGCGCGGCGATGCGGTGATTGCGTTTGCCCGCGATGTGCTCGACAGCAGCATTCCGTTGGCGGCCGGCAGCCATAAAGATGTGGTGGCTTATCAGGTGAAAGCAGGCCGTCTGAATGCCAAATTGAACGACGGCAGCGAAAGCGGCTTGGCTGCGCCCGAATTATTCGCGGGCTACAACGGCAGCGCCGATGCGCCCACATCGTTATTGTTTTTGCACAACGGCCTGCACATTGATATTTTAATCGACAAAAGTAGCCCTATCGGCGCGCAAGATCCAGCCGGTGTGAAAGATGTCATTCTCGAAGCCGCGCTCTCCACCATTATGGATTGCGAAGATTCGGTAACGGCGGTGGATGGCGAAGACAAAGCGCTGGTGTATGCCAACTGGCTCGGTTTGATGAACGGCACGCTGGTGGAAGAAGTGCACAAAGGCGGCCAAACCTTCACCCGCACGCTCAACCCCGACCGTGAATACACCACACCCGACGGCAGCGGCACATTCAAGCTGCCCGGCCGCTCGCTGCTGTTTATCCGCAATGTCGGCCATTTGATGACCACGCCGGCGGTGCTCGACAAACATGGCAATGAAATTCCCGAGGGCATACTCGACGGCGTGATGACCGCGCTGATTGCGCCATTCGACCTCAACCGCAGCGAAAACACCAACAGCCGCTCAGGCTCGGTGTATATCGTGAAGCCGAAAATGCACGGTCCCGAAGAAGTGCGCTTTGCCAACAATTTGTTTGCCGCGATTGAAACGCTGGCCAAGCTGCCGGAAAACACCCTCAAAATGGGCATTATGGATGAAGAGCGCCGCACTTCGGTGAACTTGGCCGCCTGCATTTACGAAGCGCGCGAGCGTGTGGTGTTTATCAACACCGGCTTTCTCGACCGCACCGGCGATGAAATGCACACTTCCATGCTGGCCGGCGCCATGGTGCGCAAGGGCGACATGAAAGCGAGCAAATGGATTCAGGCTTATGAATTGAACAATGTGCAGGTCGGCCTGCAATGCGGCCTGCCGGGCAAAGCGCAAATCGGCAAAGGCATGTGGGCCATGCCCGATTTGATGGCCGAAATGCTCAAGCAAAAAATCGGCCACCCCAAATCGGGCGCCACCACCGCTTGGGTGCCCTCGCCCACCGGCGCCACGCTGCATGCGCTGCATTATCATCAGGTGAATGTGTTTGATGTGCAAAAAGAATTGCTTGCGCAAGAGCCGAAAGCTTATCTGGATGATTTACTCACCATTCCGGTGGATGCGGCGCGCAATTGGTCGGCAGAAGAGATTCAGCAAGAGCTCGACAACAATTGCCAAGGCATTTTGGGCTATGTGGTGCGCTGGATCGAGCAGGGCGTGGGTTGCTCGAAAGTGCCCGACATCCACAATGTGGGCTTGATGGAAGACCGCGCCACCTTGCGCATTTCCAGCCAACACATTGCCAACTGGCTGCTGCACGGCGTGGTGAGCGAAGCGCAGGTGCGCGAAACGCTGGCGCGCATGGCCGCGGTGGTGGACGGCCAAAATGCCGGCGACCCGTTCTACACGCCCATGGTCGGCCGCTTCGACACTTCGCCTGCATTTTTGGCGGCTTGCGACTTGGTGTTTAAAGGCACCACGCAGCCCAGCGGCTACACCGAGCCGCTGCTGCACCATTGGCGCCGTGTGGCCAAAGCGCAGTAAATAAAGGAATAAGGTTTGATGTAAACGTTTTGCATCAAACACACCGCAGGCCGTCTGAAAGCTTTCAGACGGCCTGCGGTTTTATGGGCAGCAACAGCGTAGGGTGGGTTGATAAACCCAAGGTTTCAGACGGCCTTTGGATTTGTTGGGTTTGCAACCCAACCTACCCGACGCATCACTTTTTTTATGCATTCCACTATAATACCAATCCAAAAAAATAACCTAACTTCGTTGTCTCGCCTTGCCGTACTAGTTGTACTGTCTGCGGCTCGCCGCCTTGTTAGCTTACTTTTTTGAATTGGTATAAAAAGGTTTGATGTAAACGTTTTGTATCAAACACGCCACAGGCCGTCTGAAAGCTTTCAGACGGCCTGTGGTTTTATGGGCAGATTCTCAAACGGGTTGTTTTTTTGAATGCGTTTCATTGTCCGGCGGGGCCGGAAAAGTGGCTGTCACTTTCAGGCCGTGTTCGAAAGCATCGGCATCATTCAGGCTGATGTGGCCGTGGTTGCGCTCAACGATGGTTTTGGCGATAGACAGCCCTAAGCCGGTGCCTTCGCTTTCGTTGCCCAAAATGCGGTAAAACGGGTCGAACACGCGCGCGCGCTCGGCGGCGGGAATGCCCGGGCCGTTGTCTTCGATTTCAATCGTGATGCTGCCGGCCTGCTGTGCAGCACGCAAATCGATGCGGCCGCCGGGCGGGGTGTATTGAATGGCGTTGTCGGTCAGCGTGTTGACCAATAATTGGATGTCTGCCTCATGGGCGTGCAAAACAATATCTTGGCTGCCGTCGATGCCTAAGTCGATGTTTTTGGCTTCGGCCAAGGGCAGTAAATCTTGAATGGTGTGTCGGTAAAGGGTGTGCAGCGAAAGGGTTTGCTTATCTTGCCCGCTGGGATTTTGCACTTTGGCCAGCGCCAATAATTGCGCCAACAGCTTGCGGCTGCGCAAAATGCCTTGGCTGAGAATATGCAGGCGCTCGGCGGCTGCGGCCGGCATGTCGGTTTGCGCCAGCCGCTCGGCTTGCAGCGATAGGGCGGTGAGCGGTGAGCGCAGCTCATGAGCGGCATCGGCGATAAAGCGCTGCTGCTGCTGCATGTGTTCGTTGATGCGGCCGAGCAGGCGGTTGATGGCGGTAACAAAGCCATACACTTCACGCGGCAGCCGGGCTTCGGGCAAGGGCGTGAGGTCGCTGCTGGGGCGGTGCTCCAGCGTTTCGGATAATTGCCGCATCGGCCTGAGCATGTGGCGTATGGTGAAGATGCTCAGCAGGGTCAGCACGGGAAGCAGTAGCAATAATGGTGCCACAGCATGCCAGGCGCTGTTGTATGCGGCTTCATCGCGAAATTCGGTTTCCTGTATGAAGGCGAGCCGCTGCCCTTGCGGGTAGGTTTTAACATAAACCCGATAGCGGTCGCCATCGTGGCTGATGGTGTGCAGGCCGTCTGAGAGGCGGGCGGGCAGGGCATAGTGCTGTGGGGCGCTGCTCTCGAGCGGCTGAATGTGGATGCGCACATCGCTGTCGGTGTTGTCGGCGCGCGGCGGCAGGGCGGCAGGGTTGATGAGCGCGGCGGTTTGTTGCAGCATTTGGTCTTGCAGGTCGTTGGCTTCGCGATACATCGAGATAAACGACAAAATGCCGGCCGCAGCCGCTGCCAGCAGCACGGCGGCGCTCAGCCACAGCGACAGGTTTAATTGCATGGAAGCGGCGGGGCGGCTCATGGTGTGCTTTCACCGGCTTTGGGCACCATCCAGCCGACGCCGCGAATGTTTTTGATGCTGTCGGCACCGAGCTTTTTGCGCAAGGAATGAATCAGATAATCAATGGCGCTGCTTTCCACTTCTTCACCCCAGCCATACACTTTGTCTTCCAGCTCGGCGCGCGACAAAATAATGCCCGGACGCAGCATCAGCGCTTGCAGAATGGAAAATTCACGGCCGGATAAAATCAGGGTTTCGTTGTGGGCGTGGCGAAAAACGGTGTAGTTTGCGGGATCGAGCGACAAGATGCCGTTGTCGAGCAGCGGTGAGGCGCAATGGTTGTGGCGGCGCAAAACCGCACGCATGCGCGCCAATAATTCGGCCATGTCGAAAGGCTTGATGATGTAGTCGTCTGCGCCGCCGTCGAGGCCGCTCAGGCGGCTGTGGATATCGTCGCGGGCGGTGACAATCAACACCGGCACAGGCTTGCCGCTGTTGCGGATTTCGGCCAACACGGCCAAGCCGTCTTTTTGCGGCAAGCCCAAATCCAGCAGCACCAAATCGTAAGCCTGTGCGGCCAAGGCATCGAGCGCGGTGCGGCCGTTTTTCACCCAATCTGCCGCATAGCGGGCATCTTTCAGGCCGGCGGCAAGGGCTTCGCCTATCATGTTGTCGTCTTCTACCAGTAATACGCGCATGGGGAAATCCTGTATCAGAGGCCGTCTGAAAGCTTTGCAGGCAAAGGTGCTTTCAATCAATAATCGCAATAATCGGCAAAGGGGCAGGCAAAAAAATGCCGGCAGCAAAGTGCACTTTTGCTGCATCAAGCCCAGTATGCCTGCTCTGCCGCCAAACCGCCAGCCGGATGGGCTGGCGGTGCGGTGTGTATCAATCGGGGTGATCGACTTTTGAGGAAATCACCTGGCCGTTGTCGGCGTTGACTTTGACATCGTGTTTGGTGCCGTTGGCTGCCAATACCTCGACATCGTAAACAACGCTGCCTTTTTCATGCTCTAAATCGGCTTCGATGGCTTTGCCGCCCACTTTGGCTTCGGCCGCAGCGATGGCTTGCTGCAAGGAAATCTTGGCTTGGGGCGGCGCATCTTTTTCGGTTTTGGTTTTGCTGTTTAACACTTGGCCGCTTTGTGCGTCGATTTCCAATTTGTGCTCTTGGTTGCCTTGGCGGGTTTTCACTTTATAGTAAGTCGCTCCGTTTTTGTGTTTCAAATCTATGCCGGTGGCTTTGCCGCCTGCTTTGGCTTCGGCTGCGGCAATGGCTTGCGCCGGTGAGATTTTGGCTTGTGCCACGGCAAGGGCGGCGCGGCCGGCTTCCGAGGATGTATCGCTGCCGGTGGCGGCAAGGGCGGCACCGCCTGTGGCGGCCAATACGAAAGCGGCGATGATGGCGGTAACGGTGTGGTTGCGGGTTTTCATGGTGTGTCTCCAGGTTTGGGTTGCGGTCGGAGCAGCTTGGTGAGGCGCTGCCTGATGCCTTGCATTGTAGGCGGCCAGATTTAGGTATGATTTAGCAGAGATTGAAATTATGTAAAGAATAGGGCGCTGCGTATTGAATTAAATGGTTATACCCGTTCAAAAAAATGACCTTACTGTGTTGTGCCGCCCTGTAAGCTTATTTTGAATGGGTATTAAACACGGGGCCGTCTGAAAGGTTTCAGACGGCCCCGTGTTTAAGCATCAATATGCCTTATTCATTGCTGAAACATCAATCTGCTTTGCCGTAACGGTCTTCCACATAATGATAAACGCGGCGCGGCACGGTGTAGCCGTTTGGCTTTTGCCGCGCCGGGAAATCCACTTTGGGCAGCGCCAGATGCTCGTAGGGAATATAGGAAAGCAAATGGGCGATGATATTGAGGCGTGCTTTTTTCTTGTCGTTGGAATCCACCACAAACCAAGGCGCCCAAGCCGTGTCGGATGCTTGCAGCATGGCATCGCGGGCGCGTGAGTAATCATACCAGCGGTGGTAAGATTCCAAATCCATCGGCGAGAGCTTCCACACTTTGCGCCCGTCGCTGATGCGCCCTTTGAGGCGGCGCTCCTGCTCTTCCATGTCCACTTCCAACCAGTATTTCAACAAGATAATGTCGTTTTCCACCAAGGCTTTTTCCAAAAACGGCACCGTGTCTAAAAATTTTTTCGCCTCTTCTTCGGTGCAAAAACCCATCACCCGCTCCACGCCGGCGCGGTTATACCAGCTGCGGTCGAAAATTACGATTTCGCCGGCGGCGGGCAGCTTTGAGAAATAACGTTGCAGATAAAGCTGGCTTTTTTCACGCTCGGTGGGTGCCGGCAGCGCTTCCACTCGGAATATGCGCGGATTGGTGCGCTCGGTGATGGCTTTGATCACGCCGCCTTTGCCTGCGCCGTCGCGGCCTTCGAAAATAATGCAGACTTTCATGCCTTTTTCCACCACCCAGCGCTGCAAGGCCACCAATTCGGCCTGCAAATGTTTCAGCTCGCGGAAATAGGTTTTCTTGCTGATGCGCTCGGCGGGGGTGTTACGGGTTTGGGTGATGTCCATGATGTTCTCCTTTTTTACTTAGAGTGGAATGCATAAAAAAGTGACACAACAGGTAGGTTGGGTTGAAAACCCAACAAGCCCACAGGCCGTCTGAAACGTTGGGTTTGACAAGCCAACTTACTCCATTATAGTGCGTAGTTTTGTATCACTTTTTCTTACATTCCACTATATCGTTCAACGGGTTTGACTGCCGGCAGGGCGCGGCCTGATGATGACAGCTTAACCAACATTGCGCCGCAAGCCAAGGCCGCTCGACTTATAAAAGCCAAGGCCGTCTGAAAAGAAAAGCTTTCAGACGGCCTTGGTTTGCAGTGCATCGTTTGTTTATTCTGTCAGCAGCAAAAACGGATTATGCCCCGCGCGCGCATAGCCTGCTTCACCCACCAAAATATCCAGCGCCAATGAGGCCAAATCATCGGCCACGGGGTCGGCATATTGCTGCTTATCGAGGCGGTAGAGCTTGCGGTAGCTGCGGCACACTTCGCAGCTTTCGGCTTTGGCAGCCAGCAAAGGCGCGGTTTGGGCGGGGCTGGCATCGGTTTCCAGCTCTTGTATGCCCACGCCGCTGCTGTCGCCGCAAGTGGGGCATTTGGCGCGTAAGACATTCCAGCGGCTGTTGCAATGCGGGCAATGCATATAGCGGAAACCGGCGGTGTCGCCTTTGGCCAGCACCACGCTGCCTACGGCTTCGGTGCCGCAGCAAGGGCAATGTGTGCGCTCTTGCACCGGCGGCACCGCGTCTTCAATCAGCTGCGCCGCCCATGCCGTCCAGATAATTTGCAGCGCTGCCTGCACCCACACCACGGCCGTTTGCTCTTCAGGCGCGCTGTTGCCGGTGAGCACGCGCGAGGCCAGCGCTTCGGCGGCTTCGCGCGGCAAGGCGGCCAGCGTGTTTAATTCAGCCTGCACGTTTGCGGGCGCCTGTGTGCCGATTTCGGCCAATAAGTCGGTCAACACCGGGTAAAAATCGACGGGCACATCGCCCAATGCGGCTTCCGGCAGCACGGTGCGCCCCTGATGCGTGGGCGGGAGGGCAAACGCATGTTTGGCTGCTACGGCCTGCTGCGCCGCCGCGAGCTTGCCCAACAAAGCGAGATAGTCGCGCCATTGGCTGCCCTCGGCTTCGGCCAATTCTTGAAAGCGCACGCTGCGCTGTGCAAACACATCGGCAGCGGGCGCCAGCCAAAACGGGGTGTGAAACAGGCCTTTTTCAATCGGTTTGATGGGAGTGGTCATGATTTCTTTCTGTGAATAAAACGGGGCTTGAGGCCGTCTGAAACCTATTCAAACAAGCAAGCAAAATTGTGGGCACGCTGAGCGGGTTGTCCTTATACGGCCCAATTCAATAGGCAGCCAAGCAATCCAACCGCTTTAAGCTTTACTTTAAATTAAAAACTATGCAGCAATAAACTGCGGATGGCTATACACGCCGAATTGCTGCGGCCGGGCAAAACCCGCCAAGGTGATGCCGGCCGCTTCGGCCATGCGCACGGCCAGTGCAGTGGGCGCAGACACGGCCACCACGCAACCGATGCCGAGCATGGCCGCTTTGGCCACCATTTCATAGCTGGCGCGGCTGGAAATTAACACAAAGCCTTGCTGCCAATCGATTTGCCCGCGCGCACCGAAGCCCAGCAGCTTGTCGAGCGCATTGTGGCGGCCGATGTCTTCAAACGCATGGCGGATAATGCCTTGCTCCACCCAAGCCGCGCCGTGTGCGGCGCCGGTTTGGCTGCGCAAATGCTGGTGCTTGTGCAGATCGGCTAGAGCCGTTTGAATATCGGCTGCCTGAATAACGCTGCCGCGCATCACCTTGGGCAAAGCGGTTTGCACGGCGGCGAGGCTGTCGATGCCGCACAGCCCGCAGCCGCTGCGCCCGCTCATGCTGCGGCGGCGCGCTTTCAAAGCCTGAAAGCGCTCGGAAGCAATTTCCAAGTGCACTTCGATGCCGTTGCAGCCTTGTTGCACTTCGATATCGTAAGCTTCGCGTGCTTGCTGCAAAATGCCTTCGCTCAGGCTGAAGCCCAATGCCAGCTCAGGTAAATCGGCGGGTGTGGCCATCAGCACCACATGGGCGATGCCGTTATACACCAGCGCCACCGGCGCTTCTTCGGCCAGCATATCGTCGGCTTCGCGAATGCCGCCGCCATTGATACGGTGCAGATGGTGCGGAGTGAAGATTTCTGTGTTCATGAAACGTTTGTATTCAGACGGCCTGAAACGGCCATGCTTAAAATAAGATAATGCAAAATCAAACAAATAGTTAAATTGTTAAATTACTGCTTATCCGCGTTTTAGATGATAAGCTCAGGTGCATGCGCATGCTTACACTCCGCTAGCCCTACCGGCGGTTTTGCCGGTATTTTATAGGTGAATGCAAGAAAAAGTGATACAAAACGACGCACCACAACGAGGTAGGCTGGGTTGTCAAACCCAACGTTTCAGACGGCCTAATCTATAGAAATCAAGCGATGGGCTGGTCGGGAAAAACACCTGGAAAAAAAGCAACCCAAAGGCCGTCTGAAAGGTTTCAGACGGCCTCATATCATTATTGCCTGCGCTCGCACATCACGATGATTTATTGCCTTTTTCACGTTCGGCTTCGGCATTTTTCGCCATCATTTCGCGATACCAGCGCGGGTGGTGTTTTTTCGCCCAGTTTTGCGTGACCACACCTTCCACCATGGCGCGGATGGTGCCTTTCACCCAAAACGCCGCATACACATGCACGATGATGCCGGCAATCAGAATCAGCGCGGCCCAAGCGTGAAACAGCAAGGCCAGGCGGATTACGGGAATCGGGAACATCTCGGCAAAATAAGGCCGCCAAGCGATAAAGCCGGTGCACAGCAGCACCGCCATGCAGGCGGTCATCAGCCAAAACATGCCTTTTTGGCCGCCATTATACTTGCCTATATCGCCGGTTTCGTGGCCTTTGAGCACGGTTTTCACCGATTTCATCCATTTGATGTCTTCTTTATCGATGAAATTGTGTTTCCAATAGCGGAAAAACTGCACCGTAAAGCCGATAAACATCACCACGCCCACAAAGGGATGGATGATGCGCGCCAGCTGCGGCGTGCCAAACACGCCGGTGAGCCAGAAAAAGGCCGGATAGAAAAACGCCAGGCCGGAAATGGCCAGCAACATAAAACACACCGCCACAATCCAGTGGTTGATGCGCTCGCTGCGCTTATAGCGCTGAATCAGTTTTTCTTTCATTATGCGTCCTCCTCACCCTTCAGGTTTTTGCCGTCCAAACCGATTACTTCAGGCTCATCTTCTTCCGGTTCGGCCGTGCTGGGGCCTACGGTGATGTAATGGAAGAAGCCGGTGAGCGTGGCCGCGGCAATGCCGATGGTGGCCAACGGCTTCAAAAAGCCTTTCCACAGCTTCACCGTGGGGCTGATGCTGGGGTTTTCCGGCAAGCCGTGATAGAGCCCTGGCTTGTCGGCATGGTGCAGCACATACATCACATGGGTGCCGCCCACGCCTTCGGGGTCGTAAAGGCCGGCTTTTTCATAACCGCGCTGGTTCAAATCGACAATGCGCTCGGCCGCCACCTGCTTCATGTCTTCCTTGGTGCCGAACTGAATGGCGCCGGTGGGGCAGGTTTTCACACAGGCCGGCTCTTGGCCAACCGCCACGCGGTCGGAGCACAGCGTGCATTTATAGGCGCGATGGTCTTTTTTGTCGATGCGCGGCACGTTGAACGGGCAGCCGGAAATGCAATAGCCGCAGCCGATGCAGTTTTCTTCATGAAAATCCACGATGCCGTTGTGATATTGGATAATTGCGCCGGGCGAGGGGCAGGCTTTCAGGCAGCCCGGGTCGGCGCAGTGCATGCAGCCGTCTTTGCGGATCAGCCATTCGAGCTTGCCGTTTTCTTCCACTTCGCTAAAGCGCATCACCGTCCAGCTTTTGGACGTCATGTCCATCGGGTTGTCGTACACGCCGTGGTTGGTGCCGATTTCGTCGCGGATGTCGTTCCATTCCGAGCAAGCCACCTGGCAGGCTTTGCAGCCGATGCAGGTGGTGACATCGATCAGCTTGGCCACTTCCATCGGCTGGCGCACGCCCGGCGGCGGGGTGATGCCGGCGGTGGCGGAGCGGCGTTTGATGTCTAATGATTGCAATGCCATGTGTGCGCTCCTTATGCTTTCTCGATGTTGACCAAAAAGGTTTTGTATTCCGGCGTTTGGGTGTTGCAGTCGCCCACAAACGGGGTGAGCGTGTTCACAATAAACTGCTTCTCACCGGATACGTTTACCCAACCGCCATGCAGCGGAATGCCGATTTGATGCACGGTTTTGCCGTTAATCTGCAAAGGCATCATGCGCTTGGTGACCACGGCCTTAGCCTTAATCCAGCCGCGCTTGGAGCTCACTTTCACCCAATCGCCTTTTGCTATGCCTTTTTCTTTGGCCAGCTCTTCGCCGATTTCGATAAATTGCTGCGGCTGCGCAATCATCAGCAATTTCACCGATTTAGTCCAAAATTGGAAATGCTCGGTGAGCCGGTAAGTGGTGCCCACATGCGGAAATTCTTCGTGTGTGCCGATGCGCTCTTTCACGCTGTCAAACAGGCGCATGGCGGGCGATTGCACCACTTTCGGGTGCAGCGGGTTGGTGCCGATGGGCGATTCGAGCGGCTCGTAATGCTCGGGGAAGGGGCCGTCTACCAATTTGCGCGCGCAAAACAGGCGGCCTACGCCTTCTTCGTTCATGATAAACGGGTTCATACCCGAATCGGGGGCGGCATCGGCCTTGAAGTCGGGCACATCGGCACCAACCCATTTTTTACCGTCCCAATGAATCAGCACGCGGTTGGGATCCCACGGCTTGCCGCTGGGGTCGCACGAGGCACGGTTGTAGAGAATGCGGCGGTTGGCCGGCCATGCCCACGCCCATTTGGGTGTGTTGCCCAAGCCGCTGTCGGTGTTGTCGCGCCGATCCATCTGGTTGCCTTGCTGCGTCCACGAGCCGGAAAAAATCCAAGTGGCGCATTCGGTGCTGCCGTCGTCGCGCAGTTGGGCAAAGCCGTCGAGCAGCTCGCCTTTTTTGCGCACAATATTGCCATCGGCGTCTTTAATGTCGGCCAACGCGTAGCCGTTGGATTCTCTCGCCATTTCTTCCGGCGTGGGGCCGTAGGGGTTTTCATAGCGCCAGTGCAGCTTGGTAATCGGCTCCGGTGCGGTGCCGCCCTCTTTTTCATACATCTCTTTCAAGAGCATGTGCAATTCGCCCAAAATTTCCAAATCGGGCAGCGCTTCGCCGGGCGGTTTGGCACCGGGGTGGTGCCATTGCAGCCAGCGCGAAGAATTCACAATCGAACCGGCTTCTTCGGCAAAACAAGGCGTGGGCAGGCGGAACACTTCGGTTTGGATGTTGGCCGTGTCCACATCGTGCGCATCGCCGTGGTTTTGCCAGAAAGTGGCGGTTTCGGTGTCGAGCGGATCCATCACCACCATAAATTTCAGCTTGGAAAAAGCCTCGGTTACGCGGTTGGCATCAGGGAAAGAGCCTTGCGCATTAAAGCCTTGCACCAGCAAGCCGTTTACCTTGCCCTGATGCATCAACTCGGTCATTTGCAGCACGTCATACATCTTGTCCCATTTGGGCAGCCAATCGTAGCCCCAATTGTTTTCTTTGGTGGCGTTTTCGCCATACATCCATTTCAGAAAGCTGACAAAAAAGGCAGGCGTGTTGCTCCAATAATTGAGCTGCCCCGGCTGCAAGGCTTTGGGGGTTTGCTTTTCCAGATAGTCGGCAAATGTGGGGTGGCGGAATTCGTTGGGCAGCACCAAATAAGCCGGCAGCATGGTGGAGAGCAAGCCCAAATCCGACAAGCCCTGGATGTTGGAGTGACCGCGCAAAGCGTTTACGCCGCCGCCGGACATGCCGATATTGCCAAGCAGAAGCTGCACCATCGCCATGGTGCGGATCATTTGCGTGCCGGTGGTGTGCTGGGTCCAGCCCAAGGCATAAAGAATGGTGCCGGTTTTATTGGGCACGGCGGTTTCGCCCCAGGCTTTGGCAATGATGAGAAAATCTTCTTTGCTGGTGCCGCACAGCGTGCTCATCATCTCCAGCGTGTAGCGCGAATAATGTTGTTTGAGCAGCTGCCAAACGCTGCGCGGGTGTTGCAAGGTGGGGTCGGTTTTGGCGTAGCCGTTAGCATCCAGTTCGTAAAACCAGCTGTCGTTGTTGTATTGCTTTTTGCCGTCGTCGTAGCCGCTGAACATGCCCTCGTCGAAATCAAAGCCTTCGGCCACGATAAAGCTGGCGTTGGTGTAGGCTTTGACATATTCCCACTGGATTTTGTCGTTTTCAATCAGCCAATTGATCAGCGCGCCCAAAAAGGCGATGTCGCTGCCGGAGCGCACGGGCGCATAAAAATCGGCCACGGCGGCGGTGCGGTTGAAACGCGGGTCGACCACATATAATTTGGTGCCTTTTTTCTTTTTCGCTTCAATCACCCATTTAAAACCCACCGGGTGCGCTTCGGCGGCATTGCCACCCATTACCATAATCATGTCGGCATGTTGGATGTCGACAAAGGTGTTGGTCATCGCGCCGCGGCCGAAGGTGGAAGCCAGCGCCGACACGGTGGGGCCGTGGCACACGCGCGCCTGTGCATCGGTGGCGACGATGCCGAGCGAGCGCATCCATTTTTGGGTGAGAATGCCGGTTTCATTCGATGAAGCGGAAGCGGTGAGCATGCCCAAGGTGGGCAGGCGGTGCACCGGCACGCCGTTTTCGTTTTGCACAATCAGGTTGGCATCGCGATCGGTTTTGATGTGGCGGGCGATGCGGCTGAGCGCCTCGTGCCAAGAAATGCGTTTCCATTCATTGCTGCCCGGCTCGCGCACTTCGGGAAAATGCAGGCGGTTTTTGCTGTGCACAAAATCCAGCAGCGAAGCGCCTTTTGGACACAAAGAGCCGCGGCTCACCGGATGATCGGGATCGCCCTCGATGTGGAAGATGGATTTTTTGGCATTTTTGGAGCCGTCGCCCAAACTATAAAGAATGGTGCCGCAGCCCACCGAGCAGTAGGTGCAGTTGTTGCGGGTTTCCGAGGCGCGCAATAATTTGTATTGGCGCACTTCGGCCCAGGCGTTGGTGGGCATCATGCCCATTACCGCCAAGCCGGATGCGCCGGCACCCGCAGCGGTGACTTTGAAAAACTGCCGTCTGTTTAGATTCATGGTAATGTTCCTGCTTGCTTGCCGCCGCTTTTCAGACGGCCTTTGGGGTGGTTGCCGGTGTGTGCATGCGGGCTGCGCCCATCGAAATCATTTATATATTGCTTCACGACACCTTTTTGTAATAAATTGTAATTCATTACACGCAAATAGTCTAAAATTTTTATTGATTTCAATAATTTATTGATTTTCATTATCAAATATAAAGCCTGTATTCTTTATTATTCTGCTTATTTTCAATTACTTCTTTAATCATTTTGCTTTCAGACGGCCACAAAAAAGCCACAGAAAAAAGCAGGGATAGGCTTTTTCTGTGGCGTATTATATAGAGGCCTGCTCAACTCATTTCGTTTTGCGTCATGCAATCAGAAGTCAGGCTCAATGCGGCGAGCGTTTGGTCGAATTCGCCCACTTGGCTTTCTATCAGATAAGGGCGCAGCAGGCTGAGGGTGCGCTGCACACCGCGCACTTTGGAATCTTCCGTCAACTTCGCCCGGCCGCGCAGCGAGCCGTCGAAATCGAACCAATATTTGGTGATCATCCAGATGTTAAGCGCCAAATCGTTCATGGCGGTGGCATCGGCGCGGATAATGCCTTCTTTATTGAGCTGCGTGAGCAATTCCACCAGCAGCGGCGACACTTTGGCATGAGTGAAATTATTGTGCTCGCCCAAAAGCTCGGCGCTGCGGGCCAGCAAAGCGTTGACATCGCTGAATAAAAAGCGGTAGCGCCACATCACATCATAAATACCGGCCATATAGCGGATGGCATCGCACACATTTTTGGGCAGCACCACCCGGCGCAGGTATTGCAGCAAATCTTCGCTGTAGCGTTTGAAAAGCTGCACGATGATTTCATCTTTATTGCGAAAATGATAATAAAGATTGCCTGGGCTGATGCCCAAATGCGCGGCGATGTGGTTGGTGCTGATATTGCGCTCGCCCTCTTCGTTAAACAGCATCAGGCTGGCTTCGACAATACGGCTATAGGTGTTGGGCCGTGTATCTTTGGTCATGTATATTTCTCCTTAAGCAATGGCGGCTTTATCGCAGAATTGGCGCGCCGTGCTTTCTTTGCAAACGGTGTTTTCAAAAATCTTTGGCTGCCCGCGGCATGATTTGCAGGCTTTTTTGTTTTTTTAATCGGGCATCGGTATTTTATGGTCAAAACTGGTTTGAAGCAGAAAATGCCTACATGGTTAACTGTCAACCTCAGCCGGATTCGCTATCATATACCAAAAGAGGGCGGCAACCAATCAGGCTCGGTAAACAAAATCACGCCAAAGCGCGCCTCTACACGCTCACGCACATGCTCGGCCAGCGCGCGAACATCTGCCGCAGTGGCCTGCGATTTGTTCACCAACACCAGCGCTTGGCGCTCATGCACCGCTGCGCCGCCGATTTGAAAACCTTTCAGACGGCATTGGTCAATCAGCCAGCCGGCCGCCAGCTTCACCGTGCCGTCGGCCTGCGGATAATGCGGCATATCCGGATATTGCGCCTGCAACGCCGCGGCTTGCGCCGCATCCACAATCGGATTTTTGAAAAAGCTGCCCACATTGCCGAGCAAGGCTGGATTAGGCAGCTTTTCCGAGCGGATGGCGCACACGGCGGCCGATACATCTTTGGCCGTGGTCGCTCTGCCCGCGCAGCGCTCGGCCAGCACCGCCGCCAAATCGCCATAGCGCGCATTGGCGCTGAAATGCGTTTTCAGCGCAAAAGTCACCGCGCAAATCACATAGCGCCCTTTGCCTAAGTGTTTAAACAAGCTATCGCGATAAGCAAAGCGGCAATCGGCATTGTCCAGCTCCACAAAATCGAGGGTGTCTAAATCAAAGCAGCGCACCGAATGGATAAGGTCTTTCACTTCCACGCCGTAAGCGCCGATATTCTGCACCGGCGCTGCGCCCACCGTGCCCGGAATCAGGCTCAGGTTTTCCAGCCCGCACAAGCCCATGTCCAGCGTGCGCAACACAAAATCATGCCAGATTTCACCGGCTTGCGCTTCGATATACACAAGGCCGTCTGAACGGTGCGTTTCGCGCATGCCTTTGTTTTCCATGTGCACCACAAGCGCGGGATAATCCTGCATCAGCAGCACATTGCTGCCGCCGCCCAGCCACAGCACCGTGCGGCGGTCGAATTCGGGCCGCTGCACCAGCGCCGGCAAATCGGCCGCATCGGCCAGCGCCGCGAAATAGCGGGCGCGGGCGCGCAAACCGAATGTGTTGAGCGCGGTTAAATCCACATATTCTTCAAGCTGCATCACAACATCCTTTTTCGCGAAGCCATTGCGCGGCTGCTGATTTCCAAATACCACACCAGCCACACCGCCGCCACCGTGAGCGAGAGCACCAGCGCCATCCAAAAGCCGTAAATGCCCATATCACGCCCATAAGCGAGCCAATAGCCCGGCAGCAGGCCGAAGCCCCAAAACGCCACCGCATGAATCAGCATCGGCACGCGGGTGATTTTATAGCCGCGCAGCGCATAAGAAGCCACGCATTGAGTGGCATCGGCCAATTGAAACACCGCCGCAAACAAAAGCACCGTGGCCGCAATCGCCAACACGCCCGCGTCATCCGTATACATGCCCGCCAGCGGGTGGCGGAACAGCACCAACAATAAGGCCGTGAGCACCGCCAACAGCAGCCCCAACACCAGCGACACCCCGGCCACATAACGCGCGCGCACATATTCGCCGCGGCCGAGCGAATAGCCCACCCGCACCGTGCCTGCCGCGCCCACGCTTTGAGGAATCATATAAATCACACCGGTGAGGCTGATCACCACTTGCTGCGCCGCCACATAATCCTCGCCCAAGCGCGCCACCAAAAACACGATGCACGAAAACAGGCTCACTTCTAAGAAAAACGACAAACCAATCGGCATGCCCAGCTTCCAAATTTGCTTGAATGCGCGGCCGTCGGGCTTGCTGAATTTATCCATCAGTTTGAATTTGCGGAAATACTGCTGCTTGGCCACATAAAGCCACAGCACCAGCGCATTAAACCAAAACACAACCGCCGTGGCCACGCCGCAGCCCGCACCGCCCAGCGCCGGCATGCCGAATTTGCCGTAAACAAAGGCATAATTGAGTGGAATATTCAGCAAAAACGCCAAAAAGCTCACAATCATAATCACCCGCGGCCGGTTCAGGCTCGAAGCATAAGCATGCAGCGCACGGTGCACCATCGCCGCAGGCATGGCCAGGCCGGTGAAAAACATATACAAGGCCATCATATTTTCAACCTTGTCGCTCAAGCTCAGCCAAGCCTGAAACGGCCACACCAAAAGCCACATCAGCAGCATGCCGATAATGCCCAGCATCACGCCGAACCAAATCCCTTGCCGCCCCGTTTCGCCCACTTCATCGGCCTTGCCCGCGCCGAAAAGCTGGGCAATCATCGGATTGAGCGCCGTCATCACCCCCATAAAGGTAATGTAAATCGTGGCAAACACACTGCTGCCCAGCGCCACCGCCGCCAAATCATCTTTGCCCGCGCCGCCGGCCATCACCGTGTCGACAAAGCCGATGCCCACCTGCGCCACCTGCGCCACCAGCATCGGCAGCGCCAGCACCGCGAGCTTATTGATTTCTTTCTTGAACACCGGCCAAGAATAGGCATTTAAATCCAGCAACATAAGCATTCCATTATTCAGACGGCCTCACGATAGACAGAGGCCGTCTGAAACATTATCCGATAAAAAAATCCAACCGCGCAGTATATCAAAATTCCATTCAAACCAAAATCTTCACGTTGCCGTTATCGCCTTTTTCCAATAAACGTAAAGAAAAAAGTCGGCCATTCACTTTTCTTAACCGCTAAAGCCGCTGCATATCCGGCGGTGGGTTCAAAAAAGCCTGCAAACCGTTAACTTTCTTTAAATGATAAATTTACATACACATATTCCATTACATTTCCCATAAAGAAACCAAGCTTCAATAAAATGTAGCTATATTTCACCCGGGCGGCCGCCTACAATGCACTCATCGATTCAACAACACATCAACCACTTTTTTGAAAAGGACAAACATCATGAAAAAATTTGCACTCGCCACCGTAATGAGCCTGATCGCTGCTTCCGCCATGGCCAGCGGTGCGCCCACCGACAGCTATCCTTACGGCTACCAGCCGCACGGCGATTTGTCTGCCGTGACCAAAGAGCAGCCCCGCGCCGTGCCGCACCGCCCTGCTAAAAGCGACGACAGTGTGAAATTTGCCTACATCGGCGACACCGACGGCGCTGCCTACAATCTTTATCCCACCGATAATTTCCGCGCCCGCTACGCCGATATCCGTTAAGCCAATATGAAATAAAACCACAGGCCGTCTGAAAGTTTTCAGACGGCCTGATATAGTGGAATGCAGGAAAAAGTGATACGGCGGGTAGGTTGGGTTGTCAACCCAACCAATCTACAAGCCGTCTGAAACGTTGGGTTTATCAACCCAAGCTACGCCGTTGTAAACAGGCGTTCCGTGTCACTTTTTCTTGTATTTCACTATACGCACGCCGAGCGGGGATACCATGTTGCAAAACAAGGCCGCCTGAAAAAACGTTCAGACGGCCTGTATTTTGAATCAATATCTGTTTATAAAAAATGCCGCTGTTTTTGCAGATGCTCATCCATCAAATGACCTCAAGTTTTTATTGATTGCGCTTTGGCTGCACCGCGCCTCTGATGCAGCAGACGTAGGTTGGCTGCTACCCTTTTTAAAAAATAAGCTTACTGCGCAGGCTCGCCTTTTCGTAGGTGTGTGCTGCTTCCGCCTCACCGCCTTGCCAGCTTACTTTTTTTGAATGGGTATAAAACAAAATAATGCCGTCTGAAACAGATGATTCAGACGGCATGAATATTTCAAACACACGCCAACGCCGTTTCTCGCTAACCGTGCTTGTGCGGCATAGCGCCGCTATTTTGCCTGCTCGAATAAGGCGGCGAGTGCGGCCAGGCGCAAGGTGTCGTTGCCCCAAAAGCCGGCTTGCAGATGGCGCATCCAGCCAATCGGGCGGATGGCGCTTTCTATGGGTGTGCGCAGGGCGGCGGGCAGGCTGCTTGAATGTTGCCGCCAGATGGCGGCGGCTTGATCGAGCAGGCCGTGTTTTTGCAGCCACACGGCGGTGGATTGCAGATAGCAAAGATAATCGCGGCTTTGGCAGCGCTCAAGCGGCATGTAATGGCCGGGGTCGTCTTCAAAGTCGATAAAGCCGATTTGGCCGTCGTCGCTCACGATGATGTTGCGGGCAAAGGCCTGGCTCAGGTATTGGCCGCTGCGGTGCACCTGCGCGAGGGCGGTGAGGCCTTGCTGCCAATAATCAAGGCGCTCGGGGCTCGCTTCGATGTGGTGCAGCAAGGTGTGTTCGCCGATATGGGTAAACATCAGGCCGTCGGCCGATTCGGCTAAAAGACGCGGGGCGCGGATATCGTGCGCGGCCAGCGCCCGCAGGCGCGCGGCTTCGGTGGCGATGGCTTCGCTGCCGCCGGCATTAGGCACGGGCTGCAAGGCGCCCAGGCGTAGGTGGCGGGCAACAAAGCCGAGCAGGCTGTAGCGCCATTGCGGTATGGTTTTGCCGGTTTGGCGCACCCACACGATTTGGCCGCTTGGCAGGCTGTGGCGTGCGATGGTGTGGGTTTGGCAGGCCAGGATGCGGGCGAGTTCGGCGGAATAGTCGGTCATCAGCGGGCGTCTTTGAAGCGGTAGTAGGTGGAGCCTATCATCGAGGCGGGAATGCGCAAATAGCGCCCGCCGATGATGTTGCGGTGGTGCAGGTGTTCGAAATGGGCCAGGCGGCTGCCGTCGCCCATAATGGCTTCGGCGGCGGCCAGCCCGGCTATGCCGGTGAGCGCCATGCCGTGGCCGGAATAGCCTTGCATAAAGTAGAGCCGTTTGTTTAAGCGGCCGAAATGCGGGGCAAGATTGAGGGTGATGTCGCAATCGCCGCCCCAGGCATATTCGATGCGGGCGTTTTCAAGCTGCGGAAACACTTTGAGCATATCGCGGCGCACGGCTTTGGCCATGCGGCGGGCATCGTGTATCCATTCGCTGTCTTTGCCGCCGAAAAGCAGGCGGCCATCGGCACTGAGGCGGTAGTAATCGAGAATGTGGCGGTTGTCGCACACGGCCATATTGTTGTGGATGAGGTTGCGTGCCGCTTCGCCCAAGGGCTCGGTGGCGATGATAAACGTGCTCACGGGCATGGCTTTGCGGGTGAGCGGGCGCACGGCGCGGCTGTTGTTGAGGCCGGCAAAAGTGTTGATGGCAAACACCACTTGCCGGCATTCGATGCTCGCTTCAGGTGTGTGCACGATGTAGCCTTCGCTGCCTTTGGGGCTGAGGCGCACAAACGGGGTTTGCTCGTAGATGTGCGCGCCGGCAGCCGCAGCGGCGCGGGCGATGCCCAGCGTGTAGTTGAGCGGGTGCAGGTGGCCGGATAAGGGGTCGTAAAGTGCGCCGCGATAGCGTTCGCTGGCGAGGTGTTGTTGTAGGCGGTTGGCATCCCACAATTCGAAATGCTGGGCGCCGTAGCGCTGCTGGGCGTGTTGCTGCCATTGCATCAGGGCATCAAAATGTTTGGGGCGGATGGCCACGGTGGCATAGCCGCGTGTCCAGTCGCATTGGATATGGTGTTGGCGCACGCGCGCATCGACCAATTCCACCGCATCGAGCGATTGTTGCCAAAACCATTGCGCCTGCGCTTCGCCCAGCTGCTGCTCGATTTCGGGAATGCCGCAGGCATAGTCGCTGATGATTTGGCCGCCGCTGCGGCCGGAAGCGCCATAGCCGATGCGGGCGGCTTCGATCAGGGTAACATGATGGCCGGCTTCGGCCAGCGGCAGGGCGGTGCACAAGCCCGACAAGCCGCCGCCGATAATGCAGGTGTCGGTTTTCAGACGGCCTTTGAGTTTGGGATAGGCATCGCCGGAATTGATGCTGCTGTGGTAATAAGAGGCGATTCGGTTTTGAAAAGAGGGGTTTTGCATAAAAAGGCAAATGGTTTTCAGACGGCCTTATTATACGCTGGTTGTATTGTTGTTGTATTGAGGCTTGCCCGAAATCTTATTTGCGCTTATGCCAATTCAAAAAAATAACCTTGCAAAATAAAAGCCGTTCGACAGCACCAACCGCGTAGATACCATCTCTCAATTCAAGCCGCAATGGTTATTTTGGCCTGATATTCGCA
>ERZ650307.165-NODE-165-length-34181-cov-7.242835_pt1 | contig 34181 bp, 29 predicted proteins | sample MGYA00376243_ERZ650307 | MGnify/ENA primary metagenome ERZ650307 (study PRJEB26733, sample SAMN07839242) | wastewater metagenome | biome: urban; feature: artificial channel; material: waste water | place: USA: North Carolina | collected 2016-03-31 ... | reverse complement strand
GCTGGCCGGCTGCTATTTCCACGGTCAAGGCACCGAGGCCGACCTTGAGGCCGCGCGACATTGGTTGCAACAAGCGGCCTCCGCGCAGCATCCCTTTGCCCGCTACAATCTTTTGCAATGGCAGGAAAGCGATGGCGCGCCGGCCGAGCTTTTGCTGCCCGACTATATCCGGCTGGCAGAGCAAGATTTTCTGCCCGCCCAAATCCACCTGCTGCAATATTATGCCGATCATGGGCAGCCTCAAGCCATCGAATGGGCCAAGCGGGCGGCGGCACATGGGCATCCACTTGGCCAATATTATCTGGCACAGCATTACCAGCAGGCAGCCGAGCCGGATGTGCAGGCGGCGCACGCGCTTTACCGGCAGGCGGCGGCGCAAGGCTTTGCGGCCGCGCATTGGCAATTGGGCAACCAATATCGCCACGGCCAAGCGGTGGCGCGTGATTTTGCGCAAGCCGCTTTTCATTTCCGCCACGCCGCCGAGCAAGGCTTGGTGAGCGCCCAAACCGCTTTGGCCGAACTTTTGCTGCAAGGCGGCCACGGCCTTGAGGCTGCGCCCGAGCAGGCGCTCCACTGGTTTCAGACGGCCTCTGAGCTGCAAGACAGTGATGCCCAAGCCGCTTTGGCCGAAATGCACCTGCTTGGCAAACATATCGAACGCAATCCGGCAAAAGCCCGCCAACTTGCCGAACAAGCCGCCCGCCGCAACCACGCCAAAGCCCTGCGCCTGCTCGGTGATATTTACCGCTACGGCTTGAGCGTGGCCGCCGATGCCGACATGGCCGCCGTTTATTACCGCCGCGCCGCCGACCAAGGCGATATGGCCGCCCACCAAAAGCTGCTGGCCGCCGGTGCGCTCGGCCGCAGCGCCGACTATGGCCGGCTCAAACAAGCCGCCTTGCAGCGCCAAGCGGCCGAGCACATTTACCAGTGCGCCTTTGCCTGCCACTACGGCCTCGGGCAGGTGCAAGATTATGCCGAGGCGGCGCGCCTTTATCTCGAAGCTGCCGGCCACGGCCACGGCAAAGCCCAAACCAATTTGGGCATGATGTATTACAACGGCCAAGGCATGGCCGCCGATTCTGCCCAAGCCGCCCATTGGTTTGAAGCCGCCGCCGGACAGGGCGACACGGTGGCCCAATACAATCTGGCCTGCCTTTATTATCACGGCGAGGGCGTGCCACTCGATGCAGCAGCCGCCTGCCGATGGCTGCAAAACGCGATTGATGGCGGCCACGAGCAGCCCGAAGCCTTACAGCGACTGCTGTTGCAATGGCAGGCAGTTTGACTCGGTATGGTTTGATAAATATTGATTCAGAATAAGCAAGAGGCCGTCTGAAAGGTTTTCAGACGGCCTTTGCATGCCATGCAATCAATCATGATTTATCTATTTGTATGGGTATTAAAAAAGGCCGTCTGAAGCTTTTTTTGTCTATTTTTTTGTGTATCTCTATGTATTCATGATGCGTAGGTTTGGATATCCGCACAGATTGCCATACGTACGATTACGCTGCGCTAATCGTACCTACTTGTGCCTGCGCAGGAGCGATGACAAGAGCGTTTTGCAAAAGCCTCCGATGGATTAAAAAATGAGCAAGAGGCCGTCTGAAATTTTTCCGGTCATTTCTTTTTCCGTATATTCACACATAAGCAGGTTTGGGGCTCATATTGCCATGCGTACGATTACGCTGCGCTAATCGTACCTACTGGCTACTCGCTATTCGCCGCTCATTTCGATGTGGCATGAATGGCTGCCGACAAAAATATCCCTCCGCCCCTTGAGTTTCGCGTGTACGCCCATATTTTCGGCTGCAATCTCAATAAATTCCACACAAGCAAATTCCTATGAGCAACAAAGACTTTTACGAAACGCTGGGCGTGGCCCGCAGCGCCAGCGATGATGAAATTAAAAAAGCCTTCCGCAAGCTGGCGATGAAATATCATCCCGACCGCAATCCCGATGACAAAGCGGCGGAAGAAAAATTCAAAGAAGTGCAAAACGCCTATGCCATTCTTTCCGACAAAGAGAAAAAAGCCGCTTACGACCAATACGGCCACGCAGGCGTCGACCCCAATATGGGTGCCGGCGGTTTTGGTGGGTTTGGCGGATTCAGCGGCGCACAAGGCTTTGATTTCGGAGATATTTTCAGCCAAATGTTTGGCGGAGCCGGCGGCGGCCGCGCGCAAAGCTATCAAGGTGCCGACTTGCAATATGGGGTGGAAATCAGCCTGGAAGAAGCCGCCAAAGGTATCAAAAAGCGCATCAGCGTGCCCACTTATGAAGAATGCGATGTTTGCCACGGCTCCGGCGCCAAGCCCGGCACCTCGGCCAGCACCTGCTCCACCTGCCACGGCTCGGGCACCATCCATGTGCGCCAGGCCATTTTCCAAATGCAGCAAACCTGCCCCACCTGCCACGGCAGCGGCAAGGAAATCAAAGAGCCCTGCATCAAATGCCGTGGCGAAGGCCGCGTGAAAACCAGCAAAACGGTGGAAGTGAATATTCCCGCCGGCATCGACGACGGCCAACGCATCCGCCTCTCCGGCGAGGGCGAGCCCGGCCAGCATGGCGCACCCGCCGGCGATTTATATGTGGTGGTGCAGGTAAAAGCACACAAAACATTCGAGCGCAACGGCTTGGATCTGCATTGCGAGCTGCCTGTGAGCTTCGCCACCGCCGCCTTGGGCGGCGATGTGGAAGTGCCCACGCTTGATGGCAAAGTGAAGCTCAGCATTCCCTCGGAAACCCAAACCGGCCGGCGCATGCGCGTGAAAGGCAAAGGCATCAAATCGCTGCGCTCCAGCGCGGTGGGCGATCTTTATTGCCATGTGGTGGTGGAAACGCCCATCAACCTCACCGATCGCCAAAAAGAGCTGCTGGAAGAATTCGACAAAATTTCCACCGGCCTCGACCGCTCGCAAACGCCGCGTCAAAAATCGTTTTTCGACAAAGTGCGCGATATTTTTGATTGAGTTTCAGACGGCCTGCACAGCCAACCAAAGCGGCGCATCCTAGCAGATGTGCCGCTTTGGTTTTAGCCTGAGCAAAACGCGGGTAAAACCAATTTCTCAGTTTCGGCATGAAATCAAGGCCGTCTGAACGCCTGATACAATAACCTTACAAAATCAAAGCCGTTCGACCGCGTAGGTCGGATTCTTGAATCCGACGTTTGGCCGGCGGCCAAAGCGATGTGCGCGCCTTGTTCTGCGAACAAGTGTCGGATTCAAGAATCCGACCCACGAGCCGATGTTTAGCCAGATAAAAGCCGATGCCGTGCGCCATACATGCATGCGCGCCTTTGGGCGATGTGCGTACCTACGCTGCTGCTTTGCACTGACACCCGCCGGCGCGGGTGCGGCAGATATCCGGCTTTGCAAAGGCTTTCGCCTATCAAAAAACGTTTCCCCACAGGAAACAAATCATCAACAAAACTCTGCTTTATCAGGCCGTCTGAAAACTTTATACTGTGTTCATCATCAAAATCCACACAGGAGCAACCTCATGAAACTGCCCGTATTGTTTCTCGGCCACGGCAATCCGATGAATGCGATTGAGCACACCGTTTATTCTGAAAGCTGGCAGCGGCTGGGCAAGGCGCTGCGCGCGCAATATGGCGGCAAAATCCGCGCCATTTTAGCCGTGTCGGCGCATTGGGTGACACGCGGCAGCGCGGTTACCGCCATGGAAAAACCGCGCACCATCCACGATTTCGGCGGCTTTCCGCAAGCCTTGTTTGATGCGCAATATCCCGCGCCGGGCAGCCCCGAAGTGGCCGCCGAAATCCGCGCTCTGCTGGGTGAGGCCGAAGTGGCCGCCGATTTGGGCTGGGGGCTGGATCACGGCACTTGGAGCGTGCTCTGCCATTTGTTTCCCGATGCCGATATTCCGGTGGTGCAGCTTAGCCTCAACGCCGATTTGAATGCCCACGAGCATTTCGCCCTCGGCCGCAAGCTTGCCGCATTGCGCGAGCAAGGCATTTTGATTGTCGGCAGCGGCAACATCGTGCACAACCTGCGCCTGATGGACTGGCGCCATCCCGACACCACCGAAGGTGCTTACGATTGGGCGCAAACCGCGCGCAAGCTGGTGAACCATTGGCTGCAAAGCGGCAACGATGCTGCGCTCACCAACGACAATGCCTACCCCGAAGAGCTGCGCCTGGCCGCGCCCACACCCGAGCATTGGTGGCCGCTGCTTTATGTGATCGGCGCAAAATCCGATGACGAAACGCTCACGCTGCTCACCGATGTTATTGTGGGCAAATCGCTGAGCATGACTTCGGTGCTGGTGGGCGATGAGCGGCTGGCCGCTTAAAGCCCAAGCCAAAGGCCGTCTGAAACCTTTCAGACGGCCTTTGTTTTTTAATCACAAAATCAACCGTCAATGCCTATTTTGGCAATTAAATATTGAACATTTTCGGATGCCGGCAAACAAGCCTTTGGCTTGTTGCCCTCTGCCACGGGAGAGGGAACAGGTTTCTGCTGCGGGTAAGAGTGTGAATATTCAATATTTAATTGCCGAATCTATAGCTTACTTTTTTGAATGGGTATCAGGCCGGGCGCAGCAGGCGGTTGAATTCGGCGGGGGCTTCGATATTGGCGATATGCGCGCCGGGCAGCACGGCCAGCGAGGCGCGGGGCAGGTTTTGCGCCAGCCATTGCGCATCGGCCACGGTGGTGACGGCATCGTGTTTGCCGCCGATTACCTGCATATCGACATCGGCTTGATGCACCAGCGCGCGCACATCGGCCGTGGCGAGCACGTCGCAGCATTTGGCATAGCCCTCGGCGTGGCTGTGGCGCAGAGTATCGGTGAGGCGCGCCACGGTGTTGGGGCGGCGCTCGCAAAAGGCGGGGGTAAACCAGCGCGAGGCGGCGGAATCGGCAATGCTGCCCATGCCTTCGCTGCGCACGATTTCTGCGCGCACTTGCCAAGCGGCGGCATTGCCGATTTTGGCGGCGGTGTTGCTCACGGTGAGGCGGCTGAAGCGTTCGGCGCGATGGATGGCCAGCCACAAGCCGGTGAGCCCGCCCATGGAAATGCCGCAAAATTGTGCGCTTTCGATGCCGAAGCCGTCGAGCACGCTGATCACGTCTTTGCCCAAATCGGCCAGCGTCCAGCCGCTGCCCTCGGCGCTTGAGCGGCCGTGTCCGCGCGTGTCGTAGGCAATCATGCGGTAATCGGCGGCCAAGGCATCGATTTGTGGCTGCCACATGGTGTGGTCGGTGCCCAGCGAATTGCAGAAAATCAGGACAGGGGCTTGCTCATCGCCGAATGATTGGGCATAGAGGCGGTTTTTATCGTGGGTGTTGATCCACATGGTGTGTTCCTTTTTTTGGGTTTGCGGCCGTCTGAACGCTTTCAGTTTCAGACGGCCTGTTTGTATTCAATATCAAGACACGCGCTCGATAATCAGCGCAATGCCTTGCCCCACGCCTATGCACATGCTGCATAAGGCATAGCGCCCGCCGCTGCGCTGCAATTGGTAGAGCGCGGTGGCGGCCAGGCGCGCGCCCGATGCGCCCAGCGGGTGGCCCAGTGCAATCGCGCCGCCGTTGGGGTTGACGTGGGCGGCATCGTCGGGCAAGCCCAGCGCGCGCATTACCGCCAGCGCTTGGGCGGCGAAGGCTTCGTTTAATTCGATCACATCCATTTGCGCCAGCGTGAGGCCGGTTTGCGCGAGCACTTTTTGCACCGCCGCCACGGGGCCGTAGCCCATAATGCGCGGCGCCAGCCCGGCCACGGCCATGCCGACAATGCGGGCTTTGGGGGCAAGGCTGTGTTGCTGCACGGCGGTTTCGGAAGCGATCAGCAAGGCGCAAGCGCCATCGTTGATGCCCGAGGCGTTGCCGGCGGTGATGCTGCCATCGGCGCGGGTAACGGGCTTGAGTTTGGCGAGCGCTTCGAGCGTGGTGTGCGGGCGCAGATGCTCATCAGCACACACCAGCAAGGCATCGCCTTTGCGTTGGGGAATAGACACGGGCACGATTTCTTCGGCAAATATGCCTGCCGCTTGCGCGCGCGCGGCTTTTTGTTGGCTGGCGAGCGCAAATTGATCTTGGTCGGCGCGGCTGATGTTGCATTCGGTGGCCACGTTTTCGGCGGTTTGCGGCATGCTTTCCACGCCGTAGGCGGCCTGCATTTTGGGGTTGACGAAGCGCCAGCCCATGGTGGTGTCTTCAAGGATTTGGCTGCGCGAAAAAGCGCTGTCGGCCTTGCCCATCACGAAAGGCGCGCGGCTCATGCTCTCCACGCCGCCGGCAATCAGCAAATGCTGCTCGCCCGCTTTGATGGCACGCGCGGCAGTGCCCACGGCATCGAGGCCGGAGCCGCACAAGCGGTTGAGCGTGACACCGCCCACGCTCTCGGGCAGGCCGGCCAAAAGCGCGGCCATGCGCGCCACGTTGCGGTTGTCTTCACCGGCTTGGTTGGCGCAGCCGTAGAGCACGTCGTCGAGCGCGGCGGGATTGAGATGGGGGTGACGCGCCATCAGGGCGGCCATCGGCACGGCGGCCAAATCGTCGGCACGCACGCCGGCGAGGCTGCCGCCGTAGCGGCCGAAAGGAGTGCGCACGGCATCGATAATATAGGCTGGGTTCATGGGTTTTTCCTTGGTGTCGGTAGGCCGTCTGAATAGGTTTTCAGACGGCATGGTGTTTGTTTTGTGTTTCAGACAGGCTTTGCGTGCACTCGCAAAACCCGTAGGTACGGTTAGGCCGCAGGCCGTAACCGTACGCATGTAATCCGGCCGGAATGCGCTCTATCCCGACAAGCCCGGAGCGCGTTCGCATCCATGCGTACGATTACGCTGCGCTAATCGTACCTACGCACTGCAAACTGAAAAGCGTTCAGACGGCCTCAAGGCATCAGCGGCCGTCTTGCAACTTGGCTTCAGTATGGTTTTGCAACTCGGCTAAATCTAATCCTTCCACCATTTCGCGCACGAGCAAGCCCTGCGGCGTGATGTCGATCACGGCCAAATCGGTGTAGATGCGGTTGACGCAGGCCATGCCGGTGAACGGGTAGCGGCAGGTTTCCACGATTTTGGGCGCGCCGGTTTTGGTGGTGTGCTCCATGGTCACATACACTTCTTTGGCGCCCACGGCCAAATCCATTGCGCCGCCCACGGCGGGGATGGCATCGGCTGCGCCGGTGTGCCAGTTGGCCAAATCGCCGTTGGCCGCCACTTGGAAAGCGCCGAGCACGCACAAATCGATATGGCCGCCGCGCATCATGGCAAATGAGTCGCCGTGGTGGAAAAAGCTGCCGCCTTTAATCAGGGTAACGTATTCTTTGCCGGCATTAATCAGCTCGCTGTCGCGCTCGCGCTCGCTCGGGGCGGGGCCCATGCCGAGCAGGCCGTTTTCGCTGTGTAGGAAGATTTCCGCATCGGCAGGCAGATAATCGGCGATTTTGGTGGGCAGGCCGATGCCTAGGTTGACATACATGCCTTCACGGATATCTTGCGCCACGCGGCGGGCGATTTCGGCGCGGCTTCTGGCTTGGTAATTCATGGCAAAGCTCCTTTCAGACGGCCGCAACGTGTTGCACGAAAATGCCGGGGGTGATGATGTGCTCGGGGTTTAAATCGCCCAAGGCCACGATTTCTTTCACTTGCGCGATGGTGGTTTGGGCGGCGGCGGCCATAATGGGGCCGAAATTGCGCGCGGTTTTGCGGTAAACCAGATTGCCCCAGCGGTCGCCCTGATAGGCTTTAATCAGGGCGAAATCGGCATGAATCGGGTATTCGAGCACATATTGGCGGCCATTAATCTCACGCGTTTCTTTGCCCTCGGCCAAAAGCGTGCCGTAGCCGGTGGGAGTGAACACCGCGCCCAGCCCCGCGCCTGCGGCCTGGATGCGGCAGGCCAGATTGCCTTGCGGCACCAATTCCAGCGCCACTTTGCCGGCGCGGTAAAGTTCGTCAAACACATAAGAATCGCTTTGGCGTGGAAACGAGCAAATCATTTTTTCCACTTGGCCGGCTTTGAGCAAAGCGGCCAGGCCGATGTCGCCGTTGCCGGCATTGTTGTTGACAATGGTCAGCCCTTTGGCACCGTGCTCAATCAGTGCGTCTATCAGCTCGGCCGGCTGGCCGGCGGTGCCGAAGCCGCCGATCATCACGGTGGCGCCGTCGTGGATTTGCGCCACCGTTTCATGCAGGGATAAGGCGGTTTTGTCTATCATGGTTGCTCCTTTATTTTTGATGTGTGTGGCCGTCTGAAAGCGTGGGTTGTGCTTTGGGTTTGAGCAGCCATGCCGCCAAAAGCCCGATCACCACGCCCCAAAAAGCCGCGCCCAAGCCCCAAAATGTCATGCCGGAGGCGGTGGCGAGAAAAGTGATCACCGCCGCTTCGCGGTGATTTGTGTCTTCCATGGCGGCGGCCAAGTTGCTGCCGATGGCACCAATCAGCGCGAGCCCGGCCAAAATGGCAATCAAGGCTTTGGGCAGCACGGTAAACAAGGTCACGATCGCGCCGGCAAAAAGGCCGCCGATAAGGTAAAACACACCGTTGCTGATGCCGGCGATATAGCGTTTGGCCGGATCGGCATGGGCATCTGTGCCGGTGCACAGCGAAGCGGTGATGGCCGCCAACACAATGCTGATGCCGCCAAAGCAGGCCACCGCCAGCGAAGCGATGCCGGTAATGGTCATAATCGGCTTGGCCGGCGTGGTGTAGCCCGCCAGCCGCAACACCGCCATGCCGGGCAGAAACTGGCCGGTGAGGCTCACCATAATCAGCGGCAGCGCGAGGCTTAAGGTGGAGGAGAGCGTCCATTCCGGCGCAATCCACACCGGGCGGGTGATGCTCAGCGCCACGCGGCTGAAATCCAAGTGGCCGCCCAACGCCGTGAGCAGCAGGCCGATGGCAAACACCAGCACCACGGTGTAGCGCGGCAGCCATTTTTTGGCGGTGAGATAAGCCAAAAGCATGGCAAACAGCAAAAAAGGCATCTCGGCCACCGCGCCAAACGCATGTGCGCCAAACTGAAACAAAATGCCCGCCATCATGCCGGCGGCCACGCCTTTGGGAATAAAGGCCATCAGTTTGTCGAAATAGCCTAGCCAGCCGATGGCGAGCATCACCGCGGCGGCGGTGAGATAAGCGCCGGCCATTTCGCCCAAGCTCAGCGCGGGAAAAAGCGTGATCAACAACGCGCTGCCCGGTGCCGACCAAGCGGTGATCACCGGCACTTTCAAAAGCGTGCTGAGCACAATGCCCGACACCGCCGCGCCGATGGAAACCGCCCACACCCAAGTGATCATCATCTCGGTGGAAATCTGCGCCGCCGAGGCTGCCTGAAACATCAACACCATCGGCCCGGCATAGGAAATCAGCACCGCCAGAAAACCGGCGGTAAGGGCGGAAAGGGAAAAGTCTTTCAGCATGGCAGCTTCCTTGTGCTGGGTTGCAAAGTGGGTTAAATCGTGGGCATTTAGCATGAAATCATTCGCATGAATCACGCTCTTTAAACCTTCAGACGGCCTTATCCCATGCCCACATCGCCGCCGCCCACGGGCAGCACGGTGCCGGTGATGTAACTCGCTTCATCCGATGCCAGAAACAAAATCGCCCGCACTTGCTCTTCGATGCTGCCATAGCGCTTCATCAGGCTGGATTCGACGGTTTGGTCGATAATCGCCTGATACCAAGCCTGCTCTTGCGCGCTCAAGGGTTGGGGGTTGCGCGGCACTTTGCGCGGCGGTGCTTCGGTGCCGCCGGTGGCCACGGCGTTGACGCGGATGCCGTCTGAAGCGTGCTCCATCGCCAAGCTCATGCTCATGGCGTTTACCCCGCCTTTGGCGGCGGCGTAGGGAATGCGGTGGATGCTGCGGGTGGCAATCGAAGAAATATTCACAATGCTGCCGCTTTGTTGGGCAATCATCGTCGGCAGCACGGCGCGGCAGCTCCACAGCGTGGGAAAGAGCGAGCGGCGCACTTCGGCTTCGATTTCGGCTTCGGCGTATTCCTGATAAGGCTTGGCCCAGATGGTGCCGCCCACATTGTGCACGGCCACATCCACGCGTCCGAACTCGGCCACCGCTGCATCCACCACGCTTTGCGCACCGGCAAAGGTTTCCAGATCAGCCATCACGGTGAGGCATTTGCCGCCGGCGCTGCGGATGGCCTCGGCGGTGTGGTGCACAAATTCGCTGCGGTCGGCCAACACCGCGGTGCCGCCTTCTACCGCCAGCGCCAGCGCCACACCTTGGCCGATGCCTTGCGCAGCGCCGGTGACGATGCAGATTTTGTTGTTAAAACGCGGATTCATAAGGGCTCCTATTTCTGCTCGCTGGCGGAAAATTTTTCAAAATGAAAGCTTTTCGGCGCAATGCCCGATTGCTCGAGCCAGCCGCGCACGGCTTCCACCATCGCCACCGGCCCGCAGAGATAAATATCCACATCGCCGCCATTGAGCCAATCGGGCTCGATATGCTGGGTAACATAGCCTTTTTTCGGGTGCGCGCTCGCCTCGCTCACCACGCAGGTGGTGTAGTGAAACCACGGGTGGTGCGCCTGCATTTCATCGAGCTTTTCCAGCGCCACCAAATCGAAATCGTTGGTGACGCCAAACACCAGGTTCACCGGATAATGGCAGCCCGACACGGCCAGGCTGTCGAGCATGGAAAGAAAAGGCGCGATGCCGGTGCCGCCGGCCAGAAACAGGGCGGGGCGGATCACGGGGCGTAGGTAAAAGCTGCCGTAAGGACCGGCAAACTGCATTTTGTCGCCCACTTTGGCCGCGCTGCTCAAATGGCTGCTCATTTTGCCGCCGGGCACGTTGCGCACCACAAAGCGGGCAATGTCGGCCATCGGCGGCGAGCTGAACGAATAAGAGCGGGTTTCTTCCGTGCCCGGCAGGCTTACGTTGACATATTGGCCGGGCAGAAACACCAATTCTTCCGGCGCGGGCGTTTTGATGCCGAAGGCGATGGTGGATTCGGAAAGCTGCGCCAATTCCACCAATTCGCCCTCATACACGGCCACGCCGGTTTTGGCCGCTTCCGATGAAGAAGCGATGCGCAGCACGCAATCGGAAGTGGGCTTCATCTGGCAGGTGAGCACAAAACCTTCGGCAGCTTCTTCGGGCGTGAGCGCGTCTTCGATGTAGCCGCTCTCGGGCATATCGAAGCTGCCCGATTCGCAAAAGCTGCGGCAGGTGCCGCAAGCGCCGTCGCGGCAGTCGAGCGGGATATTGAATTTTTGGCGGTAGGCCGCATCGGCCACGGTTTCTCCGCTGCGGCAGCCGATAAAGCGGGTAACGCCGTCTTCGAATTGCAGGGCGATGGTGTGTTCCATTGGGCTTCTCCTTTGTTTTTGTGTTTCAGACGGCTTTGTGATGCTTGTCTGCAAGGTTTTTGTTGTGTTGTTGCGGTGGCTCGCAAGCCGTGAGGTTTGCTTTTTTCAGTGGCCGGTATGAAATTATTCGCAAAACATTCAGACGGCCTTTTGCATGCGTACGATTACGCTGTGTTAATCGTATCTACGCACCCTTTCAGACGGCCTTTTGCATGCGTACGATTACGCTGCGCTAATCGTACCTACGCATCTCTTTCAGACGGCCTCAAACGTGATACACATCAATCAGTTGGTTGATGTAATCGTTTTTCAGCACCACATATTTGCGCGTAATCAGCGGCTCGTTGCCCGACACATCCAAATCGTATTCCGAGCAGCCGTAATAGGTGTGGGTGGTGTGGTAGCGGAAGCTGAAGGTGAGCCAGTTGAAACGCACGGTGAGCTTTGCGCCTTCTTCGGCCAGAATCTCGACATTGCTGATGTTGTGCGAGGTGCGGGTGTCGGGAATGGTGGCGCTGGAGCGCTCAGTTTCGATGCGGAACACACGATCTTCCAAGCCTTGGCGGTCGGTATAATAAATCAATGAAATTTCGCGCTGCGGGTCGGTGACCAAGCTGCCGTCGTCGTCCCAGCTCGGCATCCAGAAAGAAGCTTGCGGGTGGTAGCAGGCCAACCATTTTTCCCATTGTTTGTCGTCGAGATAGCGGGCTTCGCGGTAGAGAAACCGGCTGATTTGTTCGATGCGGCTCATTTTTCTGCTCCTTGGTCGGCCACGGCTTTTTTCATTTCTTGCAGCCAGTAGCGGTGTTGCACGGTGTAGAGGCCTTCGTCTTCGGTTTTCACGCCCGAGAGCAACGGCTTGAGGCCGATGTCGGCGGCGGCTTGGTCGGCACCTTCGATCCAATGGGTGGCGCCGCGACACATATCGTTCCATTCCAGCGCGATGCCGTTGTAGCCTTCTTGGCAGGAGCGGAATTCTTCCAAATCATCGGGCGTGGCCATGCCGCTCACGTTGAAGAAATCTTCGTATTGGCGGATACGGTGGGCGCGTGCTTCGTCGGATTCGCCTTTGGGGGCGATGCAGTAAATCGTGACTTCGGTTTTGTCTACCGAAAGCGGGCGCAGCAGGCGGATTTGCGAGCCGAATTGATCCATCAGATACACATTCGGGTAAAGGCATAAATTGCGTGAGCGCTGCACCATCCAATCGGCGGTGGCTTGGCCGAATTGTTCGGCATAGGCTTCGCGTTTGTCCCAATTGGGACGGTCTTCGGGGTTGGCCCAGTTGGTCCACAACAGCATGTGGCCGTTTTCAAACGAATAAAATCCGCCGCCTTGTTTGGCCCAGCTGCCGGCGCTCATGGCGCGGATGTTGTCGGCGGCCTGCACTTCTTTGCGGTGCTGCGTGGTGGCGGCGTAATTCCAGTGCACGGCGGAAACGTGGTAGCCGTCGGCGCCGTTTTCGGCTTGCAGCTTCCAGTTGCCGTTGAAGGTATAAGTGGAGGAGCCGCGCAACACTTCCAGCCCGTCGGCGGATTGGTCCACAATCATGTCGATGATTTTGGCCGCTTCGCCCAAAAATTCGCTCAAAGGCGCCACATCGGGGTTGATGCTGCCGAAGAGAAAGCCGCGGTAGTTTTCAAAGCGCGCCACTTTTTTCAAATCGTGCGAGCCTTCTTTGTTGAAGCATTCGGGGTAGCCGGCTTCGTCGGGGTCTTTCACTTTCAAAAGTTTGCCGCTGTTGTTGAAAGTCCAGCCGTGAAACGGGCAGGTGTAGGTGGCTTTGTTGCCTTTTTTGAAGCGGCACAATTGCGCCCCGCGGTGGGTGCAGGCGTTGATAAACGCGTTCAGCTCGCCTTGGCGGTTGCGGGCAATCACAATCGGCTGGCGGCCGATGTGGGTGGTGTAGTAATCGTTGATATTGGGAATCTGGCTTTCGTGCGCCAGATAAATCCAGTTGCCTTCGAAAATGTGTTTCATTTCCAGCTCAAACAATTCTTCATCGGTGAAGGCGCTGCGGTGCAGGCGGTAATCGCCGGTTTCGTGGTTTTCGATTAAAAAGTCGTCGAGGCGCTTTTTTTCGGTGTGGATGGGAATCATGGTGTGCTCCTTAAAAGGGGTTTCAGACGGCCTGAATTGATTGGTGAGGCCGTCTGAATGCTTCGGCCTGCGCTCAGGCGGCGGCCGCGCGGCGGCGCTCGTTTTCGGCTTCAAACACGCCCTCGGTTTCGGGCAGCAGGTGGATGTCGAACACGATGTGCGCATAAGGTTTATCCAAACCTTGCGCGGCAATCGCGGCTTCGTCGTTTACTTCCTGCACCGGCGGCACCAGGCCTTCACGGCTGGCGAAAGCGAAGTCGTCCCACAGATATTCGTCGCCGTCGATATTGATTTGGGTGGTGAGCTTGCGCTGGCCCGGCGCGGTAACGAAATAATGCACGTGTGCGGGGCGGCGGCCGTGGCGGCCGAGCAGGTTCAGCAAGGCTTGGGTGTAGCCCTCGGGCGGGCAGCCGTAGCCGTTGGGCACGATGGATTGGGCTTTGTAGCGGCCTTTTTCATCGGTGATGATGGTGCGGCGGTGGTTGAAATCGCTCTGGCTTTTGTCGAAAAACGAATAATTGCCCAAGGTGTTGGCGTGCCACACTTCCACTTTGGCATGGGGCACGGGGCGGCCTTCGGCATCGTAAACCGTGCCTTCCAGAATCATCGGCTTGGCGTGTGCCGATTCGGCGCCGTCGTCCATGCGGGCAAAGCCGGTGCTTTCGGGCGCACCGTAAACATACAGCGGGCCTTCGATGGTGCGCGGCGTGCCGCCTGAGAGGCCGGCTTTTTCTTCGGCTTCGTCGGCGCGGATGTCGACAAAGCGCTCAAGGCCGAGCCCGGCGGCAAAGAGGCCGATTTCGTTGGCTTTGGCCGCGTCAATCAGAAATTCCATACCTTTCCACACTTCGTGCGGGCTCATGTCGAGATCTTCGATGGCTTTGAAAAGATCGGCCACCAGGCGTACGGTGATTTCCTGCACGCGCGGGTTGACTTGGCCTTTGGCGGTGTCGATGTTGAAGGTTTTAACCAATTGGTCGATTTGCTGGTGGTTCATGGTGTTTCTCCTGGGCGGTTTGTAGATTTTTAGGGTGTGGCAAAGCTGTGCAGCGCAAACGCAGCACGGGTTTTCACATGCCTGAGCGTGTGTTCAGGCCGTCTGAAAGGGTGGGGAAAGGTTTAACGATCATCCGCATGCAGCGATGAAGGGTGGCGGCAAAGCGCCATCACTTCGATGTGCATGTAGGGAAAGAGCGGCAGCGACATCAAAAGCTGATGCAATTCTTCGTTGCTTTCCACATCGAAAATACTGATGTTGGAATATTGGCCGGCCACGCGCCAGATGTGCCGCCATTTGCCGCTTTGCTGCAAGCTTTGGAAATAGGCTTTTTCATCGGCCTTGATGCGCTCGGCGGCTTCAGACGGCATGTCTTTGGGAATGTGTACATCCATTCTTACGTGAAATAACATGATGTGTTCCTTGGCAGAATAATGTTGTGGTGGCGGCTCAGGTTTTGCTTAAGCGGTAAACTTTTTCTTTATCCACTTCAATGCCCAAGCCCGGTTTTTGCGGCAGATGCAGCATGAAATCGCGATAGGGCAGAGGCTCGGCCATAATCTCTTCGGTGAGCAGCAAGGGGCCGAACAATTCGGTGCCGAATGCGAGCTCGGGATAAGTGCTGAACACATGCGCCGAAGCCAGCGTGCCGATGGCGCCTTCGAGCATGGTGCCGCCGTATAAACCGATGCCGGCCAGCGCGGCCATTTGCCCCACCAATGCGGCATTGCGCAAGCCGCCGGCCTGATTGATTTTCACGGCAAACACATCGGCATAATGGCCGGCGGCCAGCTCAAAGGCGTTTTGTGGCCCCAGCACGGCTTCATCCGCCATCAGCGCCACGCTGAAATAATCGCTCAGGCGCTTGAGCGCGTTGCGGTTGTGTGCGGCCACAGGCTGCTCGATTAAGTCGATACCGCCCTCTTGCAGCAGAGCAATGCCGCGCATGGCTTCCAGCTCCGTCCACGCTTGGTTCACATCCACCCGCACGCTGATGCTGCCGCCCAAAGCCTTTTTAATCGCCAGCACATGGCGCACATCTTCTTCCACGCCGCACAAGCCGATTTTCAGCTTGAAAATACGGTGGCGGCCGGCTTCTATCATGTGCACGGCCTCGGCAATATCGCGCTCGGTGTTGCCGCTGGCCAAAGTCCAGGCCACCGGCAGCGCTTGGTGCAGCGCGCCGCCGAGCAGCGAGCTCAGCGGCACGCCCAGGCGCTTGGCTTCGCCATCGAGCAGCGCCGTTTCCACCGCGCTTTTGGCAAAGCGGTTGCCCTTGATGTGTGTTTCCAAAAGCTGCATCGCCTGCGCTGCGTTTTCCGGCTGCTTTTGCAGCAGCAGCGGTGCGATATAGGTGTCCATATTGGTTTTAATCGCCGCCGGGCTTTCTTCGGCATAATTCAGCCCGCCGATGGTGGTGGCCTCGCCCCAGCCCTCGATGCCGTCTGAAAAAGTGATGTGCACCAACACCAAAGTTTGCGTGTGCATGGTGGTGACAGACAATTTGTGCGGCCTGATGGTGGGCAATTTCAGCAGCAGGGTTTCGATAGAATGAATCATAGCTATTGGGTATATTTAAGAAGTGATTACACCTTACTACAGCTGATATAGGCTGTCTAAAACCGATTTGGTATAAATTTAATACTTAAAAGGTATAAAGATTGAGGGCGGAAGCAGATGCGGTTTGGCGTGTCGGATGAGTGCGGGAAAGCTGAAGTTTGCTGTGCTTTGCTTTGCTGGGCGGGCTTGCTTGTGTAAAGATAAAATGGGTGAACAAAGGCCGTCTGAAATTTTTCAGACGGCCTGTTTATGTAATGATGATTTATTGATCAGAATGGCTATCCGCGATTTTAATCACCGGCTTTAAGGTAATGCCTTTTTGGCTGTCGATGGCGGCTTGATTGATGTCTTTGAAATCATAAAATTTAATCAGCTTGTCGAAAGGAAACTTGCCCTGCATAAACAAATCCACCAGCTCGGGAATAAACACTTTGGGCACGCTGCTGCCTTCTACCACGCCCACAATGGTTTTGCCGCCCAATAATAAATCGTTTACATCAAATTGGGCGGTGGTGCCCAAGGCCGGTGCGCCCACCACGGCGATTTTGCCCAATGTGCCCAAGGCATCCACACCGTGTTTCAACACTTCCGGCCGGCCTGTGGATTCCAGCGCAAAATCCACGCCGCCGTGGGTGATGGCCTTCACCGCCGCCACCGCATCTTCATTTTTGCTGTTAACGGTGTGGGTGGCGCCCAAATCCCGCGCCAGCGCCAAGCGGGATTCATCGATATCTACGGCGATAAGGGTGGCGGCACCGCAAAATTTGGCGGCCAACAAAGCGCTCAAGCCCACCGCTCCGGCGCCCCAAGTGGCAAAGCTGGCGGCCGGCGGCACTTTCAGCACATTCATCACCGAACCTGCGCCGGTTTGAATGCCGCAGCCCAAAGGCCCCAGATATTCAAGCGGCGCACCGGCATCCACTTTCACGGCATTGCTTTCGCGGCTGATGGCATAGCTGGCAAAAGAAGATTGGGCAAAAAAGTGATCGTGCATGGCAGCATGGTCATGGCTGCACACGGCATGGCCGCCTTGCTCATCGGCGCCGCTGAAATTGCGTCCGAAAAATTCGGCGCAATAAGCCGGCCTGCCCGATACACATTGCTTGCAGATGCCGCAATGCCCGTAGCTGAGCACCACATGGTCGCCCGCCTGCAAAGCCCGCACTTCGGGGCCCACGGCTTCCACAATGCCGGCACCTTCGTGCCCCAGTACGGAAGGCAGGGGCACGGGGTAATATTGGTCGCGCACAATCAAATCGGTGTGACACATGCCGGTGGCCACGATTTTCACCAACACTTCGTCCCGTTGCGGCCGGCGGATTTTAAGGGGCGTCAACACAAAATCTGCGCCTTTGCCCGGGGTGACGGCGGCGGTGATGTTTTGAAGCGGTGTTGTTTGGCTCATTTTTTCTCTCCTGGGTTTGGCATTTGCCGCCCCTTATCAGGCGGCAAATGAAAGGTGGGCAGGGCGCTCAAAGCGGGTAATGAGGCGCTTGGGGCTGGATGGTCATCCATTGCCATTGGGTGAATTCATCGGCATTGGCAGGCCCGCCGATGCGGGTGGCGTTGCCTGAAGCGCCGAAGCCGCCAAAGGGGTTGACCACTTCATCGTTTACCGTTTGGTCGTTGATGTGCAACAGGCCGACATTGAGCTGCTGCCCCAGCTGCATGCCCCTGCCCACATTGCCCGTGATGATGCCGGCGGACAAGCCGTAATCGCCGTCGTTGGCCAATTCCACGGCCTCTGCATCGTCGGCAAAAGGAATCAGCACAGCCACCGGGCCGAAGATTTCTTCGTGAAACACAGGATTGTTTTTCGACACGCCCGAGAGCACCGCCGGCCGGAAAAACACCCCTTGGGCATCGCCGCCGGTTTCCAGCCGCGCACCGTGCGTCACCGCAGCCTGCACCAAGCCTGCCACCCGCCGGCATTGTTTTTCATCAATCAAGGGGCCGATGGTGACATTTTCTTGTGCGGGGTTGCCCACCACCAATTGGCGGGTTTTTTCGGTAACGCGCGCTTTGAGGCGCTCATAAATGGCTTCTTGCACCAAAATCTTGCCTGAAGTCATGCAGATTTGACCCGAATGCAAAAACGCGCCCCATACAATGTTTTCCGCCGCCCGCTCGATATCGGCGTCGTCCAAAATAATCAGCGAATTTTTGCCGCCCAGCTCCAACGACACTTTTTTCAAGGTTTTGCCGGCATTGGCGCCCACCATGCGGCCCACTTGCGTGGAGCCGGTAAATTGAATGCTGGCAATATTTTCATCCAGCGTGAGCGCTTCGCCCGCTTCAGCACCACCCGGCAATACATGCAGCAAGCCCGCGGGCAGGCCAGCCAGCTCGAAAATGCGGGCGATCACATAGCCGCTGCACACCGCCGTGCGCTCATCGGGCTTGAGCACCACCGCATTGCCCAGCGCCAAGGCCGGCGCCACGCTGCGCAAAGCCAGATATAAAGGAAAATTAAACGGTGAAATCACGCCCACCACGCCCAAAGGCAAGCGCCTGGCCATGCTTAATTTGCCGTTTTGCGTGGGCAGCAACACCCCTTGATCACTCGCCGGCAGGCCGATGCAGTGCTTCATCACCTGATGCGACACGCGCCATTCAAAGCCCGCTTTCAGCGGCAGCGAGCCGCTTTCTTTCACCAGCCAGTCGATGATTTCCGCCTGATGCTGCACCATCATATCCGCCGCACGCTCCATCACCGCCTGCCGCTCTTGATAAGGCAGCCGCCACCAATCGCGCTGGGCGGCTTTGGCGGCTTGAGCTGATGCGGCAATATCGCGGCCATCGGCATAGCCGATAGCGCCCAACACTTGACCGGTGGCCACTTCCACCGCTTCTCTGCTTTGCGAAGCGGCTTGCCATTGCCCGTTGAAAAACTTGCCCTGCCAAAGGGCTTGATCATTTAATAACGACATATCCTTTATCCTTTATCTCTTTAAAATGCCTGCGCATCACGATAACCGAAAAATCAAAGGGCGGCATGCTTTTTTACCGCCACTTGTGTGGGGGTGCGCGTAGAAAAGCGGTGCAAGGTTTTGATAGACTTAATCATAGCCATTGGGTATATTCACAAGCTGATTACACCATACAACAGCCGATATAGCCTGTCTAAAACCGATTCGGTATCAACTCAATACTTAAAAGGTATCATATGGAGCTTCGACATCTGCGCTATTTTGTGGCCGTGGCCGAGCAGCAGAGCTTTACCCGCGCCGCTGAAAAGCTGTTTATCGCCCAGCCGCCTTTAAGCCGCCAGATTCAGCAGCTTGAAGAAGAATTGGGCGTGCAATTGTTTGAGCGTGGCGCGCGTCCGCTCAAGCTCACCGAAGCGGGGCAGTTTTTCTACGGCCACGCCCAGCAATTATTGGCCAAAGCCGCCGATTTGAAATCGATGACGCAGCGCATCAGCCACATCGAGCACAATTTGGCCGTGGGCTATGTGGCTTCCACGCTCTACGGCATGCTGCCGCGTATCATTTACCGCTGGCGGCAGCAATATCCCGACACCCCCATCACGCTGCACGAAATGGGCACCGGTGAGCAAATTAGCGCGCTCAAAGAGGGCAAAATCGATGTGGGCTTCGGCCGCTTGCGCATAGAAGATTCACTGGTGCGGCGCATTATTTTGCGCCATGAAAAGCTGGTGGTGGCGCTGCCGCAGGGCCACCCGCTTGCCGAGCGCGGTGGCGCGCTGAATTTGATTGATTTGGCAGAAGAGCCGCTGATTATATTTCCGCAAACCCCGCGCCCGAGCTTCGCCGATCAGGTGTTGAGCATCTTTGCCGACCGCTCGCTCAAGCCTGAGCGCATTATCGAAGTGCGCGAATTGCAAATTGTGCTGGGGCTGGTGGCGGCGGGTGAGGGCGTGAGCATCGTGCCCAAAAGCCTTTACGGCATGTTGCGCAACGACATTCATTTTATGCCGATCTACGATGCCAATGCCGTTTCACCCGTGATTATGAGCATGCGCCAGCACGACCATTCCGAAAACTTGGGCAAACTGCTTGATATTATCTACATCCTTTACGACCAAGCGGGGGTGGCTTACACCCGTGAGCAGATTTAATTGCGGGTAAACAACAGCGCATCATCGGGCATATCAAAGGCCGTCTGAAACGTTTCAGACGGCCTTTGATATGGGCTTGATAAACCTTATGTGATTGATTTTCTTTCAGACGGCCTCTTTACGCCCCGCCGTCAGCATAATCGCGATCACCGCCAGCGCGCCGGGCACCACAAAGGCCAAAAAGTTCATTTGGTGCGAAAGCTGCATGGCCAAGAGCGCGCCGCCCAGCACCGGCCCCAAAATCGCGCCGATGCGCCCCACGCCGGAAGACCAGCCCAAAGCGGTAGAACGAATCGCCGTGGGGTAAAACTGCGCCACATAAGCATAAAGCAGAATTTGCGAGCCGATGGTGGTGGCGCCGGCCACGGTGACCAGAAAATAAAGCACCGCCACATGGCTTTTAAAACCGAGCAGCGCCAGCGACACCGCTGCCAGCGTGAAAAACAGCATCAGCACCGGGCGCGGGTGGAAGCGGTCGGAAAGCCAGCCGCCGCCAATCGCGCCGATGATGCCGCCGATATTCAAAAACAGCAAAAACATCAAGCTGGAGCCGAAGCCGTAGCCCGCCATGGTCATCAGCTTGGGCAGCCACGAGCCCAAACCATACACCATCAGCAGGCACATAAAAAACGCCTGAAAAAACATCAAGGTGCTCAAAGCGCGGTTGTTGCTGAACAAAGCCGCGAGCGACTGCTCGGTTTTCTGCGGCTGGTGCACCGCCAATTCGGCATCATCGGGCAAGGGCTTGCCAGTGAGCGCGGCCAGCACTTTGCGCGCCTCGGCTATTTTGCCCTGGCGCACCAAAAAAGCCACCGAATCGGGCAATTGCGTCCAAATCAGCGGCAGCAGCAAGAGCGGAATCACCGCCAGATAAAACATCACCTGCCAGCCGAATTGCGGCACAATCCAAATGCCCAACACCGCCGAGAGCATGCCGCCGATAGCATAACCGCTAAACATCACCGCCACCAGCGTGCTGCGGATGCGGCGGGGCGAATATTCGCTCATCAGCGCCACCACATTGGGCATCACCCCGCCTATGCCCAGCCCGGCAATAAAGCGCATCACACCGAATTGCAGCGGCGTTTGCGCAAAGCCGTTGAGCGCGGTAAAGCCGCTGAAGAGCACAATGCACAACACAATCATTTTCTTGCGCCCGAAGCGGTCGGAAAGCGTGCCCAGCAGCATCGCGCCTATCATCATGCCGAATAAGGCCGTGCTGCCCAGCGCCCCGGCCGTGACCGGATCGAGCTGCCATTGCTGCATCAGAATCGGCAGCACCACGCCGTAAATCACCAAATCGTAGCCGTCGAAAATAATAATCAGCGTACACCAAAACAAAATGCGCCAATGAAACGGCGAAATCTTTGCTTTATCAATCACTTCTTCCACCAAAATGCGGCTCATGCGGTTGCTCCTTTGCGTGTTGTTATCTAATGTGTTTTTGTGGAAACACACGATATATGCGCGCAAAGGTATTGTCTAAGACCGATTGAGTCGGTTTTTATACGCAAAAAGTATTGAGTTGAAATCGAGAGGCCGTCTGAAAAAAGTTTCAGACGGCCTTTGGATGCTTGCAAGAAAATATATTTTGTTTATATAGTGAAATGCGGGAAAAAGTGACGCAACGGGTAGGTTGGGTTGAAAACCCAACAAGCCCACAGGCCGTCTGAAACGTTGGGTTTGGCAACCCAACCTACCTGTTATAGTGCGTAGTTTTGTGTCACTTTTTCTTGCATTCCACTATAGATATTTGCGCATCAATTCGCAGGCCACGGTGACTTCGCGGTTGAGCGGCAGCACGGCGGCGCCGAGGGAATCGTAGCCGTTGAGCTGGTAGAAGGTTACGGAATTGAGCGAGGCATAGAGCTTGATGAAGCTCAAGCCGGCTTCGGCGGCGAGCTCTTCGGCGCGTTGCAGCAGCGCGGTGCCCAGGCCTTGGTTGTGCACAAAGGGGTGCACATAAAGCGCATCGAGCTGGGCTTCTTTGAAATCAAGCTGGAAAAAGCCCTGAATATGATTTTTGTATTCCACCACCCACAGCGCTTTTTGCGCATCGGCAATGGTGTCGAGATAGCTCTCGGGGCTGAGCAGGCTGCGCCAGGCGGCGAGAATGCGGTCGTTATAGCTGCGCGCGCAAGTGTATTGCACGGAATAAACGTGGGCGTTGTAGATATGCTCGCAATCGTGCGGGGTGGCCGCGCGCAAAATGGTGATCAGGCTCATGGTGTGTGCTCGGGCAGCGGGGTTGGTTTTCAGACGGCCTTTGTTCTGCACAGGCCGTCTGAAACAGGCTTGAAGCATTATATCGGCTTGCTGCGGCAGAAGCCATTCATTCTGCTGCAAAAAGTGCGGTTTGCCTCAAAGAGTGCGGTGCAGGGCTTGGGCGGCGGCAAAGGCGCTGTCGGCATTGTCGGCGAGCACGGTGAAATGGCCCATTTTGCGGCCGGCTCGCGCGTTTTGTTTGCCGTATTGGTGCAGGTGGGCGCGCGTGTCGGCCATCAGCGGCAGCCAATCGGGCGCGCCGCCTTGCTCCGGCCACACATCGCCGAGAATATTGGCCATGCAGGCGGGGGCGAGCAGGCGGGTGTCGGCCGGCGGCAGGCCGCACATGATGCGCACTTGCTGCTGGAATTGGTCGGCGGCGCAGGCATCAAGCGTGTGGTGGCCGGAATTGTGCGGCCGCGGGGCGATTTCGTTCACCACCAGCGTTTGCTCATCGCCCACCACGAATAATTCCACCGCCAACACGCCCACATAATCGAGCGCATCGGCCAGCTGCTGCGCCATTTGCCGCGCCTGCCCGAGCACGGTTTGCGGCAGCCGCGCAGGCACGATGGAATAGGCGAGAATGCCGTTTTCGTGGATGTTTTCAGCCGGGTCGAAGGTGTGCGATTCTTCATTGCCGAGGCGGCACACAATCACAGAAATTTCGCTGCGCAAATCCACCATTTTTTCGAGCACGCAGGCCACCTTGCCGTGGGCGGCAAAGGCTTCGTGCAGCTGGGCGAGAGAATGCACGCGGATTTGCCCTTTGCCGTCGTAGCCCAGCGTGGCGGTTTTTAAAATACCGGGCAGAAATCCGGCGCTCGCTTGGCTGATGTCGGCCGCGCTTTGCACCACTTGATAGGGTGCGGTTTGCAGGCCGGCTTTGCGTATCCACGCTTTTTCTTCGATGCGGTTTTGGGCGATGGCCACGCAATCGCCGCTGGGCGACACGGTGGTGTGCTTGGCCAAAAAGCGCATGGCATCGGCGCTGACGTTTTCAAATTCGGTGGTAACGGCGGCGCATTGTGCAAGCTCGGCCAGCGCGGCGGCATCGTCAAACGGGGCGCACAAATGGCGCTCGGCAAAAGCGGCGGCGGGCGCGTGCGGGTCGGGGTCGAGCACGGTAACGCGGTAGCCCATGGTTTGGGCGGCCACGGTAAACATGCGGCCGAGCTGGCCGCCGCCGAGTATGCCGAGCATGGCGGGTGGAAGAATGGCGCGGGGTGTTGTGTTCATGATGTTTGGAGAAAGGGAAAAGGCCGTCTGAAAACAGCGGGATAAAGCGGCTCATTGTAGCAGAAAGCGTGATGCTCATCCAAAAAAACAAGCTTATTGTGTTGGCTCTTCGCTTTGTAGGCTGACTTTGTCGAATAGGTATGATCAACAAAACAGGCCGTCTGAAAAGTTTTCAGACGGCCTGTGAGTAAAATACGCTTGGCTTAGCGGCGGCGGACCAATTGCCAAGCCCGGCCTAAGTAGCTCACGCTGGCAAAGCCGCTCCACACATGCACCAGGCGGGTGAAGGGGAAAATCACAAACAAGCCCATGCCCATCAGCATATGCAGTTTAAACAGCGGCGACACATCGGCAATGTAGCTGGCGGCATCGCCACGGAAGGTGACAATGTGCTGCGCCCAAGTCATCAGTTTTACCATTTCGTGGCCGTCGCGGTGGCCGAGGCTCACAAAAATGGTGAGCAAGCCCAAGGCCAAGGTGGCAATCAGCCAAATCAGCACCAATTTGTCGCGCCAGGTGGCGTTGGCGGCCAAGCGGTCGGATTTCAAACGGCGGTTGAGCAAAATCAGCAAGCCGGCCATGGCCATCAGGCCGAATACGCCGCCCAATACGATGGCAATCATTTGCTTGGCGCTGTGGCTGATGCCGATGGCGTCCCAAAACCACACCGGGGTGAGCAGGCCGAACAGATGGCCGAAAAACACCATCAAAATGCCGACGTGAAACAAGATATTGCCCAAGCGCAGCTGGCCGCGGTAGAGCAGCTGGCTGGAATCGCTTTTCCACGAATACTGCTCGCGGTCAAAGCGAAACAGGCTGCCGAAAAAGAAAATACTCAAGGCAATATAGGGGAAAATGCCGAAGAAAAATTGATTGAAGGTATTCATGATTTATACTCCTTGTGCTGCCCGATAGGCATCTTTGGGGTAAAACTTTACGGTATCCACGGCGGGCTTGAGCAAGGGCTCGGTGCCGGACACATCGGGGCCGAAGGTTTCCATGGCTTCGTCCATATCGCGCACGGGCGGCTCGATTAAGGGCTGCGGCGCCACCGGGCTCATGGCGGTGATGCCCCTCATCAGCGCGGCATAGGGCGAGCCGTTGGCTTCGAGCTTGTTGCCGATGTGGGCAATCACGTGCACGGCATCGCCCAGCAGGCGGCGGGCTTTTTCCGCATCGATTTGAGCGAAAAATTCCAGCAGCACCGGCAGATAATCGGGCAATTCGTTGCTGTTGAGCGAGAAGCCTTCGCTTTTGTATTCTTCGAGCAAATCCACCATCGCCATGCCTCTGCCGCGATCTTCGCCGTAAACGTGCTCGAAGATATACATGGCGTGGCTGCGGTTGCGGTCGAAGGTGTTGACATAAGTTTGCTGCAACTCAATCAGGCTGCGGCTGCCCAGATAATCGAGAAAGCTTTGCAGCGTCGCTTTTTGTGCGGCCGGCAGCGGCCATTGCCCTAAGGCCGTCTGAAATTCAGGCAGCGCTTCGAGCAATTCGGCCTCGGGGTAGCACAGAAGCGCGGAAAACCATTGGTATTCGCGGTTCATCAATGTGCTCCTTTATCCCGGTTTTCTTCGATATCGCGGCGGCGCTCGTGGAAAATAATCGGCGTGCCTTTGCGCTTACCAAACAGGCTCTCTTCGCTGCTGCCGCCGGAGCAGCCGTTGCCGAAGGTGAAGCCGCAGCTGGCTTTATCATCAAAGCTGTTTTCCACCAATTCTTTATGCGAAGAGGGAATCACAAAGCGGTCTTCATAATTGGCAATAGCCATGATTTGATACATGTCTTCCACCATGGCCGGGGTGAGGCCGGTGCCCGAGAGCGTGGCTTCCAGCGTTTCGCCGTGCACGGTTTGGCCGCGTTTGAAGCGGCGCATGGCAATCATGCGCTCGAGCGCGGCTTTAATCGGCTCGATTTTGCCGGCGGTGAGCAGGTTGGCTAAGTAGCGCAGCGGAATGCGCATTTCGTCTACGCTGGGGATGATGCCGTTTTCGCCCACCAAGCCGTTTTCGATGGCGGATTGAATCGGCGACAAGGGCGGGATATACCACACCATCGGCAGCGTGCGGTATTCGGGGTGCAGCGGGAAGGCCACTTTCCATTCCATCGCCATTTTATACACCGGCGAGCGTTTGGCCGCATCAAGCCATTGTTGGCTGATGCCTTGTTTGAGCGCTTCGCGTTGCACTTCGGGGTCGTGCGGGTTGAGGAACACGCCCAGTTGCTCTTCATACAAATCTTGCGGGTTTTCTACTGAAGCGGCCTGCTCGATTTTGTCGGCATCATAAAGCAGCACGCCCAAGTAGCGGATGCGGCCGACGCAGGTTTCCGAGCACACGGTGGGCTGGCCGCCTTCGATGCGCGGGTAGCAGAAGGTGCATTTTTCGGCTTTGCCGCTGGTCCAGTTGTAGTAGATTTTTTTGTAGGGGCAGCCGGACACACACATGCGCCAGCCGCGGCATTTGTCTTGGTCGATGAGCACAATGCCGTCGTCTTCACGCTTGTAGATGCTGCCTGAAGGGCAGGAGGCCACGCAGGTGGGGTTTAAGCAATGTTCGCACAGGCGCGGCAGATACATCATAAAGGTTTGCTCAAACGCGGCGTGCATGTCTTTTTGAATGCCTTCAAACAGCACGTCTTTGGCGCGTTTTTCAAATTCGCCGGCCAAATCGTCTTCCCAGTTGGGACCCCATTCGATTTTGTCCATTTTCTTGCCGGTGAGCACGGACACGGGGCGCGCGGTGGGCGGGGTGTTCATTTTGGGCGCGTTTTGCAGATGCTCGTAGTCGAAGGTAAACGGCTCGTAGTAATCGTCGATCTGCGGCATATTGGGGTTGGCAAAAATATTGGCCAGAATTTTCAGCTTGCCGCCTTGTTTGGGCACAAGCTTGCCATCAGGCTTGCGCACCCAGCCGCCCTGCCATTTTTCCTGGTCTTCCCAGTTTTTCGGAAAACCGATGCCGGGCTTGGTTTCCACGTTGTTGAACCAGGCGTATTCCACGCCGTCGCGGCTGGTCCACACGTTTTTGCAGGTAACGGAGCAGGTGTGGCAGCCGATGCATTTGTCCAGGTTCAGAACCATGCCTACTTGCGCTCTGATTTTCATGGTGTTGTCCTTTTGCTTGTTTCAGACGGCCTGTGAATGTAAACAGGATAGATAAGGCCGTCTGAAAGATTTGTTTTTCTTTTCAGACGGCCTGTTTGATGGAAAGGCCGTCTGAAAGTATGGATTGCCGGCAGGTGCTTTAACGCGCCGGTTCGTCCATCCAGTCGACACGGTTCATTTTGCGCACCACCACATATTCGTCGCGGTTGGAGCCGACGGTGCCGTAGTAGTTGAAGCCGTAGGCCAGTTGGGCGTAGCCGCCGATCATGTGGGTGGGCTTCAGAATGGCGCGCGTTACCGAATTATGGATGCCGCCGCGTTTGCCGGAGGTTTCCGCACCGGGCACGTTCACAATTTTTTCTTGTGCGTGGTACATCAAAATCATGGTTTCCGGAATGCGCTGGCTCACCACGGCGCGGGCGGCGATGGTGCCGTTGGCGTTGAACACTTCCACCCAGTCGTTGTCGACAATGCCGGCGCGTTTGGCATCGATTTCGCTAATCCACACATTGGGGCCGCCGCGAAACAGCGTGAGCATACGCAGGTTGTCGCTATAGGTGCTGTGGATGCCCCATTTTTGGTGCGGGGTGAGGAAATTGAGGGTGATTTCCGGGTTGCCGTTGTGGTGTTTGCCGAGCATTTTTTCGGTGGTTTTGAAGTTCACCGCCGGGCGGTACACGCACAGGCCTTCGCCAAACGAGCGCATCCACAGGTGATCTTGGTAAAACTGCTGGCGGCCGGTGAGGGTGCGCCACGGAATCAGCTCGTGCACATTGGTGTAGCCGGCGTTGTAGCTTACTTCTTCGCTCTCAATGCCCGACCAAATGGGCGAGGAGATAATCTTGCGCGGCTGCGCCACCACATCGCGGAAGCGGATTTGGGTGTGCTCAGACGATTCGGCCAAATGCTTGTGTTCGCGGCCGGTGGCTTTGCTCAGCGCTTCCCACGCTTTCACGGCAACGTGGCCGTTGGTTTCGGGGGCGAGGGTAAGAATCATCTCGGCGGCATCAATGGCGGTGTCGAGCTTGGGCTGGCCTTTGCCGATGCCGTCGGCGCGCACGCCGTTGAGTTTGCGCAAGAGCTCAACCTCATGGCCGGTTTGCCATGCCAAGCCTTTGCCGTTGTTGTTGATTTTTTCCAGCAAGGGGCCGATGCTGGTGAATTTTTGGTAAATCAGGCCGTAATCGCGCTCCACCACGCTCATGGCGGGCATGGTTTTGCCCGGAATCGGCTCGCATTCGCCGTGTTTCCAGTCTTTCGGGTCGAAAGGCTGGCCCATTTCCTGCGGGCTGTCGTGCATCAACGGGGTGAGCACGATGTCTTTGCGCACGCCGATGTAATCAGCGGCAATTTCGCTGAATTTCTTGGCGATGCCTTTGTAGATTTCCCAGTCGGTTTTGCTTTCCCACAAGGGGTCTACCGCCGCGGTGAGCGGGTGGATAAACGGGTGCATGTCGGACGTGTTCAAATCGTCTTTTTCATACCAGGTGGCGGTGGGCAGCACCACATCGCCATAAAGGCAGGTGGTGGACATGCGGAAATCGAGCACGGTGAGCAAATCAAGCTTGCCCTCGGCCGCTGGGCGCACGGTAATTTCAGACGGCGTGATGCAGTCTTCCTCTTCGCTGAACACGGCGTTTTGGGTGCCGAGCAGGTATTTGAGGAAATATTCGTGGCCTTTGGCGGAAGAGCCGAGTAGGTTCGAGCGCCACACAAACAGGTTGCGCGGGAAGTTTTGCGGATTGTCGGGGTCGTTACACGCCATATCGAGGCTGCCGGATTTGAGGCCGTTCACCACATAATCGGCCGGGCTTAAGCCCGCGGCTTCGGCTTGATCGACCACATCAAGCGGGTTGGCGCTCAATTGCGGTGCGCTGGGCAGCCAGCCCATGCGTTCGGCTTTGGCGTTGTAATCAATCATGCTCAATTGCGCCATCTCGCCGTGGGCATTGGGGGCGAGGATTTCTTCTGCCGCCACTTTTTCATGCCGCCATTGGCTGGTGTGGGCATAGAAGAAAGAGGTGCCGTTCATTTGGCGCGGCGGGCGGTGCCAGTCGAGCGCGAAGGTGAGCGGCGTCCAGCCGCTTTGCGGGCGCAGTTTTTCTTGGCCCACATAGTGGCACCAGCCGCCGCCGGATTTGCCGATGGCACCACACAACATCAGCATATTGATGATGCCGCGGTAGGCCATGTCCATGTGATACCAGTGGTTCAGCCCCGCACCCACAATCACCATGCTGCGGCCTTCGGTGTCGTGTGCGTTTTGGGCGAATTCGCGTGCCACTTGTATCACTTGCGCCGGGTTAACGCCGGTATGGGCTTGTTGCCAAGCGGGGGTGTAGGGTTTGTCGTCGTTGTAATCGCGGGCGCAGTTTTCATCGTTGAAGCCGCGCTCGATGCCGTAGTTGGCGGCCATCAAATCAAACACGGTGGCCACAAGCGTGGTGCTGCCGTCGGCCAAGGTGATGCGTTTGGCGGGCACTTTGCGGTACACCAATTCGTCTTTTTCGGCGGCAAAATAAGAGAAGGCCACTTGCACCACTTCATCGTGTGCGTCTTTCAGGCTGAGCGCAGCTTCGGTGTGTTCGCCTTGGGCGCGGGTTTCCAAGTTCCATTTTTGGCTGCCGTCCCAGCGGAAGCCCACCGAGCCGTTGGGCACGGCGAGGCCGTCTGAAAGCGTGTTCCACACCAAGGTTTTCCATTCGGTGTTGTCGGTTTCGCCCAGGCCGTCTTTGATGTCGGAGGCGCGCAGAAAGTATTTGGGCTCAAAGCCTGCGCCGTCTTCATGCAGGCGCACCAGCATGGGCATGTCGGTGTAGCGGCGGATGTAGTCGGTGAAATAAGGCGAAGGATTATCGAGGTGGAATTCCTTCATAATCACATGGCCCATGGCCATCGCCAGCGCGGCATCGGTGCCTTGCTTGGGCGCGAGCCAAATATCGCCGAATTTGGCCATTTCGCCAAAGTCGCTCGATACGGCCACGGTTTTGGTGCCTTTGTAGCGCACTTCGGTGTAGAAGTGGGCGTCGGGCGTGCGCGTCATCGGCACGTTGGAGCCCCACACCATCAGATAATTGCTGTTGTACCAGTCGGCACTTTCGGCCACGTCGGTTTGCTCGCCCCAAATTTGCGGGCTGGCGGGCGGCAAGTCGCAATACCAGTCGTAAAACGACAGCGGCACGCCGCCGATCAAGCCCAGATAGCGGGCACCGGAAGCGTAGCTCACCATCGACATCGCCGGAATCGGCGAGAAGCCGATCACGCGGTCGGGGCCGTAATTTTTCACCGTGTAGGCATTGGCTGCGGCGATGATTTCGTTGGCTTCATCCCAGTTGGCACGCACAAAGCCGCCCAAGCCGCGCTGGGTTTTGTAGGATTTGGCGCGGGCTTCATCTTCCACGATATAGGCCCAGGCTTCGGTGGGCGACATGGTTTTGCGTGCTTCGCGCCACATTTCGGCCAGCACGCCGCGCATCATCGGGTATTTCACGCGCTGGGCGGAATACACATACCAGCTGTAAGAAGCGCCACGCGGGCAGCCGCGCGGCTCGTGGTTGGGCAGATCGGGGCGGGTGCGCGGATAATCGGTGGCCTGGATTTCCCAAGTAATCAAGCCGTTTTTCACATAAATTTTCCAGCTGCAAGAGCCGGTGCAGTTCACGCCGTGGGTGGAGCGCACTTCTTTATCGTGCTGCCAGCGGTTGCGGTAGGCGTTTTCCCACTGGCGGTCTTCCAGCGTTACCGCGCCGTGGCCGCCGGCAAAGGTTTCGTGTGCCTTGCCGAGGAATTTCAGTCTGTCTAAAAAGTGGCTCATGGAGTGTCCCTCACTTTATTTATGGGCTTTTTTCGCCGGCCGGTTGCAAGGCCGTCTGAAAAGCCGTGTTCAATCAAAACTTCACATCAAAACCGATTTCTATAGCGTGTAATATAAAGTAGCGCTGATGTAAAAAACATGCGCCAAAAGGGGCTTTTGATGCGGCATCGGCATAGGCAGGCTTTGGCCGTAAAGCTTATGGCGGCTAGTTATTTGGGATTAGGGCGGTGGAAGAGTGCTGAAAACGGTTAAGATTTGCTTTTGTTTTGCTGTATATTCGATGCTGGCAAAAGCTGCTATATGAGATGATTTTGAATGTGAACGAAGGAGAAATAAGATTATGAAAACCAGTGCACGCAATCAATTTTCAGGCACGGTGCTTGCCGTGAAAACCGGCGCGGTAAACAGTGAAATCAGCATCGGCCTGCCCGGCGGGCAAACGCTCACGGCCACGGTAACGAATGAGAGCTGCGAAGAATTGGCCTTGGCGCAGGGCAGGGCGGTGATTGCGCTGGTGAAATCCAGCCATATCATTGTGGCCACCGATTTGGCGCACATCCGCCTTTCCGCACGCAATCAGATTGAAGGCATTATCGAGCACATCGAGCGCGGTGCGGTGAATGCGTTGGTGAGCATCAACGCAGGCGAGGGCGTGTGCCTCACGGCCGGCATCACCATTCAAAGCGCGGAAAGCTTAGATTTGCACCCCGGCCAGCGCGCCACCGCGATATTCAAAGCGGGCAGCGTGATTTTGGGCGTGTTGGTGTGATAAACGGATAAAGCAGAATCATTCTGTTTTACTGATATTTTTTCGATAAAGCCGTCTGAAATAGATTGTGTTTCAGACGGCCTTACTGTATTCTGTGTAAAAATATATAAAATTTGTTAGATTTGATTTACGAAACGGGCTGGAAACACCGCTTGCCGCTAGCTATATTGAAGAACGCATCATCCGATTGATTCGTTACGCTAAAATATTGTCCGCTTGCTGCCGGACAAAAAGGCATTGAGGAGAAAACCATGACGCCGCTGTTTCTCGGGCAATCGCTGCTGTCGCATTTGTTGGTCACCACGCTGGTGGTGTCGGCGCTCGCGCTGCTGGCGTGGCTGCTTTCGTGGCTGGTTGCTTATCGGCGCAAAAGTGATGACGAATCGGGTGAAAACGATATCTGATGCCAAATCTGAAAGCAGCTTAACGGCGCTGCCTCACTTAGCCGGGCTATCCTCAGCTGCCTGCGGTTTGCCGCCTGATTGTCTGTGTTTTAGGTTTGACATAAATGCTTTCATGCAATAAAAAATCAGCCCAATCAATAGACTGGGCTGATTTTTTATTGGTGCCGGCACCAAGAGTCGAACTCGGGACCTTCTGATTACAAGTCAGCTGCTCTACCAACTGAGCTATACCGGCAAAGAAGCGCGTATTATGCCGAGGATTACTTTATTTGGCAATACAGCTTGGGCAGCTTTTCCGCTAAATCCACCTATTTTTTTGTTTTTTATTTGGATTTTTTTCAGACGGCCTGTTGAATCCGCAAGGCCGGCGGGGCGCTAAACCGCAAATTCCTCATCTTGGCAGCGAAATTGTATTAAAATAACGCCTTTCTCACGCTGCATTGAAACATCATATCCCGACATGGCTCAACACCCTTACCGCCGCCTGCGCCCGCAGCGCTTCGAGCTGCCCGAAGTGGGCATTTCCGAAGAAGGCAACATCCGCTCGCTGCATTTGGGCAGCGCCACTATTCAAAGCTCGATGAATCTCGACCACCCGGCCGATTTGGTGCTCTCTTACAGCCGCGCCATGATGGGCTGGCTGCTGTTTGCCGAGCAGGCGCCGGCGCACATCACCCAAATCGGCCTGGGCGGTGGCTCGTTTGCGCGTTGGATAGACGCTTATCTGCCCGACACCCGCCAAACCGCCATCGACATCAACCCGCAAGTAATCAGCGTGGCGCGCAGCTTATTTGAGCTGCCTTTTGAAGACGCGCATTTTGAAATTGTTGAAGCCGATGGCGCGGAATACATCAAAACCGTGCGCGGCGGCACCGATGTGATTTTGGTTGACGGCTTTGATGGCGAGCAGATTATCGACGCTTTGGTGGGCGAGGCCTTTTTCCGCGATTGCCGCCGCGCGCTCTCGCCTGACGGCGTGTTTGTAACCAATTGGTGGAGCGGCGACAAGCGCTATGGCCGTTTTGTCGAAAGCCTGTTGGATGTGTTTGAAGGCCGTGTGCTCGAATTGCCGGCCGAGAGCCATGGCAATATGGCAGTGTTCGGCTTTCAAAGCGCGCCCAAAGAGCAGCATTTCGACAAGCTCAAAAAACGCGCCGATAAATTGGGCGGCCAATACGGCCTCGATTTTCCGCGCATGCTCGCTGCCATCAAAAGCCATAATCAAAACAACGGCAAAAGCCTTTATTTGTAAAGGCTGCCACGAGCGCATACAATAAACCCCACACACTTTCGGCCGTCTGAAACGTTCAGACGGCCACGATTCAGGAAGCCTGATTATGAGCTATTTCGAACGTCATCTCTTTATCTGCACCAACGCGCGCCACAACGATTGCAAACAAAGCTGCAACGACAACGGCGAGGGCGATGCGGCGGTGGATTTTTTAAAAGGCCACGCCAAAAAGCGCGATTTAATCGGGCCGGGCAAACTGCGCATCAGCAGCACCGGCTGCCTGGGTCGCTGTGAATCGGGTCCGGCGATGGTGATTTATCCCGAAGCGCGTTGGTACACCTATGTGGATGAAGAAGATCTGCAAGAAATTTTAGACCAAGATTTGGCTAAAGGCGAAGCCGTTGCCCGCTTGTTGATTGATGCGCCCGACAGCTGAAACACCTAAAGAGGCTCTGAATAACTCATCATGACGGCAAAATCCATAAGTCAGCGTTTTTCAAAGCCTCCTAAACTTCAATATCAAAAGGCCGTCTGAAAGCCTTTTCAGACGGCCTCTACCCAAAGAAACCACCATGCTCACATTGGAAAATGCGCTCGATATCGCCGGCCCCGCCGGCAAACTCGCCACGCTTTATTTACCTGCCCAAGGCCGCGAACGCGGCGTGGCCGTGATCAACCACCCCAATCCGCGCCAAGGCGGCACCAACACCAATAAGGTTATCCAAACCGCGGCCAAAGCCTTAAACCAGCTCGGCTTTCACTGCTATCTGCCCAATTTGCGCGGCGTGGGCAGCAGCGGGGGCGAACACGATTACGGGCGCGGTGAAACCGACGACTGCATCGCCGTGATTGATTATGCGCGTGCACAACACCCCGGCGCGGCGCAATTTGTGTTGGGCGGTTTTTCATTCGGCGGCTATGTGTCGCTTTTTGCCGCCCAAGCGCGCCGCCCCGATTTGCTGCTGCTGATTGCACCGGCCGTGGGCATGTATGAACGCGCCGAGCCTGCCGCCGCCGATGCCGCCCGCACCTTGCTGATACACGGTGAAATCGACGATGTGGTGCCGCTGGGCAATGCCTTTAGCTGGGCGGCGCCGCAAGATTTGCCGGTGGTGGTGTTGCCGGAATCGTCGCACTTTTTCCACGGCAAGCTGATGCCGCTGCGCCACACCATTTTGCGCTTGGCACCGTCTTTTTTAGCGATGGAAGCAGCGGCCGGGAAATAAGCGTTCTGCAATCATACCAATCCAAAAAAATAACCTTACAAAATAAAAGCAGTTCGGCAGCATCATCTGCGTAGGTCGGATT